>Ga0315285_10002658_pt1 | contig 18639 bp, 17 predicted proteins | sample YL17G09_36_MG_FD_203698 | JGI IMG/M metagenome (GOLD analysis project Ga0315285, IMG submission 203698) | Sediment microbial communities from Yellowstone Lake, YNP, Wyoming, USA - YL17G09_36 | ecosystem: Environmental > Aquatic > Freshwater > Lake > Sediment | place: USA: Wyoming | collected...
TACTTACCCTCCAGAGAGAATTCCAGAATTATACGATTTGTGTAAGCAAAAGGGTTATGATATTGCAGTAGGCTCACGCCTTCTAAGAAAGAATAATGGAATGCCCAGAATACGCAGATTAGGGAATAAAATCTTCGCCGGCCTCCTTACTTTCTACAGCGGCAGACGGACAACTGATACTTCGACCGGGTTGCGAGTGTTCAATGTACGACTTTTGCCCGTGATTGAAACCCTACCAAATGGATTGGATTTCGATACTTCGATGACGACGAGGGCTCTGTTTGGAGGTCTAGCGTACGTAGAAGTTCCTATCGAATATAACAGAAGGGCAGGCAAGAGTAAGCTAAGCAGTTTTAAGGACGGATATCGGTTTCTAAAAGTGATAATGAGCGCTGCCAGGCAGCATAGACCCATGCTATTTTACTGTACGTTGGGGATACCCTTCTCGCTGACTGAGTCGCTAATAAGAGTAGTTTCTGCGGCAAGGGCTCGAGATGGAGATTGATAGCTAGGTGCCCTTAATGTATTATTGGTGATAAGAGTGATGTGGGAGCAGGATATTTCATTGCGAGTTGAAATGAGACCAAACTATAAAATGGAGGTGACAATATGGATAGATGCAAAAGATGTATCTTACCTAAATCTTATCCTGGCTTGACCTTTGATAAGTCAGGCATTTGCAATAAGTGCCGGACTTATGAAAGAAGGTGGAGTAATTACAATCCTAAAAAGGCAGAGGAATATGCTAGGAACATGTTTGCTGACGCTAGGAGCAAGAATAACGAGTATGATTGTATTATCGGCTTAAGTGGCGGGAAGGATTCAAGTTATATGGTCTATCTGTGTACTCAGAAGTACAAGTTGAAGCCGTTAGTCTACACTTATGACAATCATTTTATGTCCGCTGAGTCATTGTCGAACATAAAGAAGTTAACCACGGCGCTAAATGTTAAGCATATCTTTGTCAAGCACGACTGGGAACTAATGAAAAGGCTATACAGGCGCTTTGTGCTAACTACAGGAGATTTCTGTTCACCTTGTAATACTGGCATGGTTTCCTGGCCATATAAGGCAGCGAAAGAATATAACATCCACTTGATTATCTCCGGTTACAGCCCTCGCACAGATATGGGCGGAGATATTAACTTCTGGTTCAATTGTGAAGAATATTTTGAAAATGTAACGAGGGGCTATTTTAGTAAAGACGAGATTAAGGATTTCCTGCATAACAAGACTCTAACCAGAGCACTAGGTCACCTAACAGGCACGTTAAAACATATCAATTTGCCTGCATATGTAGAATGGGATGAGCAAAAGATGGTCCGCCTTTTGGAGAAAGAATTTGATTGGGAAATAATACCTGAGCACTATGATTGCATGGGGGCGAAGCTCAAAGAATATCTGCACATCAAGGAAGTGGGATTCAGTGAAAGAGCACTTAAGTATAGCGTTCTGATTAGGGGAGGGTTTATGGGTCGAGAAGAGGCTTTGAGCAAAATCGAGGCTTTTGAAAGGGATGTAATAGAAGACAACTCTGGATTTTTAAACAAAGTGATACAAATGCTTGACTTTTCCGAGGAAGAATTAGCAGTGGCAATAACGAAAAGACAGAGACCCTATATGCCAAAATTTGCTAGCCTCGTTACGAACGATACTCTTATGAAAACACTATACTTTAGACATTAGAAACTCAAAGAGGCTATCGAGAGGAATGAAGAGTCAACAATATGATGATTCTAATGAAAGGTGTGAATCATCTTTGCTCAAAGTGGAGTTAGGTGGATTTTCAAATCACGATAGGTTCTCGATTACTAAATAGAAACAGGGAAATTTCGGTAATTAGAAAAATCCGTTATCATCATAAGACGCGATTGTCAAATCTTTCTTCTATATTTTTAGGAGTATACGAATTTGTGTGGCATTTGTGGTATATTTAATTATTCTAATACTCATCTTGAAATAAATGAGGAACTTATCACATCTATGCGTGACACCATGGTCCACAGGGGCCCAGATGATGCAGGTATTTATATATCCGCCGATAGGAAAGTAGGGCTTGGACATAGGCGGCTAAGCATCATTGACCTTTCAGCAAAAGCACATCAGCCCATGGCAAACGAAGATAAGTCCATATGGATAATCTTTAATGGCGAGATATATAATCACCTTGAATTGAGGAAATCGCTTGAAGCGAAAGGCCATATATATAGATCTCATTCAGACACGGAAACGATAATTCATTTATATGAGGAAAGAGGCGCAGACTGTATAAAAGATATTGAAGGCATGTTTGCCTTTGCCATCTGGGACAGTAGAAAAAGGCAAATGTTTCTTGCTAGGGACCGCATTGGTAAGAAACCTATTTATTACACTTTGCGCAATGGCCAGCTTATTTTTGCCTCAGAAATAAAATCCATTTTGAAATACCCCGGAATAACAAGAGACCTCGATACCAACGCATTGTATCATTATCTGACTCTCTGGGTAACGCCCTCTCCGCTTACTTTGTTCAAAGATATATATAAATTACCTTCGGGTTATTATATGATTTGTGGAGAAGACGGCTATGTTAAGCAGACACAGTACTGGGATGCCATTTTACCAGACAAGATACAAACACAAAGTGAAGAATACTATGTAAATGAGATTAAACGGTTATTAACGAGATCTATAGAAAAAAGGATGATGTCTGATGTACCATTTGGTGTCTTCTTGAGCGGTGGCGTAGATTCCAGTACCAATGTGGCAATCATGACACAACTAATGAATAGGCCTGTTGATACTTTTTCAGTAGGCTTTAAGGATCAACCGAAATACACCGAGTTTGAATACGCGCGGCAGGTTGCCCATGATTTTAAGACCAACCACCACGAAATAGTAATAGATCAGAATGACCTGATGGACTATATACCAAATTTGGTATTCCATCAAGATGAACCGCTGGCCGACTGGGTTTGCGTACCGCTATACTTTGTTTCAAAGTTAGCGCGCGATAATGGTACTATTGTTATTCAAATTGGTGAAGGGAGCGACGAACTATTTTTCGGATATGATGGGTACGCCACTTTTCTCAAGGTTTATAATTATTTATGGAAACCCTATATGAAGCTGCCAGATGCATTGCGTCGTTTCGCGTATTGGCTTATATCCCCCCTGTCGCCATTTGTTGGGAAAGGCCCAGGAATAAAGGAAATGTTGCGCTGTGCTGCAAAAAACGAAGAGTTATTCTTGAGTGTGTCAATAGCATTTACAGAGGCACAAAAGGAGAAGCTTATAGATGAAACCAGTGCATGGCAGAATCTAGATACATTCAGTGTTATTAAAAAATATCTGGACAGAATAGATAATCTGCAACCGGGTGCCGACTTTATGCAAAGGATGATTTATCTTGAACTCAAGCACCGACTTCCAGAACTATTGTTAATGAGGGTTGACAAGATAACAATGTCAACTTCCATAGAAGGACGTGCACCCTTTCTTGACCAAGACTTGGTCGAATTCGCCCTTAAAATACCGTCCAATTTAAAATACAGAAAAGGGCAAAAAAAATACATACTTAAGAAGGCTGTAAAAGGCATCCTTCCAGATAATATAATCAACCGTAAAAAGCAAGGATTTTCCGTTCCTGTAAAGGAGTGGTTCAAAGGGGAACTGGGCACATATATGTCAGATGCCATATTGAATTCAAAGATCCGCGAACGTCACCTTTTCGATTACGACATTATTGGTTCCATGATCAAGCAGCAGCATGATAGCCATGCTGATCACAGCCATCGGCTATGGACACTTTTTAATTTAAGCAAATGGTATGATTACTGGATGTAATATATTACTAAGAGCCTAATTATATGAATGGGGCGCATATTGATTTCGTCGACATACCTATCCAACTATGTAATAATGTAATAGAAGTCAAATAGCTGTAAGGCGTATATAGAATTATCGAGTTTACTTTACGAAGGTTGTATAAAAATGTCTAAAATATTTATAGATAAAGTTGAAAATAACTTTTCCGAAACCTTACGGCGAGGCTTCGAGTTTATCGATTGGGGTAAATACATTAATAAGGGCTCGAGAGTCTTTATTAAGCCAAATTTCACTTACCCATACTACAAGAAAGGAGTTACAACAAACCCTGAAACTATACGAAATGTACTTAAGTTAATCAAGCAAAAAACTGATAATATAAAATTGGGAGAATCTGACGGGGGCAACAACATTTTTAAAGCAGAGCATGCCTTTGAAGGCCATAACATGTATCAAATATGTAAAGAGTTTGGTGTTGAGCTGATTAATTTGTCAAATCTTCCTTCGGAAATGGTTAAAGGCGAAATTTTGGGTAGGGAAGTTGAAGTCCTTTTACCAAGGCTCCTGTTAGAAGATGTTGATTGTTTCATATCGATATCACTTTTTAAGGTCCATGCTATGACCACGTTGAGCCTGAGTATAAAGAATTTGTGGGGCTGTTTCCCGGATGCTGGGCGGAGGGTATTATGGCATCAGAATCACGGACATAAATTTTCTTTGATAGCCAAAGTATTAAAGCCCAAAATAGTAGTGATTGACGGAACTACTGCGTTGGACGGACACGGTCCAATGTTCGGTAAACCTATCAATTTCGGATTAATATTAGTTTCTGACAATACAGTAGCAGCTGATAAAATTGCATCACAAATTATGGGATTCTCTCCGGCAAAAATCGATCATATTGCTGTCGCGGAGAGAGCAGGACTTGACCCATCAGATGACATTGAGATCAATAAAGACTGGAAACAATATCGGAGGCAATTTTACCTAAAAAAAACAATCATTGATCGCTTTACTCGCCTCTTAACATTCAACAATCCTACCACGGCAAAGTTAATTTATAATTCCGCCTTTACGCCAATGATTTATAAAGTTGTTAATATCCTGAGAACGCGGCAAGAGCATGCAGTTGTGGCTGATACAAGTAAGAAATATAAAGGTGTAAAGAACTATTAAGTGATAATAATAAGTAGAATAACCACTAATAATTTTGATTTGCTGGGATAAATAAATGAAAGACCTGCGGGTTATAATACCAGCGTATAACGAGGAAAAGAGCAGAGGGGACGTGATAGACCAAGTAAGGGATGCGTGTCCAGAAGCAGAAGTTGTAGTAGTTGACGACGCAAGCACAGACCGGACTAACCAAATTGCTCTTAGCAAGGGTGTTAGTGTTGTAATAAATCCTTCTAACCGTGGTAAGGGCGGTGCTACAAAAGTCGGTTTCAAGTATATTAGTGGCAGGGATATGAAGTTTTATGCTTTTATCGATAGTGATAATACATATCCTGCCACAAGTATTCCCGAATTATACCGGTTGTGCAATACGGAAAAGGTAGACATGGCAATTGGTTCACGTTTTTTGTGTAGTAATGAAGGTATACCTTTAATCCGCAAAATAGGGAATAAGTTTTTCGCTAAACTGCTCTCTTTTTACGCAGGTAGACGAACAACTGATACGTCTACTGGTTTACGGGTTATCAATGACCGAATATTGGAATTTGTTGATCTATTGCCTGATGGATTGGATTTTGATACACGTATGACAGCAATAGCCCTATTCAAGAGATTGAACTATGACGAAGTCCCTATCAACTACCTTGGCAGGGTCGGCAAGAGCAAGCTTAATATTTTTAAGATGGCTACAGATTTCTCAAAGTGATAATGAATGCAACTAGACAATACAAGCCTGTCTTATTTTATACAACTCTGGGTATACCTTTCGTAATGGTAGATTCGGCGGTTCAATTAGTAACTTTACCAAGAAAGCATCATTGGTTTCATAACAAAAAATGATTGCTCATGGGAGACTCGAGAAACATTGAAGTCGACAAACGCTAGGCAGCATGCATATTTGCCATTGTTTTAAAACCTTTTCCCTAAATGTAGGCGGCGTCGAGCAAGATATACGGTATCTTTCTCAGGAATATATAAAGGCGGGACATAAGGTATGTGTAATCACCGCTCGCTTGCTCGGGAGTTCAGAAAGAGAAATCGTGGATGGGATAGAAGAGATAAGAACCAGCCCCTTATTTACGGTATTCAAAGTTCCGGTTATGCCAAATTATTACCATTGCCTCTCGTCCGTCAACCCTGACATTATTCACGCTCATGGTACTTGCCCCGGAGTATCGGATATCGCAGTTCTTTGGGCCGCAATACACAACAGGCCTTGCCTCCTAAATTACCGTTTCGATGGGAATGCCGATTCCGCCATAGGAACCATGTTTGCCAACCTGTATAATTTCATTATAAATCCCGTTGTTGTGGCCAAGGCGAGTGCAGTTGTCGCAACTTCCATGTCTTATGCCGAAACATCGCCCGTTCTGAGACGTTTCCTAAAACGAGTAAAAGCAATCCCAAATGGGGTAGATCTGCAACGCTTCAACCCTGGGATTGAGACAGGTGCCATTCGAGAAAAATACAATTTGCCAGCGGACGAAATAGTATTTTTTGCCGGGCGATTTGTTGAATATAAAGGACTGGAATATGTTATAAGAGCTATGAAACATGTTCAACACGGTACTTTAGTGATTGCTGGTACAGGTTCACTGGAAAGGCATCTCAAACAGTTAACAGAAGAAGAAGAACTAACAAACGTCAAGTTTCTCGGTCTTATTGCACATGAAGAACTACCACAGCTTTATAGAATCAGTGACATCTATGTGCTCCCCTCAATTAGCAGAGGTGAGAACTTTGGAAATTCAGCCTTGGAGGCAATGGCATGTGGTACCCCTGTGATCGCCTCCAATTTGCCCGGCGTTAAGGAATTGGTTACAGATGAGTGCGGAATCAAAGTGAAACCCAAAGATAGCCTAAGCATAGCAGATAATATCAACCTACTTTTGGCCGATGCCAGCTTACGCGCAAAAATGGGGAAAGCAGCAAGAGAAAATGCAGAGAAATACAGTTGGTCGGATATTGCCCGAAATTATTTAAAGTTATATGAAAAATTGCTCCATTGATTGATTATAATCGGCATCAAATTATACTTAGTTAATACATGTTTACTTACTAACATTACGAATTTCAAATGGTCAAAGTATTCATGACACACGCAGGTATCAGAGAAGTTCTATGAGAGTGGCATACACGAATAAGATATTTGATATACACAAGGAGTTATCCTTATGAGAATAGGATACTTTGCATCTCTTTTCCCTTATCGTGAATCTTTTGAAGACACCGAATTTGCATCCCGTTATCCTGTTGGGGGAGTAGAGTTATGGGCGTATCAACTGGCTCACCAGATGTCAAAACTGGGCCATGAAGTAATTGTATTCACTACCTCTGCTGATTCCAAAAACCATATTGAAGAAAAGGATGGCATAGCAATATACCGTTATGGTACTAATTTTAAAATCGAGAAAGCTTTTTTTTCTGTCGACTTATTGTTCAAACCATTGCATCACGATATAGATATTGTTCACATGCATTTCGCCCTACCGCCCGCAAACCTGGCAGGACTATTCTACGCCAAGGTCAAACGAAAACCGCTCATTGTCACCTATCACAGTGATCAGATCCCTGGCTACGGTAGGTTGATACGCAGGGTCGGGCTGGGCTTGCAAGACAAATTCATTGTACCTGAGATTCTATCCAGAGCCAGGGTCATCATTTGTAACTCCGTTTACTATATCCCCCTGTCTCGTTTTCTGCCCAGATACCGGGAGAAGATCATCGCTATTCCCCCGGGCATGAACGCCGATGAATACAGGGTGCCTTATTCCAAAGACGAATGTAGACAAAAATTATCACTGAATGAGGATGACAAAATTATTCTATTCGTCGGGCAACTCATCAACTATAAAAGCCCTGACCTTATCATAAAAGCGATGCCTGCGATTGTTAAAAAAACGCCTACTGCCCGATTGGCGATATTAGGAGATGGCCCGCTACGGGGAAAACTGGAGCACATGGTCAATGACTTACGTTTGACGCAAACGGTAACGCTTGCAGGTGCGGTATCCAATGAGGTAAAGGCGCTATACTATAAGGCTGCAGATGTTTTTGTTCTCCCATCTACGACCAGTGGTGAGTCTTTCGGCTTTGTTCTTCTGGAAGCTGCCGCTGCTGGATTGCCAATAGTAGTCAGCTCCCTGGAAACATTCCGCGCCTTCATCCGGGACGGATACAATGGCCTGGTAGCCAAACTGGGGGACATAGACGCTCTGGCAGAGGCCATAAACCGCCTTCTATCTGATACTGCTTTAAGACAGGAAATGGGTGAGCATGCCAAGGCCAGTGTTCGGGATTATTCATGGGAAAACACAGCAACAAAGATTGAAAAGATCTACGAGATGGCGCTGAGATAACTGATATGAGGATTTGTTTGCTGAGCCCCTACAATGAGCGCCTTGACGAAGGCATGGGTAATATAGCCTTTCACCTCTACCGCCAATTAGCCGAACAACATAATGTCCTACATATGAAGGTCTTACCATCTGTTCCTCCACCACCGACCTTCTGGCATAAGATAAGAAGATTTCATCCTGACATCATCCATGTTGTACCCGGACCAACCATTAGGAGCCTTGCAGTGGTAAAAGCTCTCAGGTTTTTCACCGGTGCCAGGACTGTAGCATCTACTACACAACCGATATTTTCCAGTTTATCAAGGAGGCTTATACCACTTTTCAAGCCTGACCTGGTGTTGACCCAATCTTATGAATCAGAGAGGTTGTTTGCTAATTACGGCTGCCAGGTCAGATTCCTGCCCCCCGGTGTTGATATCGATAAGTTTACCCCGGTGATGGGTGATAAAAAGCAAGCATTAAGAATTAAATATGATCTACCCGGGGAGAAGTTTATTGTCCTGTGTATTGGCCATATCAAAATGAATAGGAATGTGGCTATACTCAGTGACTTAAATCGAGACCCTGATGTCCAAACCATAATAGTGGGTGGTGTAACAAGCGGTGAGGAAAACGAAGTGCATCAGAAGCTGGATGATGGCGGTTGCCTTGTCTGGAGAAAATACTTTGAAAACATTGAGGAGCTCTATGCCCTGGCCGACTGCTACGTTTTTCCCACCACTGACAAGCTGGGCAGCATTGAGATGCCACTCTCGGTTCTGGAAGCAATGTCGTGCAATTTGCCTGTCCTGTGTACCCGCTATGGTGCACTTCCGCGTATATTCCCCGAAGGAAACGGAATCTGGTATGCTGAGATTGGAGAGGATTTCATCAACCTGCTGACGAAAGTGAAAGCTGGAACGCAGATTAAAACTCGAGAAAAGGTACTACAGTATTCATGGAAAAACATCGCGGCTGAGTTGGAACACATATATAGTGAATTATTAAAGACATGATGGTAACAAACAACAGAAAGAAGAGTATTCTTGTATGCCTTGTTGGAATGGATGGAACCGGTAAATCGACGCTTTCTAAAAAACTGGTTGAAAATATGAATGAGCATGGTATTAAGACTAGATATGTATGGAGCGGACTGGAACCACTATTACTTAGGCCATTTTTCTGGATAGGGAAAGCATTATTCATCCCCCGTCATGAGCTAGCGACGCCGATAAACTACGTGCGTTCTGCCAAGACGATGAGAAAGGTGCTGCGTAATCCATTAATAAGAACCGTGTACGAATCCATTTTTTATCTGGATTATTCCCTCCACCTTCTTTGGAAGATTCGCATTCCAATGATGCGGGGAGAGTGCGTAGTGAGTGACCGTTACGTTTACGATGTACTTATTGATCTGGCGGTTATTCTTTCCTACACAGAGAGAAAAATGAGCATAATACTCAGGGCTTTTAAGCGGTTTCTCCCTCAACCATCCCTGGTGTTACTTATAGATGCACCGGAAGAGGTAACTATAAAACGCAAAGACGATATCCCTTCTATAACCCACCTCAGCGAACGGAGAGGGTTATATCTAAGTTTGGCAAAGCAATATGGTTTTACAGTACTTAACGGTGGCAGTACGCTACCTGTTTTGCAGTCTACTATATGGGACGCTGTAAGGGAGATTTCATAAATGAACAAAGTCGTAATGATTGGCATTGACGCCCTTGATTCCATCCTTCTGTCAAAGTTCGAAGGCGAACTCCCTAATTTAAGAGAAATTATGAAAAATGCACCTAAAATACACATGCAATCAGTTTTTCCACCTGACTCACCTACAGCATGGGCGACGATCTACACAGGGCAGAATCCTGCTTCTACCGGCATTGTATATTTCAGAAACCCGCTGAATAAGAAGAGCTTTGTCACAGCCCTTGATGATTCGGAAAAATCGGTTAGCGGAAGACTCCAGGGCACTTGCTTTTGGGACTACCTCAGCCACCAGCAAAAGAAAGTATGTGTACTTTTACCGCTGGCAGTCTACCCCACTTGGCCAGTTAACGGAGTTATGGTAGCTAGATCCATGCGCCACCTCGGCACAAATTGTGCACCAGAAGCATACCCACTGCAAATTGGCAAAGATAATGACTTAAGCGGATTGAACATGATCCAAGAGCTTTCATCTCCAAAAGCATCCGCATTATATAAGATTATTGCTAAATGTAAGAATCTTCTCTCTAACGAATTCTCATTTGGGATTGAGATGCTGAGAAAGGATGACTGGGACCTGTTCTTTATGTACTCATCGGTTCTTGATTCTATTCAACACTGCTTCTGGTCCCACCATGATGATAAAGATCCCACGCATGTGGCAGGTACCCCTTTTAAAGATGTGATAAAGGACTTTTACGTCCTTTATGATAACAAGATAGGAGAGCTTCTATCGGCCGTTAATTCTGGATCAACGGTAATTATTTTCAGCGATCATGGACACGGTATGCGCCCTGTCAACCTTATCAACATTAATGAGATCCTTAGGAGAGAAGGATATCTGATATCTAAACGCGGACAAAACCATCAGAGCAGTTCAAGTAGATTCACTGAGATGGCCAAAAGAGCGGCTGACCGTATTATCTCCGTGCATGGTGTTGAGGTAATAGCTGCCAGATTTCTGAGGTTATTCCCAGTGTTCAGGAGAATCTATGCCACACCATCAGGGGTTGAATGGGATAAGACTATTGCCTGTGTTTCGGACCTTTCGGGTATAAAATCCTACTCGTACGGTGGCATTGAAATAAGCTGTGATGCCAGAAATAGAAATAACTACGAAGAACTACGGAGCGAAATTATTGACAGGCTTTTGACAATTAAGGAGTCAACTTCTGGGATCAATATAATGAAGTGGATCTGCCGACGCGAAGAGTTGTATCAGGGAGAATTCACTAGTCGGTACCCGGATATTGTTTTTGAGTTACAGGAAGGATATGGAATCGGATGGTCCATATACTGCCCAATCATGGGAAAATCCGGAACGCATGAAATGCATCCAGGATCGCACCGAAAAGATTCCCCGGTATTTCTAATATCTCATCCGGGTTCAGGGAAATTTTCTCAAGTTAATATGACACTAATGGACATCGCTCCGACCGTTCTTGACCTACTGAACGTACACGGCGACTTTCTATTCGATGGGAAGAGCATTTTTAATCCAGAATATTAGCTCAAGTATTCATGGGAAAACATAGCAAAAAAGGTAGAGAAAATTTACGAGATGGTGGTAAGATAGCTGATATGAAACTTTGTTTTTTTGCCTATGTTCCTGATGTCGAATTAATCTCTATTATACAGCCTGTGATATCTGTGATCTATGCCGCTTGGCTAATATGCGGTGGTCTTTTGTTTGCCTTTGGCGATGGCTCAGACCTGCAGAAAGCCTGCTATAGCATTCAATATCAGGCTTTATCCAGAGGCGGTCAAAGATAATCAATAGTGAATACTTATTACTCTCGGTGACATAATTATGACCAGGTCACTGGTACAATACATAAATAATCCTAAATATTTTTACAAAATATTTTGTATCAATATTTTATGTGCTATTACATCACTTTTATTAATTAGCTATAATCCTTTATTTTCATTAATTTTTTTCATTTTTTATGGTGCAGCACTCTCCATTCTAGTGTTTAATATTTTTCATGATAATAATCAATCCATTAACTTAATAAGTTGCATGGTAATAATTATTATTCCTTCGATTTTGCCATTATTGCTCACTAACTTACCATGGGGACTTAACTATCATCATGTTTTATATGCAGATTATATAATTGAAAATGGCTATATTGCGAAGGATTTACCTTTAATGCCTACTATGGCGTATTCTTCGTGGCCGGGAGCTCATATTTTATTGGCGTTCATATATATCATTATGCCTTTCAGCATGCCTGTAGAATATCATTTGCTGACTGTTTATATTGGCATAATGGTATCATTATTTCTATATTTATTTGTCTTAACAATTACAAAAAAAAGTAACATTTCATTATTATCTTTACTATTTTATGCACTTCTAGCCGTGTCAATACTAGATAGAATCCATGTAACAGTACAAGAATTAGATCGTTTAGGCTTTTTTATGGCTCTATTTATTATATTCAGGAGAATAAATACAAACAACATTTCTATGACAATTATCCTATTAATTTCAATAATGCTAACAATTGTTTCTCATCATTTAGATTCGGTAATATTTTTCTTTACGATTATAATTATTGTTTTATTTTATTATATAAACAAAATAAATACAGAAACATCTATAACAACAATAATTCTATGGTCAGTGTTACTAGTTTCATGGTGGATATACCTAATTGCTCCAAAATTTATTGCACATAATATAAATTCCTTTATCATTCAATTAAAGAATATTATGGAAAATGGGCTTATTTTTAAATTATCCTGGCCTTCTCATGGCAATGAAACAATTTTTTATCCACCCTATTTAGCCATTGGACGTTTAATACAATATTTTTCTGTCACGTTATTGGGAATTTCAGGCATTATGTACTCAATTTTAAAAAATGTAAAGCATAAATTTTACAAAATGGAAGAAAATAGACTAATGCAACTTACGACAATTTGGTCATTTTCAATTTTTTTATTGATTGGAATGACGTTTATTGTTCCACTTGGTGGGGCTTTAGGTTCAGTAGAAGGTTCTCGAATCATTGATTATTTAGTTTTTCCCTTATCAATATCCGCTGCATTTATGATCATACATAGTTTCTATACTTATCGGTTTAAGTATAGTAAAACAATTATAATGGGGTTTTGTATTATCACATTAATGTTAGGACCTTTAACTACTTTTGCACCACAAACTTATACCAATGGATTAATTCCACAAGAAACACCGGTTTCTTTAAAAACTTTTTCTGTGTGGATAAATGATAAAACAAATAATAATATTGGTTATTTAGCTGATAGTCAGATGACTGAAAGCATTACCGCTTATGGAAATAGAATGGGATTGTGGGGATATCAGATAGATGAATTATTCAAATCTCAATCACCAAAAGATATTGATAATTTTAGAACGGCAAAGGAAAACAGGGTCTATGTTATTTACAACTATATTGCGTTATCTCAATTGAATACAGAATATAAGTTATATAGCATATGGGGCGGGTGGTTCAACATCCCAAATAGTTCTCTACTATTAAATATTGACAATCAAATTTCATTTGCTTACATATACGATAATAATCATGAAAAATTGTATCATTTAGAGAATAAATGAAGTTCTTATTAATTAATTGCATACACGAAAATTTATTAGTTGGTCTTATAAAAGATGAGTTAATCCACTGATTTCTTAAGGAGATATTTTTTGAATTCACGATTCAATATCGATCTGGCCCTGGTCTTGATCTTATCATTCATTCTAATTTTAATAATTCTTTTTATCCCGATTGATGCAATCAGAATAATTCTAGGGCTGCCGTTCATGCTGTTTTTTCCGGGCTATACACTGATCACCGCATTATTTCCCGGAAAATCCGGCTTAAAGGGCATAGAAAGGCTGGCACTGAGCTTCGGTTTAAGTATCGCTGTAATGCCGCTTATCGGCCTGATCCTTAACTACACGCCATGGGGCATAAGGCTCCACCCCATACTAATTTCCCTTACCGTCTTTATCATGACGATGTGCACAATTGCTTTTTTACGGCGAAACCGTTTATCCGATGATGATAAATACGACTTCGGCTATATGCTAACCATCCGCAAAGCCAGAGCAAAAGAAGAACCGACGCTACCTTCCCTTAAAAATAAAAATTGGATGGATAGACTGCTTAATATTATGCTGGCACTGGCCGCCGTTGTCTGTATCTGCACCATTGTTTATGCGATCGCAACACCGAAGACAGGCGAGAAATTTTCGGAGTTCTATATACTGGGAACCGAAGGCAAGGCAGAGAATTATCCGCGTGATGTTAAACTGGGGTCTCCAATATCGCTTACTATAGGTGTTACGAACCATGAACAGACGGAAACTACTTATACCGTTAAAGTGATTATTGATGGGGTCAATAATAGGGACTTACCAATAATAACGCTGGCTCCCGAGCAAAAACAGGAGCAGGTTATTTCGTTTACCCCCGCCAAAGTGGGCGAAAATCAGAAAGTGGAGTTTTTACTGTTTAAGAATGCGGAGACCGAACCGTATTTAACGCTTCATATCTGGGTGAATGTGAGTCAATAGAACTGGATAGGTTCTGTGCTATTAAATATTGATAATCAAACTTCATATGCTTATATATACAATAATAATCATGAAAAATTATATTATTTAGAAGAATATTCAGGCCATTTAGGCCCACTGCAATACGTCTACAATAGCCAAATTACTCAGTTAGTTTCGGCTTGATTAATGGGGTGCATTATAAACGTTTACACTATCGCTAGCGTATAGTACACTTCAGCGGTAAACGCAATTAAAAGAGCAACCTTAACAAGCTAGGATATAGTGTGGTATATGCTCTTACTTTATAGATATCGTTAATGAATAGTAAATATCTGGTTAATCGCCTGGTCAACTATACAACTGACCCCCTTCGTAAAAATGCTATATTCCTCATAGCAAACACTGCTGGCAACTCAATACTTGGCCTTTTCTTCTGGACGATAGCAGCTCGCCTATTTCCTGCTGCGGGTGTGGGTCAAGCTACAGCGCTGATAGCTGCGGTTAACCTGCTCACATCTTTTTCTGGACTCGGCATGGGAATAGGTGTGATTCGGTTTTTGGCTGATGAAAAAGACAAACCAGGAATGTTAAATACTGCAGTTACTGTTGTTTCTGTTTCCTCCTTAATACTGGCGCTTGTTTTCTGGTTGGGAATAGATGTATGGACTCCGGGATTAGCGTTCTTGAAGCAAAATATGGTGTTATCAATCATCTTTATTCTATTTGTGATTGTCAATAGTGTTTTGGGGTTACAGGGAAGTATTTTTATAGCATTTCGCCGGGCACAGTATTGCTTTTTTCAGAGCCTCATCACTGGTTTGAGGATGGCAATATTACCATTTCTGGCAGCATTCGGCGTATATGGAATATTTTACTCATGGGTAGGGGGATATTCTGTAGCGTGTATATGTTCCATGGTCTTTGTGTTTATCTTATGCTCTCAGTACCGTCCCCTTACCGGAATAAAAATTAAGATTATAAAGAAGCTCATACGGTTCTCCTTTGGCAACTATATCGGTGATTGTTTCAAGGTGTTACCGGGAATGGTCATGCCTCTCATCATTATCAATATGCTCAGTGCAGACATGAACGCGTACTTCTACATTGCCTGGATGATCGCCAATTTATTTTTTGTTGTTTCCTATGCCACCAGTTTCTCTTTGCTGGCCGAATCGCCGCACAATGTACAGGACCTCCGCAAGCAGGTAATAAAGGCTGTCAAATTTATCTTTATTATACTTATACCGGCGATTATAGTGATATATTTTATGGGTGAATATCTACTGTATTTATTTGGTGAAAAATACTCGGTTGAGTCAATAAATCTGCTGCGTATATTGGTAATCTCCAGCATACCGGTCGCCATAAATGAAATTTATGTATCTATATGCAGAATAAAGAAAAAAATAGTACCTGTTATCGCTATTTACGGCTGGGTAGCTTTATTTACCATTATATGTAGCTATTTCTTAATCAATATTCTTGGCATTATGGGGATTGGAATTGCCTACCTAATAGGAAATTCAATAACATCCGTATTTATAGTCTTCATTTTATTTAGACCACCAGTTATTACGAACAAAACTAAAATATGATACAACCGTAAACAATCATTGCCTATAAGAAGGGGTAGGGTCAGTCCTAAACAAAGTCAAACTCCCATCATCATGGAATTACAATTCTATATTAACATCATCGCCAACGAACAGCCTCTTCGGACTGACGTTACCTTCTTGCTTTGTTATGCGGCAACCCTTACCCACAAGGCTGTCCGCCAGCCGCTCTTTTTTTGACCTGAAGATGAGCTCACCCTCCTTATACATCCAAATGGTGTCTTCACTATTCATAAATTGGTCAACTGCTTGATTATTAGGCATCAAGTTTTTTCTGCCACCAGTTGCTTAATACTCTAGCAAGAGGCGGGATGAGAATTAGCTGCATAATTATGCCGGGCCAGCCTTGCTGAATAACTAACCATAGATAGGCAAAGGGGTTAACTATATTAGGCGAACCTTGTTGAATGGCTGACGATACATAGGGAATGGGGATAGTTTTCCCCCAGTACAGCAGGAGAACAGCAAGTCCTAGAGCTAAACGGCCAATAAGCATTGCTCCTAGCAACGCCCAGATTATCCTAAGGTTAAACTTCTCCCGTAAAATCCCGGCAGCTAAGCCGTAGAAAGTCAGCTCAAAGGTGACTTGGGGTAGGAGAGCCGATATCGGCATTCCTGAAACACCAAAAATGACTAAGGGAGTGGATAAGCCTACTAACAAGCCAGCTCTCCAGCCGAGTATTAAGCCTGCTAGGAGAACAAAGATATGCATGGGTAAAAAGGTAGGACCAGCCAAGTGAAACTGGTGGAAAATCCATGGTACCAGTACATCCAGCGCAGCAAACAGCGCAGCAAAAGCATAGAGACGAACATCCCTAAATTTTAGTGGTTTTGGAAGGGCTAAAGTTTTTGAGAAGAATATTGCACCGGCATTAGAAAAATGATCCACAATGATTTGAACTCCCTTCTAATTGCGACTTAAAGCTGAACTGAATCACAATTCTATATTAACATCGTCGCCAACAAACAGCCTCTTGGGACTGAAGTTACCCTCTTGTTTTTTTATGCGGCAACCCTTGCCGATGAGGCTGTCGGCCAGCCGCTCTACTCTGAGAATATGGCAACCATCAAAGATTACAGAGTGCTCCAGCGACGAATTCTCTATCACTGTCCTGGCACCGATGCTGGTAAAAGGGCCAATAAAGGAGTTAAGAATGTGGCAATCTTCAGCAATGGATACCGGCCCTCGAACCACGCTGTTCTCCACCTTTGTCCCTTCCCTTATCTCAACTCTGCCAGCTATCTTGCTCTGGGCGTCGACCTCGCCTCTAATGTCACGTTTCAATAGGTCGTCCAGAACAACGCGGTTGGCCTCAAGCAGGTCATCCTTTTTGCCAGTGTCCAGCCACCAACCATCAAGGATGTGGCTGGTAACTGTTTTCCCCATGTCTATGAGTTTTTGAGCAGCATCGGTTATCTCCAGCTCGCCCCGCCACGACGGTTTAATCTGAGCTATAGCTTCATGGATCTTAGACGAGAAAAGATAAACCCCTACTATCACCAGATTACTCTTGGGCTCTTTTGGTTTCTCGACAAGCCGAATTATCTTACCGTTGTCACCAAGCTCAGCAACACCGAACAGACGAGGATCCGGCATCTCTTTGAGCAAAATCATGCCATCGGTCATGTTCTTCTTAAACTGGTGAACAAAAGGCTTGACGCCGCCCTGGATAAGGTTGTCACCGAGGAACATGAGGAATGGCGAGCTGCCGAGAAATTCCTCAGCGGTCTTGACAGCATGGGCTAGCCCCAGGGGTTCAGGCTGGAGAATATAGCTAATCCGGGCAGCCCACCTGGAACCATTGCCAGTAGCTTCTCGTATACGGTCACCCGTTTCCGGGGAGATGATAATGCCTATGTCAGAAATGCCAGCTTCTGTAATCTGGTCTAGAACATAGGAAAGGATGGGCTTATTGGCAACGGGCAGAAGCTGTTTGGGCATAGTGGTGGTAAGCGGCTTGAGCCGCACTCCCTTGCCACCGCAAAGAATAAGTGCTTTCATGTTTGTTCTCTGCCACCTTGATTTTGCTTCATGTTATATTGTGTAACTTCAGTTTGCAAGTGTCTTATAGTATCGGAACCTTACCATTCCTGTATCTAGCTTCGGGGTTGTCGGCAAGGAAGCTATCGATGTCCTCCTTGCTGAATCTCCTGCCACCTCGTGCACCGATGCGATATACCTTGAGTATTCCCCGATTACTCCACCGTCTCACCGTATTGATATGCACGTTGAGAAGGTTAGCTAACTCGCTGGCTGTCAGCATGGTTTTTGACCGATTAACAGATGTCATGTATCTATACCTGCCTTAAACTACTCTAAGTTATCTAATAGCAATTGTAACTTACTCCACCTCAGCAGACTATCCCCCAAAGATACCAATTGGTATAGCCAAATAGTACCATTATTAATAGAGAGTGCTGAAAAACTCAGATTCAACCCCCTTTATCCCCCAGCCCC
>Ga0315285_10002660_pt1 | contig 18634 bp, 20 predicted proteins | sample YL17G09_36_MG_FD_203698 | JGI IMG/M metagenome (GOLD analysis project Ga0315285, IMG submission 203698) | Sediment microbial communities from Yellowstone Lake, YNP, Wyoming, USA - YL17G09_36 | ecosystem: Environmental > Aquatic > Freshwater > Lake > Sediment | place: USA: Wyoming | collected...
ATACGCCGAGGAGGCCTCCGACCTTGACCTCGGGCTCCGCTAGCAGCGCCTGGCTCGACCAACTGGTTGTCGAGCCCATGGCCGAGCGGGACCTGGACGAGGTGCTCGCCATTGAGCGCCACTCTTTTCCGTCCGCCTGGAGCCGCGGCTCCTACGAGCGCGAGCTGCGGAACGACAACTGCTACTACTTCTGCGTGCGCAGCGCTGGCGTCCTCGTCGCGTATGCCGGCTTGTGGACCATCCTGGACGAAGCCCATATCACCACCATCGCGGTCCACCCCCAGTGGCGCAGGCGCGGCCTCGCCACCCGTCTGATGGCCACGCTGATCGGCCTCGCCCACCGGGAGGGAGCGATCACGCTCACCCTCGAGGTGAGAGAACGCAACGAGGCAGCGCTCGCTCTCTATCGCAAGCTCGGCTTCGAGCAGAAGGGTATCCTCCCCGGCTACTACGGCGACACCGGGGAGAACGGCATCGTCATGTCGAAGACCCTCAATAATGAGATCCCGTAGGAGCGACATTCCTGTCGCGACATGATGTGGGCCAGCGCTCCCCATAACCAGGAAGCTCGGTGACCTCCCTCCTCTACCTCCTCTTCCTCGCCTCCGGCGCCGCCGGCCTCATCTACGAGGTCGTATGGATGCGCCTCCTCATGCGCATCCTCGGCGCGACCGTCCTCGCCTACACGATCGTGCTCTCCGCCTTCATGCTCGGCCTGGCCCTGGGCGGCTGGTGGTTTGGCCGGCGCATTGACCGTAAGGGTCGTCCCCTGCTCGTCTACGCAGGACTCGAGTTCGGCATCGCCCTCTGGGCACTGGCCCTTCATCCTCTCTCCGCATTGCTTCTGCGCGCGTTCGCGGCCTCGGCCAGAGCGCTGCCCGACGCACCGGTCCTTATGGATATCATCCGCGGCGGCCTCGCGTTTGCCGCGTTGCTCATCCCGACGATCCTCATGGGCGGCACCCTGCCGGTGCTGAGCAAGTTCCTCGTTCAGCGCAGCGGCGATCTCGGCCACAAAGTCGGCCAGCTTTACGCCATCAACACCGCCGGCGCCATCCTCGGCGCGGGCGCAGCCGGCTTCATCCTCATCGGGAAGATCGGCGAAATCCACACCACCCTTGTCGCGGTCGCCCTGAATCTAACCGCCACGGCCGGCGCCGCCCTCCTCGCGCGCGCGGCGCGTAGAGGCGCACAGCAGTCCGCCCTCCCGTCAGCGCCCACGGAGGCCGACCCCGCATCCGGTTTCGGGGCTCGTCCAGTGCTGGTGCTCGTCGCCGCTGGCATCACCGGCTTCACCATCCTCGCCTACGAAGTGTTCTGGACGCGCACGGGCGTGCTCCTGGTCGGAAACACCACCTATGCCTTCTGCCTGATGCTGCTCTCCTTCCTCACGGGCATCGCTTTCGGCAGCGCGATCATGGCCGCGATCTTGCGCGCCCGCCGCCCCGACTTCGGCGCCCGCTGGCGGATCTTCGCCGGCCTCGAGTGCCTCATCGGCCTGGTGGCGCTCATTTCATTCGCATCACCTGTCCCTGTTGTGGCAGCGACTTTGCCCCTCTGGAACTCTCTCGCCGGGCCGCTCGCCGGCTGGCTGCCTGGCCCGGCGCCTGCGCTGTTCCTGCTCCTTGCCCCGCTCACGCTGCTTAGCGGCGCCTCGTTCCCACTCGCAGCCAGTCTCTACGCTCGCGATCCCGACAGGGTCGGCGGCGGCGTTGGCGCGGTCTACCTCTGGAATACCATCGGCGCGGCCGCTGGCTCGGCCGCCGCGGGCTTCCTACTCCTGCCGCGCCTCGGCATCGCGCACAGCTTCCTCTTCGCCACCGGCATCAATCTCGCCGCCGGCCTGCTCCTCATGCTCGCTTCTCCCGCGCAACCACTCTCCTCACGGCTCCGGCCCGCGGTCGCCTGGTGTGTGGCCGCTGGCCTCCTGCTCGCCATCGCCCTGCGCGCGACAGGCGGCCTTGAGATCCCCCGCCTCCTCCTGAAGAAGCGCCTCGACCGCCCCTACCAGCGCTGCATTTTCTACCAGGAGGACGTCAACGGCATCGTCAGCGTCTGGTACAATCCTCACGAGCCTGACCCCTGGGCGAACAACAAGCGCCTCTACATAGACGCCCAGCCGATGGCCGTCGCCTATCGCTACGGCATGATCTACGAGCGCTTGCAGGCCCACTACCCGCTGCTCCTCCATCCCGACCCGAAAGACGTGCTCGTCGTCTGCCTCGGCACCGGCACGACCCTCGGCAGCGCCGGCCAGTTCCCGGTCGCCGGCATTGACTGCGTAGAACTGTCCCCCGCTGTCGTTGACGCCGGCGTCTGCTTCACCGAAGAGAACCACGGCATACTCAAGGACCCGCGCCTCACTTTGCACATCACCGACGGTCGCAACTATCTGCTCGCGACCAGGAAGACCTATGACGTCATCACCGCCGAGCCCATGCACCCCCATCTGGCGGGAACGGTGAACCTATACACCAGGGAGTACTTCGAGCTGGTTCGCTCCCGCCTGCGGCCGGGCGGCATCTGCTCGCACTGGATACCCGCGCATAAGATGCGACCGGTTGAGATCAGGTCGGCGATCCAGGCCTTCCGCGAGGTCTTCCCCCATACGCTCCTGTTCCTGGAGAGCGCTGACCTCATCATCCTCGGCTCCGACCAGCCGCTGCGCATTGACATCGCCCGCTGGCGGCGGCTCCTTGCTGACCCCCGCATCTCGACCGACCTCGCCGAAGTCGGCCTCTCCAGCGTCCCTCAGTTGCTCGCCACTTTCATGATGGATGACGCTGGCGTCGCCGGCTACGTCAACAACGCGCCGCCCGTCACCGACGACCTGCCTACCCTGGAGTTCTTCGGCTCGACGGCGGTTGCCGAGTCCGCGCTCCCCGATAACATCAGGGAGATCGTCCGGCGCCGGCAGCCGCTGACAAGCCTGAAGAAGCATCTCGTCGGGCGTCTTACCCCAGAGGAGGAGGCAGCCCTGGCGACGCTCTACCCGCTGGAGAGCGCCTACCTGCTCGCCTACGCTGACCTCGTCTCCAGAGATGTGACGGCGGCGCGCCGCGGCTTTCTCGAAGTGCTTGCGCAGGCGCCGGGCGACAAGCGGGCCGCGATCAACCTGGGCAATATCGAGCGGGTGATCGGCTCCACCCGACCGGGCGCGTAATCGAGCAATCGCTTTCCCGACATGCCCTAGCGGTGCTGGCGAGGCCGATGTAGCTTCCCCTCGACATCGGGATGCGGGCAATTGTTCCGCGCGCTGGCTGCGCCGACTATACTGGCTGATATTATGCCGGAGCAGGAGCGAGACGCAGAGCAGCAGACCAAGCAAGCGCGGGCGCGCGTTGAGCGCATGATCGAGCGCTGTCTCGTCCGCGGGAGATATGTCCTCAACCCCGACCCCGTCACCGTGGAGCATGTCAAGGCCGGCCTCACGCGGAATCTTCTGCGGCACGGCCGCTGGTACTGCCCGTGCCGAGAAGTGACAGGAGATGCGGAGCGAGACCGGGAAAACATCTGTCCGTGCCCGCAGCGCCACGAAGACATCGCCCGCGACGGGGTCTGCGAGTGCGGCATCTTTGTCTGCAGGGCCAAGACGTAGGGGCGACTCGTCGAGTCGCCCTCGGCCGTTGCTCTGCGCCCTCTGCGACTCAGCGGTGAAATGCCGTTCCGAAAGGAGACATGATGGGCTGGACTATAGAGATCGGCGCGAAGGCGCCTGACTTCACCCTCAAGGGCGTGGACGGGAAGATGCACAGCTTCCCAGACTACGCCGACAAGAAGGCCGTCGCCGTCATAGTGAGCTGCAACCACTGCCCCACCGTCATACAGTACGAGGATCGCATGGTCGAGATTCAGCGCGACTACGCGAGCAAAAGTGTGCAGCTAATCGCCATCAACCCGAACGAGACCGACGGCCACCCCACCGACACCTTCGACCACATGGTGCAGCGCGCCAAGGCGAAGGGCTTCAACTTCCCCTACCTGCGGGACGAGACCCAGGAGATCGCCAAGGCCCTCGGCGCGGTCCGCACTCCGGAAGTCTTCCTCTTCGGGCCGGATCGCACCCTCGTCTACCACGGCCGCATTGACGACAACGCCGATGAGCCCAAGCGGGTAAAGCGCCACGACCTGCGCGTCGCGCTCGACGAAGTGCTGGCAGGGAAGAAGGTTAGCGTCCCCGACACCCCGCCCGTCGGCTGCACCGTCAAGTGGTGGGGCAAGTCGTCGCGTTGATTGGCGTCACACCGCTCACATCGCCCAGGAAGGCGCTGCCGAGCCACTCGACGAGAACCTTCCCGCCCTCGGATACCGTCACCTCGACTTCGAGCTGTCGCAGCACACGCCGCCTGCCTTCGAGGTCGAGGGTCGGTAGCTTATCGCGGTAGAGCTCGGCCACCTTGCCGAGCCGGTCGGACGCGCCCGCTGGCCCCTTCGTGTTCGCCAGCAGCGCCTCCAGCCGCGCCTTCTCGCCGACCAGTTGCTCCCGCCGCCCGTCCAGCTCCTTCATGTGCGCGGCATATCGGTCGAGCGGGTCAACGCCTTTGCGGTAGGCCGTCATCGCCAGCGTTTCCTCGAACTTCAGCCCGTCCAGTTCCTGCAAGGTCCCCTTCAGTTCCCGGCGCCACCGCGGGCCCTGTTCCCGCTCCGTCCGGTTGGCGAGCGCCTGCATCGCGTCGGGGTCGCGTACCAGCTCCTCGACCTTCTCCCATACCCTCGCGTCGAGCTTGGCGGCCGAGACGTAGCCGACCTTGCACCGCTCCGAAGTGCGCGACCGCAGCGCCCGGTTGCACCCGTAGTACCTGCATCCGGGCCTCGGTTCCCGCGCCGTCATGGTGGAGCCGCACTCGCAATGCACGAAGCCGCCCGAGAGGAGGAACTGCCGCACCGGGGTCTGGCCCGATCGCTTGCGCCGATGGTCCGCCCTTGCGAGCTGGGCCGCCTGCCATGTCGCCTCGGTGATCACCGCCGCCGGCCCGTCCTTCGCCAGTCGCCGGGTCAGGTCGCCAGCCAGCCCGAGCCTTGCGATCAGTGTCTTCGTGTTCGGCGATCTTCCGCCCATGGGCCATACCTGCCACTCGCCCAGGTAGCAGCGCGAGGTGAGGATCTGCTTGACCGTCGAATCACACCACTTGCCCGGTATGATCTTCGTCACCTGGCCCGCGCGCTTCGCCCTCTCGTACCTCACCTGCGTCCGGCACGGCACTCGCCGCGCCGTCAGCACCTCGGCGATCTCCCGGTAGGACAACCGCTGCTCCGATGCCAGCCGGTACATTTCGAGCACGTTGGGGAGCTCGTCCTCGTCGGGGACAGGCAGGCCGGTCTCCGCGTCCCAACGGAAGCCGTAGGGGTCAGTGGGGAAGGCGAACTCGCCCCGGTGGGCCCGGGCGATCCGGGCGCCCAGCATCCGCTCGCGAATCCGCTCCTTCTCGTACTCGGCCACCGCCGCGAAGATGTTGAAGGTGAAACGGTCGGCCGGCATCTGGAGATCGAGCACGCCGTTCGGCGTCGCAAACTTGACCCCCGCTGCCTTGAGAATGCCCCCGATCTTCTCGAACTCGCCGCGGCCGAGCCGGTCCTGGTTCTGGCATACCACCACGTCGAACTTGCCGCCGGCTGCTTCGATGAGCAGGTTCCTGACCGCCGGCCGTTCCTCGATCGTCTCGCCGCTTATGCCTTCGTCGGAGTAGACGTGGATCACTTCCCAGCCTTGCCGCTCGGCGTACTCGCGGCACACCCGCTCCTGTTCGGGGAGGGAAGTCTTCTTGTCGTCGGCCTGCTGCTCCGACGAGACACGTCGGTACACCACTGCTTTCTGCTTTGCCATTGCCCCATTCCTTTTCCGGGCCGGCCAGCGAGGGCGAATGGGGTTCTCCCCCGCCGACCGGCCCCGGTTCATTCTATGCCGTCACCGTCGCCTTCCCCAAAGTGTTCACGGCCGCGCGCCTTCCCGTCTCGTTGCTGTGCAGGTAGCGCCCGGTCGTGGAAATGTCTGCATGGCCCAGGAGGTCCTGGACCTCCCGAATGTCCGCGCCTCCCCGAAGCAGCCAGGTGGCGAAGGAATGCCGCAGGCTGTGGGCCGACAACTTGCGCCCCTTCCCGCCGACCACCAGGAGCAGGATCTTGAGGTGCTTCTGGAGCATCCCCCTTGTCACCGCGTAGCCGTCGCGCTCGTGGAGAAGCAGGTTGTCGCAAGCCGACCCCCGCGCTGCCAGGTACTCCCGGATCTCCTGCGCCAACATCGGATGCAAGGGAATGAACCGCTGCTTGCTGCCCTTGCCGATCACCTCGATCATCTCGGCGTCGAAATCTATCGCCGCGACGTGCAAGGCCAGCGCCTCGGAGAAGCGAAGGCCTGCCAGCGCCATAAGCGCGATCGCCACCCGCAGCCAGGGCCGCTTCGCCTCCTCAAGTAGCCGCTCGAACTCTTCCCAGGTCACCATGTCCGGCCGGCGCACCGAGAGTTTCGGCAGCGGCAATGCCCGGAAGGGATTCCCCTGCGCTTTCCCGCAGGCGGCCAGCCAGGTGAAGAAGCTCGATAGGGTTCGCACCCGCAAGCGCACCGTGCAGGGCGAGTAACCGCGCTGCGCCATCGCGTACTGCATCGCCTCCGGCCGGCCGATCTCCTGCGGGTCGAGTATGCGCCCGAACCGCTCCTCGAGGAAGTCGCCGAAGCAACGGGCCACGTACTCATAGGCTTTGAGTGTAGTGGCGGGACAGCGCCGGTAGGCACTCATGTACTCGAGGAACTCGGCGAAGGCCGCGCCCAGCGCGCCATAGTCCGCCAGTGCTCTGTTGCTGCGGCGCCAGTTCGTGCCGCGCCGCTGCGTGTTCGGCTTGTAGGAGTTCCGCCATCGCCGGGAGGTCGAGCTGGCGATGCCGAGGTCGTGATCGATCTCCAGCATGGTGGCGCCTTCCGCTTGCCTGCGCGCGACCGTCGCCCGGAAGTCGGCCAGCCACGCGTCGCCGAGTTCGGGCCGTACCCGGATCCCAACCATGCTCATCTCTGCCACCTCCTCTGCCCCCGCGGTCGCGGCCAGAGAAGAGGCCCCGCCGCCCAGGGCGCAAGTAGTGGACCTACCAGGCTCAGGCGAACGGGGCCAAAGTGCGAGTGTGGTTCTCGGTTGTGTGTGGCATATCGCCCTTGCATCCTGGTAGGTCCGTAGTCACTATGCCACATCCCGGCCGCTCAGTCAAGGCCTCCGGGGCGAAAGGGTTATCATATCAGCACAAGAAGATAACCGTTTCAGGCAGCCTACCGCCCTCGCCCCAGTGCGGCCGCCACACGTCGGCCGGCATCCGTGAGTCTGACATGCGAAGCGCGCTTCCCCGTCATCTCGCGGTAAACTGCCGGGCGTCTGCGTTTCGTCCACGTAGTGGCATATGACCTCAGCACGACTATCGCCCTCTCTCGCTCCACCCGAACGAGAGTCCGGCGCTCGACCTCGATCAGTCCCCGCTCGGCCAGCCGCTGCACGGCACGGGAGAAGCTGGCGCTCAGCGTCCGCGTCCACGGCCTCCCGAATGAGACTATCTTCCGCAACGTTTGCCATTCGATCTCGTCTCTTGCCGGCTGCACATGGCTGCCGCGCTGCTCGACGTTGAGATGGCCGAACCCTATCCCGCGGAGAATGGTCTTCTGCAAGCCGCTCAGTTTCGCGGTGTTCACGCACATAGTCTGCCTCACACTACGCCGCCTCCGCGATCTCCTCCTGCGTCTCGCACACGCGCGCACGGGGGGCCGTCGACATGTCGTCGGTGTCGACATGTCTCGCGGGCCTCGCGCCCGCGCAGCGTGGAGCCGTCACTGCGGGTGCACCATGTGGCCGACGCGCGCCTCCCACACCGCGATGATCTGCCCGCCCCGGCCGCGGACGTATTCGCAAGCGTAGTGGTCATAGGAGCAGTATGGCCCCGGATTGAGGTCAGCTATCAGGGGGATCCGATCAAAAAGCCCCCGTGGGAATAGCGTGCAGCCGAAGGTACACCAATCCACCCGATCCGTCGCTCCGGTTCGCGGGGCCACTGTGTGGTCGCCGTATCCTTTCCCATATACCCACACGCCGTCCCGTGATTGCCCGCCGATTCGGCTCGGAACAGGCGCCGCTACGACCGTGCTGTTGCTACCATGTTCTGCAGGCAGCGCGAACAGCGCGGCCACCGTCCCCGGCATCAGCAGCACGTCATCTTCGAGGGTGAGCACTCGCTGGGTTTCCGATGGTGTCCGCTTGCGCAATTCCCGCCACAGATAGGCGACAGTCCAGTCCTTCACAGGGCCGCCCGTTTCCTTGTGGGGATCCTGCCACAGCGTCACCGGCCAGGGCATCGTGTGGCTCGCCGCTTCGAGGCGTTGATAGAACGCGTCATCATCGGAATTGCAGAGCCACAGGAGTTGAGTCTGCGCTGGCAGGGCAGCAACGCGCAGCGCCCCGAGCCACCTGTCGAGCGCCCACGACTTTCCCTCGAATGGAGTCAAGACTGCCAGCGGTCCTGCCCGCGGCGTTCGGATCCCCGGCGGGTCGGGCGCGCCCAACGGCGGGAGTTTCCCGGCGGCGCGGAGGCAGCGCGGGCATGGGTTCGGAAAGGGCCGCCGCGAGGGGGGTAGCTTTCTACCGCAGCTCACACAGCGCACTGCATCACTCTCCCGCGCGCCCAGCGTCAGGCATCGGCCACATCCTCCATGTAGGTTGTCGCACGCCCGTCCAGGAAGCACGCCGTCACAGCGTCGGCCCTCACGTCGGTCCAGAAGCCAGCATCGACGCGGGCCGCGAAGCCCTTGGGCATGGCGAACAGCATCTCCTCCGGCGATCGCTCCGCCCACTTCGCCTGCCGGTAGACCCACTGCCGGGCCAGCAGCACTTCTGGGTTGCCGGCGGCCTTCGCCCGCTCTTCGTCCCAGGAGTGCACTGTCTCCGGTGCGATGACAGGTGGCACGCCGACCAGCCCCGACTGTGCCCGCGCCTGTGCGCCGAAGGTCGTGCCGTAGATGCTATCGGCCATCTCCAGAAACCAGAGCGAGCGATGTGCTGAAGTGTGGCCCTGCACTCCGGGCCACGGCGGCCATTCCGGGATTGCATAGCCGGCGAGCATATCGCCAACGGCTGCGGCAGTAGTAAGTGGCTCCCAGGCCGCCAGCCGCGCCAGCGCCCAGAGAGGCAGCGGAGCGCACAGTTGGGCCACCGACAGCCAGCTCCGGCAGGCAAGGCAGGCGACCCATGATGCTCCGTCCGGGATCGGCATGGTCAGTCCCTGCCACTCCACTTCCTGCGGTGCCTTCAGCAGCGGATAGAAGCCTCGCTGGTCGCTCTCGTCCGCGTGTCCAGCGGTGATCTCGACGTTTAGGCCAGACTGTAGCGTCATGGCCCAGTAGAGCGGTTCGACCTGCGTGGCGGCGGCATCGCCGAGCAGCTTGGCAACGCGGGAGAAGTCCTCGGGCCGCGCTTCCAAGCAGATGTCTATGTCATTCCAGCGGCGGGGGAAGTGCGGCATTCCGAGGGGGAGATACTGGACTGGCCCGCTCACGACCACGAATCGCAAGTCAGCCTCGCGCAACTGGTTGCAGACATAGCCCACCTGCTGCCAGTAGTCGGCATTCGCACCATCCAGGTGATCGAGATACCGCTGGCAGTCCTCCCGCACGATGTTCGGCGCCACGCCGTCCATGCGCTCGTCGAGCAGCCGCCAGGCCACCACGCCGTCGAGTTGGTGCAGACCCGCGAGCTGGCGAAGTTCGCCGTAGCTCAGCGCGGTCCGGGCGATCTGCGTCATCGCAGAGAAGTCGGGTGTTGCCGAAAGCGCTAGGCGCAGGAATTCTCTTTCGGGGAGGGTGAACATCTCAGCTCCTCGCCGCCGCCGTCTTGCACATCGCGTCGGCCTGCTGCTCAGTCAGTGGCGCCGGCCTGCCGAGGTGACGATCCAACGCCCCGAGCCGTTGCAGGTCAGCGGAGAGAGTCGCCCAGTCGAAGCCCGACAGGTCGGCACTCTCGCCGCCGATCACCACCAGGCGCACGGTTTCCAGGTGCGCGATGCCCTCGCGGATCCTCTCGACTACCGAGTGCCGCAGTCGAGCGCGCTCTGCCCGAAGTCCCGTCTGTTCTCGCGTCTCTGTCATCTCTGCACCTCCAAGGTTAGGGGAGATGGCCGCCGGCGCACCCAACGCAGCGGCCATCTCAACCCAGGGCGAGTTCGCTCCCGGAGTACGAGGTGAAGTGCCAAGCCTCGCGCCCAAGTCAAGGGCAGGAGCCATCGCCATGCCAACCGCGACCACCGGCCAGCTCATGCGCCCTCGGGGGTTCTCCCCGGCGCTCCCGGATAGTTCAGTGGGGCCCGGAAATGTCAGCACGTTCCGGCCCCAGCCATGCCTGATGCATCTCGATGATGCCAGGCTCATTCCGAGCGAGAGCCTTCGCCAACTCCTTGAAGCGGGGCGCGTCGTTCTCATGCGCCTCGCCCCTCATCAGAAGATAGGCCGCGATGGCCGCCCTGGGATTGGAAGCGCACGTCACGCAGAGCAGTCCCCGGTCATCCATTCCCCCCTCGTCGGAGGCCTCGCAGAACTCCGTCACGATTGCGCCCTCCGGCCCGATCTCGACATTCACACCGCAGAGAGGGCACTCGGTGTGCTGGTCGGCCCACCATCCCCTTATCAGTCTGAACCGTGGTGCTGCCGTCGCCGTTGCAGTCATCAGGTCTCTTTCCTTTCACTATAGATCATCGCAGTCCAGATGGGGCCGCCGCCGCTGCGACACGACGACGGCCCCCGTCTCGGTCAGCTCAGGCGCACTGCCGAGACCACTCAGGTCAGTACAACGAACGGCGATTGCTGAGTCACGCCGTCTTCGAGCAGCAGCGGAGTGGCGAGAGACGGCTGGCCATCCACGTTCCAGACCGCCCTGACAACGGTCGTGTTCTGCCGCCAGAGGAGATGCGGAGAGGCTTCGACCGCCAAGCCATAGCCGTCCTTGACGATGTAGTACGACAGGTTGACGAGCATCAGGTCGCCGGCCGTGCCGAGCACCGGCTGCCTCTGGTTCTCCAGGAAGGGAATCCCGAACAACGCCGCCGGGATGCCCTCACGCGCGCTCGGCTGCCAGATCAACTGCCCGAGCGGCGAAGCCATCGTCATGAGACTGGGCAGCGTGGTCGGGTTCCCGATCCACACCAGCCCGGTCCGCCGATCCTTGATGCAGGCGGCGAACATGGCCACGACGTCGGCATACGCAATCAGGCCGGCGCCGGCGCGGGCGATGTTCAGCGCGCTCGCGTGGCCCAGGAAGCCGAGCGGGCGCCCAATCCCGTTGCCGGTGATGAACGCCGTGTCCTCCGCCGCAATGATCGCGCCGCGCAACTTCGTGCTGATCCACTCCGAGGCCGCGGCGGTGTTGTGGAGGAGCTTGTCCGTCACGTTGACATATGCGCTCACCTCATGCGGACTCAACGTAATCTGGCGCAGAGCGGGCTGCGTCTCGTGCTTTGCGCCGCCTTCACCGGTCCAAACGACCTCGACGCCAGAGTGGACGCCGAGCACCCCGCCCTGATCATCGGCCGGAATGCTGATTGGCGCGTCCGGCGAAGTGCCGGCCGGCAGCACCATGGCACGCGGTCTAACGACCGCATCCTGCGGGGTGATGCTGAGCAGCATCGCGGCGAACTGCGGGGGAACCAAAAAGCCTCCCGCCGCGCCGGTGCCCATCGAGAGGTCGCGCGTCGCGCTCGGCGTCAGCGCCTGCAAGCGGTTGTCCGCCGGGTTGAACCGGCAGACGTTCAGGAACTCCCCGAAGCCGCCCCTGAATCCGCCGTCGTCGAGGGCCCGAAGGCTGCTACCATCCGCCGTCACGATCCGCTGGGCGGCAAGCGCATCTTCGTCTCGCAGCCGTTCCAGCGCAGCAACGCGCTCGACAACCGAGGTCAGCGTGCCGCGCACCGTCTGCGTGAGCTCCGCGAGCTCCGCCGCCGGGTCGCTCGGCTGAGTCAACCGAGTGCCGCACGTGCAGAAGATCGTCCCTGCGTCATACTGCTTTCCGCACCGCGAACAGGTAACCATGACCTGTCTCCTTTGCTGCCCGCCCGGTCGCCCGGGTCGGGCTCATGTTATCGAAGTCCCCGCGGCGCGTGCTCTATGCGGCGCGCCAGGCCCGACTGCCGGCCCGGTTGGGAGGTGGAATCCTGCCGTGGCCACGGCAGTTACCGGCCTCCTTCGCCGGGTGGCGGGTGCTCCCACGTCCAACGCCCCGAAGGGCGATGATGCCAATGTCATCATGTCCACAGCCCTCGCCAGCCCGGCCCCACTGGTTCCCAAAGTCCGGAGTCGACAGGGCTTTCGACTATGAACCAGCCGACCTCCCCACGCGCGATTCCCTGCACCACCACCGAAGCCATCCCGTGTATCATCGCATCTGCACGATCCGGGCTTCCCGCGCCGCCGAACCCATCCCGACACAGCAGGCATAACTGCTGCTCAAGGTCTTCGAGGTCAGCAGACTCCGAGTGATAGACGCGCCCCTGCTGGTAGAGAAGCGCCACAGGTTCCGCCCTAAAAACCTTCGACTTGCTCGCATGGATAAGCTCGATAGGTGGCAGCGTCGCCCCCGAGGTAAGCAGCGTGTGACTCACCATCTCGCCACCTTGATTCCGTTCTGCGACGATCCCGTCCGCCCCGAAGTCATCGCACGCCCGCGCAACCGCACTCGCCCACTGTGCCGGACTGCCCCGCAGCGAGTAGTCTCCCAGCACCCAGCCCAGCCCCGCCTCGTCCACGCCGACGACCACGATCCCCGTCTCATCGGCCCTGTCCCCCGACGTGGTAGCCGGGTCAACCGCTACCACCACGCGATGTAGCTCCTCGGGCTTCACACCATGCCGGAAGAGATCCCGCGTCCACAGTGCCCCAGGCAGAGAAGCCAGGTATTCCCCAAGCAGCTCCTGCGCAGCCAGTGACGTGCCCTCGTACCTGCTCACGATCTGCTCGAAGAACGCCGGCGACAGGTTCGCCCGGTTGTCGAACACCGACCCCGCCGTCAGCACCAGCCGCCCCGTCCCCCGCCGCCCCTCGGACACCAGCTCGCCGATCAGCGCGATTGGCCGCGGCGTGGTGGTGACGCACACCTGCGGCCGCCCGCCCTTTCTCATGCAAAGCATCAGGTTATCCCAGGCCTGCCGCATACGCCGCCATGCCCCAAGTTCGTCTGTCCATGCCCACTCGAAAGAGAAGCCGCGCAGCCTGTCCGGTTCGTCGGCCGAGAACAGCGTCGCCGTGCTACCGTTGCGCCATGTCAGCCGTCGCTTCGAGGGTTCGTAGGTTGGCATATCCCAGGGAGGCGACACCGCCAACATCCCGCACTCGCCCTCGATCGCCACGTCGCGCACGTCCGCCGCCGTCGGACACACGATAGCGCCCCTACTGCACACCGCCGCCGCCCTCTCGCGCACCCACTCGGCGCCCGCCCGCGTCTTGCCGCTGCCCCGGCCCGCCAGGAATGCCCACACCGCCCACTCGCCGGCAGGTGCGATCTGCTCCGGCCTGGCCCTCGATCGCCAGTCGTACTGTGCCGAGTCGCGGGCCCGAAGCTCAGTCTCCGTCTCTACACCCTCCAGCACGGCCTCAAGCGCCGCCACGCGCCGCGGAATCGCAGTCATGGTGTCTCCCCTGCCTCAGGCGCTACTTGCCTCTCTGTGAGGCCCACAATGCGTGAAATGCGCTCTTCGAGCGCGTCCAGCCGTTCCTCCATGACCTGCCCCGACAGCGCGGCCAGCATCCGCCCCGCCATCTCGGACAGCGCCCTCGCCCTCGACGGGTCAAGCTGCCCGGCCAACATCTTCTCGCCCGCCGCCGCCATGATGCGCACCAGGCCCCCGGGCGTCTGCCAGTCCAGTTCCCCGATCGCCAGGTCAACCGGAAGCAGCATCGCCGCCCTGGTGAGTCCGCCCTTCTTGCGAGCATCTGCCAGCAGCGCCGCCGCGTCTGGTGAGTGGAATAAGCACGTCCGCTGCCCTGGAAGCGCCGCCGCCTTGCAGGGCGCGCCGTCCAGGCAGGTCGCCTTGCACCTTGGCAGGTTGCCTGCTTGCCTGTTTTCGCCCGTCTCAGCCGCTTCTGCCGTCATGTCGCCATTCTCTCGGTTTCGCCTACAGCGCCGCCAGGACGCCCTGTGGCGCGTTTCTCAGCATCGCTACACTCATGGGTTCTCACACCCATCGTTATAGCAGCCCACTTGCCCACACGAAGGCCGCCACGATGCCCAGGCAGGCAGAGGCCTGCGCCCTCATCATCGGCCGCCTGCCAGCAGACGCGCCGCCGCATCATCGTCGCACAGGTCGAGAGTCACACCCTCCCGCGTCCGTGTGAGCTGGTAGAAGTCGCCGCGCGGCAGAATCAGGAGTCCGACCGCGCCGACCTCTGCGGGCAATGATGCCACCGCGAGTCTAACCTGCCGCATTTCCTCGGGCGAGAAGGTGTCGAGCGCCAGTCTCGTGATGATCCCACTCATGCCGTCACCGCCGTTGGCGAGCGAACCGCCCTGGGAGGCACACACACCGGGGCGTGGGGGTGCGCGCCACAAGGGCGCACCCTATCACGCCTACGGTGTGGCCTCCCGCCTTGCGCCTGCATCGGAGACTCTGCCACCTTGTCTGCCAACTTCTCGCCATCTTTCCACCCGTAAGATGGCAGGCAGAGTACCCCATGGGGGGGCATCGCCAACTTCCATCTTACATTTCGGGGGTTCGCCATCTTGTCTGCCAACTTGTTACACAGGAATGCCGAAAACGGCTTTGTGTCCGTCCATACTCCGGCGAAGCCGATCATCGCCCTGGATCCGCTTCAACGCGTCGGTCACGGTCCGCCTCGGGATCTCATGCTTCCCACATAGCGCATCGAGCTGTTCGCGGGTCTGTGGGGTCATGTCACAGGCAGCGAGTATGAGTTCGCAGGCGAGGTCGACCTTCGTGACCTTCTCGGGATCGGCCGGACCCGCGTAGATGAGACTGGTGCCGCCGTTCTCGCCCCCCTGCCAGGCGCACAGGAAGGGGGGTGCTGGGTCGCCCCAGTACGACTTCACGGTCTCGACCCGCAACGTCCCATCCCGCTGCTTGCCGACAGCAAGCACAGCGTCGGCCACATCGACGATAGCGGTCGCCCCGCGGACCCGCGCGACCGGGCTATTGTCGGCGAATTCGCCCCGCTTGCGGAAGTGATGAATCACGAGGATGCAACAACCGAACCGCTCCGCGACGTCGCGCAGCGCGCCCAGCACCTCCGACATGACGGCATTGTCGGAGTCCTTCGCCCCAGGGGGTAGCAGGCGGGAGAGGGAATCCAAGATGAGCAGCACCGGCCGCTCTCGCTCCACCAGCATCCTGACCCATGGGGCATCGAATTTCGGAGGGCGGAAATAGAACCGGACATTAGGCCTCGCACCTGTCGCCCTAGTGATGTCCTTGACACGGGCGGCCATGTAGCGTCGGCCTCGCTCACCGTCCGCGTAGACACACAGGCCCGAGCGGTTTACCGGAAATTCCCCCAACCAGTCTCTGTGCGAGGATACTGCATCGCCAAGGGTGAGAGCGACCCAGCCCTTCCCCTGTCCACCCGAGGCAGCTATCACCACAAGGCCGGCGTCGGGCAGGATGCCTTTCACGAGATGGCTCGCCTCGTCGGGATCGTCCAGCATCTCGGCCCATGGCACGAGCTCAGCTTTCCGCGCCCCTCTCTCTGAGGCGGCCTCCAACGTAGCCCTCGCGTGTGCGACGACGGTTTCCAACTCCTCGTCGCCCGCCCGCTGCGCCGCTTCCTGGATCTGGCCGCCGGCGCGGATCAGCGCGCGCAGGGTGGCCTTCTCCTGCACGATGCGAGCATAGTGGCTGATGGCCGCCGCGGTGGGGGCGGCCTCCTGCAGGTCCACTAGGTACTGAGTACCCCCGACCGCCTCGAGCTGGTCGCGGTCCTGGAGCCGGGCCTGCACCGTCACGATATCCACCGGCTCGCTTTCGTTGAACAGGTCTATCATCGCCCGGTAGAGCAACTGGTGCTGGGGCGAGTAGAAGTCGGCGTCGCGCAGCAGGTCGGCCACCCGCTGGATCGCCTCCCGCTCGACGAGCATCGCCCCGAGTGTCGCCTGCTCGGCTTCGAGAGACTGCGGGGGAAGGCGTTCAAGTAGTGGTGCACTCATCGCTCGGCTCTCCCTGCTGCCAGCAGGTCGCGGCCTCGTCTGGCCCACCAGGGCGCGTGACCTCGGCGCCGCCGCCAGTGGTTCACCTCGGTGTAGTGGGCGACAAAGGATCGAGGATCCGCGAAGTGGCGATCGGTGACGGCGTGCGGCTCGGGGGATCCCTGATGTCGATGCATTCTCACTGCGCTTCCCCCTCGACAACCTGCGCCAGCGCCCGAAGGCACCGCTCGCGCGCCACCTCGCGAGTGACTCCACGCGGCAGGGAGAATTGAACGTCGAGCTCGTCGGCTGCCCGCCGGCGGTTTCCCCTCTGCTGCTTTGCGTCTAACTTCTGCGTCTGCCTGAGTCCGTTCACGGCCGTGAACTCCTGGCAGGTTTCAACCTGCTAGAGCCGCGAACGGTCTCCAGGGCAGCCACCACCACAGTGGACTGCGCGTAATTGTAGCCCCCTTTCCCAGGGGGGCCCTGTTATGTGATCGGCAGGATCGTCCCTATCGCCGTGCCCTCGGTACAGTGGTGGCGACGTTCCCACTTCCCGAGCGACCGGTCTCCCTTGCGCCGGAGCAGTTTCTCGCTGCACTCGTGTATCACGATCACGCTCACCGGGCCCGGTTGCAAGGCCTCAATCCATAGCGTCGCCAGGAAAGAGCCGCCGCCAACGACGTGGCTGTCCTTCGTGTTCCCGTAGCCTGGATGTCTGCGCCAGGTCAGTTTCAAGGGTTCCCTTCCCTACTCGCCAATAGGTTGCTTGTCCGGCAAGTCCGCCAGGATTTCCCGCCACCTCGCGCACACGGCCTCGGCAAACACTTCATCACCAGGGCCGAGGCGAACGCCCGCCAGCGCGGCCAACATCGCCGGCGTCAGCCCCGCCGCCTTCTCGCGGTTGTGCGCCAGCACCTGACGACGATGCTCGGCTAGACGTTCAGGTAAGGCCGCCGCTTCCTCGGGATTTCCGGTCCACACCACCACTGCCGAAGGATACCCTTCGACGACAAACTCGCTCGCCGCCTGCTCTAAGCGCGCCGCCATCTGCACCGCCCTGAGTCTCCTTCCCAGGGCCTCGCTCCTTTCGACCTCCTCCTCGCCAACCAGCCTCGTGATCTCGTCGCCGAGCACGCCGCGGAGCGCCGCCGCGTGGGCCATGAGCCGCCGCGTGCCGGTGCCGCCCTCAAGGTCACTGACGATTTCCGGGTCAAGATTCGCCTGCCGAGCGACCTCTTCCGGGGTCAGTCCGCCAGCATCTTCTCGAAGGCGCCGCAGGCGCTCCCCGCGTGATACAGGGTCTGTTGTTCCCATTGTAATCTCCCTTTCGGATTGTTCCCTCTCACTATATACGACACGCCAACCTGCCCAAAACGTGCCAGGCCGCGGCCTGAATTTCCCCTTATTCGGGCATTCGCCGCATTCTACGTCTAGCGTTTCGGAGTGCCGATCTCTGTCCTGGGGACAATGTTTCGCCCCCCATGTCAGCGATAACGGCCTTGGTTTGAGTATCGGTAAGGCGGGCGGCACTCAGTGTATCTGCCAGAACGATTCTCTCAAGCGCCTCAGCCTCGGTATCGTGATGGCTTGCGGGTTCCCACTGGTCTTCTTTCTCTTCGTCGTCACCGCCGCAACCCATCAGCGAATCTAGACTTATCTCATCGGCAGGGCGCGTCTGGGTGAGTGAGCGAAAGGCGTTCTCCATCCGTGCCTTCACGTAATCGAGAACGTAAGAAGCCCGCGGGGGGTCTAGCCGTGACTTGCGATATGCTTCGAGGATTCCGATGCGTCCAGCCTGGCAAACGTCTTCGTAGTTCTCGCTCTCGCCCTGATCGGGGAAGAGCTTGTGGGCGAAGTCTCGGATGGAGCCTTCGTGTCGCGTGATGTCGGCGTCGGTTGCTATTGCCATGGGTTCTCCCTTGGAATCATCGGCCCCATGTAGCACGCAAATAAGCGTTCCGTCAAGGCTCCTCGGGGCATCTGGGTCATGCCGTAGCCGCCTGCCGGTCTGCGGCGCCCTTCCTCGGCAACTCGAATTCCCAGGATACACGAGACCGCACCTGTGGGCCTTTGTGGGCGTGGCGAGGTCGCGCACCACCGCAAAGACCCCCACTGGATGCCCGGCGACGACTAGGGCAGGTGATCCGTTGGGCAGGAGCTTGCTCCTGCCATTCCGCCGAACGCAGGGCAGGAGCGTTAGCTCCTGCCCTTTGCGTCCTTTGCGCCTTTGCGGTGAAAGGCCGTTCGCCGATCCTTCCTGTCTTCGTGCCTTCGTGCTTCGGCCGTTCCCCTACAAGCTCAACACCCTCTTCGGGCACGCCACCACGCACTCCCCGCACTTCAGGCAATCAGGGGCGGCCACTCGATCATCCTCCTGCCGCTGCCCTACGATCTCCAGGTTCATCGGGCACGCCCGCTCGCACGTTCGGCACTCCACGCAGCCGTCCGCCATCATCAGCGGCGCGCGGCTTCCCCCCACCGCGCTCTGCATC
>Ga0315285_10002661_pt1 | contig 18630 bp, 20 predicted proteins | sample YL17G09_36_MG_FD_203698 | JGI IMG/M metagenome (GOLD analysis project Ga0315285, IMG submission 203698) | Sediment microbial communities from Yellowstone Lake, YNP, Wyoming, USA - YL17G09_36 | ecosystem: Environmental > Aquatic > Freshwater > Lake > Sediment | place: USA: Wyoming | collected...
CCGCTGCCAGCCCGAAGGCCAAGAGCGGATCGGCGAACGTGCCGGTGGATTTGTCAACGAAGAATGTTGAGGTCAATTTGGGCCTCCTTTCGGGCAAGAATGGAGAATGGAGAATGGAGAATGGAGAATGGAGAATGGAGAGGTGGGGTCATCTTTTTCTCCGGGCAGTGTCTCTGATGGCCTGCAAGTCCAGGATCTCGGCCACCTCGTACTGCGGGGGCAGGCTGCCTGGGACGGGGCGCAGGCGCAGATGGGCGGGAAAGTAGCCGCAGCGCCCGTGCAGCTCGGCCAACAGCACGACGGCGACAAAGTTGAGCGACGGGGGGTTGACCAGGAGCGGCGCGGACTGCCACTCGGCGGGCGAGAGGCCGCATTGGTCGGCCAGCGCCGCCGCCTGCGGCGTGAGTGGCTGCTGCGGGTCAACCTGGCTGTGCACCTCGACCACGCGCTCCACCGGCCGGACGGTGAGCGCCTTGACCTGCGCCAGGTGGGCGGGGGTGAGGGGGTGGGAGAAGTTGAGGAGGATCATTGGGACCCCTCCCCCTTTATAGGCTTGCCCAACGCCGAGTGAACTTTGTCTATCAAAGTAGCACACTCGGCATCGTCAAGCGTGCCCGTTGCTGCATAACTGGGCAGTTCGATCAGCACGATACCCAGGGCCTCTGCCAGTGCCCGATTGTTGCTCTTGTCAGCCCAGAGCTGATCTATGACCAAGATCCGCCGGACATAGGTGCCAAAGAAACGTTGTCCCCCGGCTACGGCCAACTGCTTGACCCCCTCCGTAGTTCTGGCTCTCCCTCCGCTCTTGACCTCGATGATACCGATCTGATTGTTGCAGCGTACCACGAGATCAACATCTACGGCACCGCTTTCATGCTTCCAGCCGGCTTTGATTTCGTCCACTTGCGGCTTAAGCGTCGCCGAGACCGCTCGCTCGAAAGCCCCACCCTGGCTCTTCGTAAAACCTGTGAACTGATAGGTCCTGCCGAAGTAGACGGTCAGATAGTCATCAATGCTGATCGTGTTCGAGATCGTAACCGTCTCACCGATAGCGGGGAGGCCCCGTTTATCAAAGACATAGATATCCATCTCGGTTTTGGCACCCTGGCTACGCACATAGAAGGGCTGGCCCTGGGCCTCGCGGGCGGCCAGGAGCGCAGCGAGCGACATGGGCTTGGTGCCGCCGGTGATATTCACGGTCGCACAGGGGAACTCGACGAGTAGCCCTTCCAGGGTTTGGATGGCCCGGGCCGGGTCATAGTCGGCAATCGAACGTAACTCAGGCTGTAGTTCCTGGAGGCACAGGGCCAGGTTTTCGGCTATCCGCTTACTCTTTGCCAAATCAGTGTGCAAGATGACAACCCGACTCGGTTGAAACTGGCGCGCCGGCAGCAGATTGGGTGCCGCCTGCTCACCCGCCAGCAAGATCATGGGTCTACCGGCAAACTCGTTCATCGCCTGTTCACCTCACAATGTCTGGTCTGTCAGTCGGTCAGACTGCTCAGCAGCTCTTTGTACCACGACTTTTCGACCGAAGCTTTTTCACGCCCGGCCTCGCGCACTTTGGCCAGGATTGCCTCGGCCACCTGGCGCTTGAGTGCAACCCCGACCTCCAGCCTGCGCCAGCGTTCCACAAAGCGCGCGATTTCGGGAGCAACTCGGGCGTGAGAAAGCGCTCCAAGCTCCATCAGGAATGCATCGACCTCGGCTTGCCCCGGATCAGTCGGTACCGGAGGGGCAGCGTGAGTCTGTCCTCGCTCAGGGGGCACGGCGGCAGGCGGTGTTTGAAACACCATGCGCCCATAGCCGCTGGATGTCTTAGCACCGATGCCTTCCTCTGCCAAGGCAAGTTGGAGAATCTTAAAAGCAGCCTCAACCCAACTTTCCGGGCCGTGCAGGGCTACCAGATAACTGCCGGTAGCGCTCAGAAAGGGCACGGGATTGGGATTATCCCAATCGGCAGGGGGAAGATTCTCACCGCGATAGTATTCCGGGTGATGAACAGTAATGACATCGAGCACCAGGGGGCAGTCCTGTTTAGCACTACCGGGAATGTAGAGGGCGTCGAAAAAGGTGACGTACCCGGCTTCAGTAGGATCGCCAAAGAGAATTCTATAGGCATCTGTGCCTGTTCCCCACAATTGTTCTTCCAGAAGGTTTCTGGCATAGTGAGCCGCCAGCCCTTTGAGCGCGCTGCCAGGGATGTAGGGCACGCCGTAAGTGCGGTGCAGTGTGATGGACGTTTCCAACACACTCTCACCGCTCAGGCCGATGGCCAATCGTCCCTGCGCCTGAGCTTGGCGGATGACCGCTCCGGCTTGTTCGAGCGATTGCTGCCAGCGCGTAAAGGAGACCTGGTAAGCGTCAGAAATCCGTTTCTCAGCAGCCTCCTTGAAATGGCCTGTCTTGGTGCTTCCGCCGCCTTCGGCCGATTGTTCTTTCAGGTATTTGTCGAGCCACAAGCCCGCATGGGTTGTAGCTGTCATTTCTACTTTTTCCAAAGTTGTTCTTCGACTTGGCGTGGAGGTAGACATCTCATTCCCCTCCTTCCTCGCCAGGGTCCACTTCCAGCACGGATTGAGCAAAGCGCTTGAACCACTCCAACGCGCTGAGCGTTTGGCGGGTGAGCCACATATAGGTCGTTAGGTCAGCTTCTCTGCACTGGCGGACAAACTCAGCATCCGATTGATTGGCAACGACTTGGGCCAAATCTCCCAATAGTGCCTTGTGAGCTTCTTTGCCGCGCGTGTGGACGAACGCGAGTGCGTGAATCAATCCCGCCTGGCGCACCAACACCGGGAATTTGTGCGCCATCGCCCCGTATTGGGTTCGCTCCAGCTTGCCTTTGGGATGGCTTTCCCCGAAATCTTTGACCTTCTCATAAATCTTTCGCGCGTATTCCTGTTGTAAGGTGTGCATGACCGCCTCCTTTACGAGACCAAATGAATGCGACACAGGCCGCGCCCAACCGTTGCGCTGCCGCCGACCTGCAAAGGGGTCTTCGTCAGGTTCTTGATGGCGTTCACCGCCTCCGTCTCGTTGGCTTTGATTTCCTGGATGACCAACAGGCCGGAGAGAATGCTTTCGGCTGGCAACGCCTCTTCGTACCAAAGGGCGCCGTGTTTGACGGTCTTTTTGTCTTCTTGAAGTTGGATACGCGCCGTGATTTCGGTGGCAGTCTCTAACAGGAAACTCAGCACATCGTCGTGTACCACACAGACCCGTTCAGCGAACAGAGTCTGCCAGGATGTTTCAACTCCAAAGAGAAATACCTTCAGCCAGTTCACCAAGTCATTGAGTGAGGTGTCAGGCTTGCCAGTAAGTCGCAGGTCCTCGAGAACGACCTGGTTTTCCTGTTTCTCTATGGTCATTTTGAGTTTCGAGTCAGACGATGGCACGAGGCAGGTATTCTTGTCGTCCACCGCAGGAATTTCGGCGGGGAAGGGTGTATTGGTCATGGCGCAATCTCGCTGAAACCGGCGCAGCAGCAACGGCGAAGTGACCCAGGCAAACGTACCGGAGAGACTGCGTACCGGCAGAAACAGCAGGCGCAAATCGGAAAACTGCGCCGAACTGGCATGGTCACTGGCGTTCTCAGTTTCCGGGCCAAAGATACGGACTTTGAGATCCTTATCTTCACAGTTAGTACGCAGCACGCCTTTGAGGGTTGAGCCGGGCACAATCGGAATACCGGTAGCCTTTTCGCGGGCAACCGGCAGGTCAACCGCCCCAACGCCCTGGCCGGTGCCGGCATGGAGCGGGGAAAGAGCTTGAAGGAAAAGTAATTTGGCTTTCATCGGTTATTCTCCTGTTTTCTAACAATTGGTTCCAGTGAATTCAAAAAGGCTTCGATTACATCAGGCTGCCCATGCAAGATTTCGCGGATTGGCACGCTGTTGGCTTCATCCTTGTCAAGTTGCCATTCCACATCTTCTTTGTCCCGCGCAAGTTCTTTGATCTCTAATCCGTAGGGAGGAGCTATTGGAGCTTCTAATATGATTGCTATACCAACAGCTTGACCATCGTTGCAAGGAAAGGGTTTGAGAATCAACACGCTGGACAAACGCTCGAATGTCTTTTTCGAGGCAAGGTCAGGGTCGGGTTTTCCCTGCAAGGTGAAAGATTTAGTAGGCAAGGTTTTGTCATGAGGAAGGTGAAATATGATGGGCAGACCAAAAACGGCGCGTGGAAACTTGTGCACTAACTTGGGTGAATTGGATTGCGGTGGCCATTTTTGGTCTTGCTTCAACCTGCGGCGAATTTCATTGGCTTCAGGCCACAAACTCAATCCCATCCGTTTGTGACGCTTTTGCCTGAAATTTCGCAAGCGTTGTATCAAGTCACTCCATACCTGGATGGGCGAAGACGCTTGAGATCTCGCAGGAATAACCACCTTCATACGTAAATCATGGTTCAAATGAGGTACATCTTTGTGCCATCTCCCTGATACCACATGCTGGCGCAGTTTGTTGCGTAACTCTATCTCAACTCGCTCTGGTCGCAGTGCCGGACTCGGCTTGTCGTCAATCGAAACGAGTTGCAATGTCCCAAACCCGCGCCGGGTGCGCGCGCCGAGGCCGCCAAATGTTTCCCAGGCCCACAATGCGGCTTCTACATCTTGCTTCCATTTCGATGGATAGCAGATGGTCAACTCAAACTCGATATCTTGCAACACGGGTGGATTGGATGTGTCATCCCGCAAAGGAAAAGCAACATAACTGTAAGGCGACTTGACGTCACCAATATTATGGACAATCTTGCCCTTGTTGTCCAAAGCCTGAAAGGGCTTGCCACGCTCCAGGATTTCGACACTGACGATGACATCAGATGGTCCCGGCTTGTCCTTTGCCGCGGCGGAGCCCCAGATTTCTTCCTCCCGACGACACATCTTCTCCAGGTTACCATCGAACTGCCCGCCGCGCGTCGCCCGCCACCAGAAGCGCAGATGCCCGCGCACTTCTGTGCCGCGCACGATGGTAATTGGATCAGCCTTGTTCGGTTCAACGCCGCCGCCAAACAGTGGCGTAATCAATTTGTAACGACGCACCTGCCGGACGCGGGTATCCTCGCGCGGCTTGACTTCAGGCGCGTTGACTTGTTGCGGAGCTCGCGTTTTCATTCTTCCACCTCCAATGGCTTGATTTTTCCATCCCAAGCGCCCAACAAAGCCAATCCAAAGCCGTCGCGCCGGTCTTGATCGTCATCGCTCACTGACTTCATCCACACATCGCCGATGAAACGCTCAATAGCCTGATCATCACCTTCTAATGACAAAAAGTAAACGCTGCCCGCAGTCGTCAGTCGGCGGCTGGCTTTCTGGGCTCTCTTTTTGGCATCCCATCCAGAGATGGCGTGATAGCGAGGGACAGCAGCCCCAACGACGTTCACTTTCAGCTCCGGGGTGTTCTTACATACCCATTCCGGCAGATAGCCTTGCGCAAAAATGGCCGGCGTTGCCAACACCAAACGGCAGTGTTTTTGAGCGACGATGGCCTGTCGGATCTCGGCAGGGCAACCTGGAAACGTCTGGCTGGATTGCTCCCAAGCCACCATGCGCCGCTCGCCGCCCAAGAAATCAACGCCCGACGTAAGATCGGCATCCGTTTCCACCGCCAGAGCATACTGTTGGAACTCACTCAACGCCTTCGGCTTTTGTTTTTCATCATCTCCGTCTTGCAGTATTGCCGAAAATTCCAAGCCGCTGGTTTGGAAGAGAAACCCCTCGTTGGCCGTTCCAGTCTGCGCATCAATGCTGACATGCACCCGACTTTCCGGCGTAAGGCCAGCAATACCAATCTTTGACAACTCTACCGGCGCGGCGTCGTCGGCTGGCTGCTTTAGCCATTCTTGCACAGTCTGCCAGTTCCAAAAGTGAGGCGCTTTTGTATGAGGCTTTTGTTTGACCACCGGATTGGCGCTGACCAGCCTCCCCTGCGCCAGATTAGTCGCAGCGCCCGTAGCAAGTTCCACCGGATGTACCCAAAGTCGTCTTCCTTGTGATTTTTTCCCATCTTGAAGCGCCAGGCAATCTGCTGGAGCGGGAAAGTACCAATCCTCAAATTCTCCGGTTTCGTTGAGGGCCACCAAGATAGGTCCGCGAATGTTCAATTGGAGCAGGCGGTCAATTTGCTGCGGGTCAAATCGTCCGGCCTCATCCATCCCGGCCCGCGTGCGCACGCTGCCCGCCAGCGTAGAAGGGTACGGGAACGACAGGGATTTTGCCCGCGCGCCGGGTGTGGCGTTAAAGGGCTTCCCGTCTCTAAAGATCAAAGGGTCCCTGGGTTGAATCAACCATACACTCATGCTTGCGTCTCCTTTTCGGCCATCTCACAAGCCCCGGCAAATTCGCCGGCGATGATCATTTCTTGGGCCAGTTCATCCAGGGTCAAGGCCTTGTCCCTGAACCACTGTTTGAATTCTTGCCGCACATCTTCCTGAACTTCTCGCCCACCGCCCGCTTCGCGCTTGCGCTGGATAATGCGAATGGCTTCGCGCTGAAAAGCCTCTGCCGGCAGTCCAGATTCGCTCAATTGTTGGTGCAGCTTTTCAAGTTCATAAGCTGTGCCAGCACTGATTTGTTTTTGCCGCACATACCCAATCAGAACCTGCATTCGCTCGGCCAAGTCGCTTACCTTTGCGCCTGCCGGGCGATCCGCGCCGCCGCGCTTGCTTGACACAATGACCAAGCCATTTTTGCCCGAAATACCTTTTGCTTTCTTTTCTGCCCGGCGAGCCGTTTCCAACACTTCACCCAATGGGGTCAGGTGATGCGCTATCACCAATGCCCCTGAAAGCGTAGGTGAGCGTTGCCCTTTATCATCCGAGAACGAAAACCCCTGCATCGCCCGGTTGAATTCGTCGTTCAGGTCAGCAACGCACTGAATCGCGGCGTGCAGTGGAAGATAAGCCAGCACATCATCGCCGCCCACGTAGATAGGCGCGCCGCCATACCCCTCAATCATCTGGCAGGCTGTTGAAGCAAATGCGCTTAATCTTTGGGAAAGTGTTCGATGCTTTTCCGGGCTATCTTGTGCATCAATTGTCTTACCCATGTTGTCGCCATCGGCCAGCAGCAGGGTGTAATAAGGGCTGGGGTGTTGGTGGATGCCCTCCTCTCGGAAGATTTCGGCGAACTGACGCCGGAACTCGCCCCGCCCGGCTTTGTCGGGAATCAACTGCGCTAATCGTTCTTCATAGAAACAAGTCCCATCGGTTTCTGAACGGTCGGTATACGTTTTGAGCAGGGCTCGGATACGATGAAGAATGTCTTGCTTTCTTTCTTCTCCGATCATCATCAGGAAAGGCATGGCCGCAACATCTGTGGTGCTGGGAAAACTTCTGGCCTTGATTTCTCCCCAACGTTTGAGCAAATCAATCCCGGAAAGCGCTTCTCCTGGTTCGGCGCGATAGGCAGCGCAAAATGTGTCCTCGCCCATTGAACCCGAACTATCCAGAAACACCGACTCCCGAAAACCATCCAGCGATGACTTGGGAGTTCCCTCACGCCCATTGACCTGCCGGAAGTTGCGTGTGTTCTTGCGAGCAGCGAGTAATGCTTCCGCCTGTGCCCGCACTTTTTCATAGCCCGGCTGATCTGTATAAGGCGTGCTGACCCAGTAGAACTCGACCAGATCGGCGATTTGCTCTTCAGCAAGTTCTTTGTCTAGTCTGCCTTTGACTCTCTCAAAGGTTTCTTGACAGAGTTGTTCCCGACGGTCTTGCACAGCTTGCCATACGTAATCAGCCACGGCATTGGGATCGCCTTCAACAATGGCGACAATCTTGTTTGCGATGTTCAACGTTGAGCCAGCATCCAAGTCTCGCTCCTTCTCCGGCGCGGGGAAAATGAGTTGATGAGATTGATCCGATATAGCTTTGGCTGCGGCCTTGCAGAGTTCACTGAGCATCCAAGAGCCAAACCACAAATCGTGGCTGGTGCGGGCGGTAGCAATGAAATCTTGTACCGGCCCTATCGCACAAACATAAAAAAGCTTTTTGCTCTCGCTCATAGTTCTCTCCCGGATTTTGGAGCTTGTACCTCCACCTCGCCCAAAAACATCGGGGTCACCGTCTCTAACGTCACTCGTAACTCGCGCATTGTCACCTCCGCTTTATACTATACCATCGGGCTCTTGCATTCTCAATGGAAACTCTTCTAGAAAATCTTGTAACTGCTTCCAATGTTTCCTCCTTCCACCTGTGCTATACTGGTTCCGGCGTCTGAAAATACCGCCCGAACTTTTCGCGCAGGAAATAGTACGCCAGGCGCGCGCCAGGTGGCAGCTCCCAGGCATTGCGGCAATGATCGAGTATCTTGGTCTTGTGCGCGTGCACCGTCCGCACGGTGACGCACAACGTCTCCGCGACCTCCTGGGGGTTCTGACCGGCGGCAAAGGCCCGCAGGGTGTCTAGCTCGCGTGGGGTCAGTTGCTCGATAACCTGCCGGCAGCGCTTGCGCTCCGCCTCGTCCAGCCAGTGAGTCTGGGCCGCGACGACTTCTTGGGGCGAAGCCTGAGCCAGCGCGCGCAGCGGAGGAAAATAGGCGCCCCAGGGCGCCAGTGGGACCTCGATCAACTGCACGCTGTCACTCTGTGAGACGTGCATAATGGCGCCGTCCCGGGCGCGTTCCAAAAAGTCGGGATCGGTGTACATGTGCCACAGGCGATCGCCGTGATCAAAGTGCAGCAGCGCCGTGCTCACCGCCAGCAGGGCCAGAATACGACGGCCACCGGAGATACAAACGTGCAAGTGTCGCCCTTCTGCCTTCAAATCGGCAATCAAGTGATAGATCGCAAGCCAGGCCGCGTTGGCCTCGGTCTCGTTGCGGATATCTTCCAGTCCGCCCCTGGCGTGACGAACGGGAAAGAAGCGCAGGCGGCACGGCCGGCCGGCATAAGAATCCTCGACAAACTCAGCAGCCAGACTGTCCAATGCCCGCTTTGTGCGCCCCGAATCTCGCGGCGACAAATGGATCACAATCACTTCCTCAATCGCTGCGCCTTTTTCGAGCAAACCATCCAGGGCAAACGTAACGACCTGCGGCTGTCCACCCAGCGTCACAATCATCGTACTGCGATTGGATTGCGGCATCTCTTTACTCCCGGTCAAATCTCTCAGCGAGGTCAAGTGAAATGGAACTATTCCCGGCTGTCTTTATCGGCGGTCCGCCGCACAGCGGCAAATCTGTGCTGACCTACAGCCTCACCCGCGCCCTGCGCCAACGCGAAATAGAACACTATGTCATCCGAGCCGCCCCTGATGGAGAGGGAGATTGGGCAAACGAGGCCGACCAGGTCCTCGTGCGCACCTTGCGCGTCAAAGGCGATTTCACCCAGGCGTTCACCGATTCCATCTGCGAGAACCTGGCGAAACGCCACCTGCCGCTCATCGTTGACACCGGCGGCCGGCCCACTCCCTATCAAGAGCGCATCTTTGACTGCTGCACGCACGCTGTTCTCTTGACCCCCGACGCAGACGCGATGGCCTACTGGCGTAGTATTGCCGAACGGCACGGCGTCCCCGTCGTGGCCGAGTTGACCTCCCGCTTGCAAGGGGACCAGTCCATCGCTTCCACAAAACCGATCCTGCGCGGCACGATCACCGGCCTCGACCGCAACAAAACCGTGGCGGGCCCCACGTTTGACGCCTTGGCTGATCTCCTGGCTGGCATCTTGTACTACGACCCCGACGAATTGTATCGCTTCCACGAAAGACGCTGCCCTATCGAGACCGTCATCCACCTGCACCACCTGGCGCGTACGCTGAGCATCCCGCTCGAACGCGGTGAGGTGCGTTGGAAGCCTCACCACGTGCCCCTGGTGCTCGATTACCTGCCGGAGAAAACCCCGCTGGCCCTCTATGGACGTGGGACCAATTGGCTCTACACGGCAGTGGTCCTGCTCGCATCTCCAGCGCCTTTCGCGCATTTCGACCCCCGGTTGGGGTGGGTCGAAGCCAGGCCGCTGTCAATTGGGCAACCGAGCGCCGGGTATCCGCTGCAATTTCGACTTCACCATTCGCCCGATTACGTCCACGTCGAGGCCTTACCCCAGTCTCCTTACCTAGAATACAATGAGCTCAATGCTTTGCGCATCCCGCCTCTTTCCACCGGATCGGGCGTTATCCTCAGTGGCAAGATTCCCCACTGGCTCTATACCAGCATCGCCATCAGCTATCGGGATATTGCCTGGGTTGGTGTCTACCAGCCCCAATTGCAGTGTGCCGTCATCGCTTACTCGACCGACCCGGCATACTCTGTCGGCGGCTGCATCCAGGTGTATAACCCCAATTGAACTACTGGTTTTACCCAGGCGACAAAAGGTCAAGATGATGGATGAACGGTCTGTCTACAAACTCCCCCTGGTATTCGAGCCGCAACCGGAGGGTGGGTACACCGTCACCTGCCCGATCTTGCCCGAACTGATCACAGAAGGTGAAACCATCGCCGAGGCATTGGCTAACGTAGAAGACGCCCTCGTTGCGATCATCGAAGCCTACCAAGACCTCGGTCGTCCTCTACCCCCGGTTCTGGAGCGCGTGGCGCTGGACCTGCATACTCCCTTCTGGGTCGAGACGGCGGTCGCGGCGTGAGATACCGGGAAGTCGCCCACAAATCTCCATTCTCCATTCTCCATCCTTTCTCCATCCTCCATTCTCCATTCTCCATCCTCCATCCTTCATTCTCCTTCCTGCGTCCCGGCCTGATCCGCCCGCCGCAACACCCGCGCCAGCAGCGCGTAGGCCAGGAATTCGGCGTCGCGCTCCGGGTTCACGAGCAAATCCACAATGGGCGTCCGCGCCGGATCCTCGCTGGTCAGCAAATCCCTCGTATTTAGTCCATCTGACAGGGTGGGCGGCAGCAAGGCCAACGTCTCCACCACGGCTTTATCCGCCCCCGGAGCCAGCACGTAGTGCCGGTACTCGCGGGTAAATGCGCCGTGGTGGCGGGCGATGGCCGTGAAGGCCGCGTTGAACAGCGGCTCACATTCCTCTACCGCCGTCGCCAGGAGTTGCGCCACGGCGACCGCGCCCTCGACGGCGTGAGGTGGCTTTCTCCCCAGCGCCTGCTGCTCCTCCCGGTGCCGCGGATCGGTCGGGTCGAAGTCGGTGTGGGCGTAGAATCCTGCTGGGGCGGGTTTTCCGATGGCTTTCTGGTAGCGCACGACCCAGCTCTGCCAACCGCGGTTCAGTTTGCCCACGTCGTGGAGCAAAACGACCAGGTGGGCCGCTCGCTCCATCACCCCAGACGGCCAGCCGCAGACGTGCTCGAGGCGGGCTGCAGCGCGTGCCAGTTCCGGCCAGGCCTGGCGCTGGAAGGCCTGGTAGACCTGTCGCACGTGTTCGACGTAGCCTTCCAACCGGTAGGAATAGCCACCGCGCGGCCTATCTTCCCGTGGCGGGGCCAGTTTGGCCCGGTAGCCGGTGGCCCGGTCGGGCACAAAGCCCAGCTCGGGATCGTAACCGGCCAGCGCCGGGTGCACCAGCACCAGCACAGAACCGGCCACGTCGCGCCTGTCCTGCACCGGCAGCCAGCGATAGGCTGATTGTCCGCCCTCCTCTGTGTCCTCCAGGTCTTGCAACGCCTGTACCCCGTAGCCTTCGATGTCCAGGTCCCACGCCCGTTCCAGCCACCTGTCCACGAGAGGATAAAGCACGCCGGGATGCAGGCTGAAGGCTTCGGCGGCAAAGGGGCGCTCGAGCACGGCCTGTGGCTCGTCGTGCACCACCACCAGCCGCGACGACACGGCGCGGATCAGGTCGCCGGCTTCGCCGGAGGATTGCCCGTCCATCACGCCGTTCATCCTGTGCCGGTACGTCTCCTGGGTAGCGACCAGGCCCTGGACGATGGCCCGGTCGCGGGGGCCGTGGGCCGCGCTGACGACCGCCTGCTCGTCGCCGAAGGTCAAGGTGCTGCCGTGACGAGCCTGGAACCCGGCCAGTGTGCGGGCGATCTCTTCTCCCTGTCCCTGGTAAGGCATCACACGCTCGCACAGGTCAACGGTTTCGCCTTGCGCAGCGAGACTCTCAGCGTAGACGAACACGTCCCCTACTTCGCCTTTGTAGCGAGCGCAGCGACCGGCCCGCTGCAGGATGGCGTTGGCCGGCGCCAGTTCGGTGTGCAACGTCTGGCAGGTGATGTCCAGCCCCACTTCGACCACCTGGGTGGCGACGACGATCCAACTTCCACTCTGGTCGCCATCCTTGCCGAACACCTCACGCAACTTGCCTTCGATGCGCTGGCGGTCTGCGGGCAGGAAGCGGCTGTGGAGCAGGAGCACCTGGGCGTTACCCCGGCCGGGATGGTCGCGCAGCGCCTCGAACAGGGCGCGGGCGCGGTCTACCACGTTGCAGACGACCAGGGTGCGATTTTGGTGCTGCGCCAGCACCGCTTCGGTGCACAGCGGCCCGTCCACCACGTGGTAACGGCGGGTCTTTTGCTGCGAAGGGAGCGACTGCATCTCCCGACGGGCCGTGTCATCCTCGGGCACGACCACGGCGCCCAGCACGTCGGCCAGGCCCTCCAACATGTCGCTCGAGAACGTGGCTGTCATCAGCAAGAAGGGCGTCACGCCGCGCAGCATCTTGAGCATTTCCAGCGTAGTCGGCAGCGTCGAAACCGGGTCGAACAGGTGGAACTCGTCGAACACCAGGTACGAGGCCGCCACCGCGCCGGCGTTCAGGTTGCTCAAGCGCCGAGGCAGGCTGTAAGGTGTGAGCAGGAAGCTGCTCAACACCTGGTCTATGGTGGCAAAGGTGAGAGTAGCAGCCAACTCTTTGTCGTCAGGCTGTTCGCCAGTCTGGATCTCCACGCGAATACGGTCGTCGCGGCCTGCCTGCCTGACCTTTTTCTTGTATTCTGCCACAAACTGATTGGCTAACACGCGCATCGGTACGGCGTACAGGCATTTGTGGGGAAAGTCGCGCCCGTGCTCGATGGCGTCGAGCAAAGGCAACGTGGCGGCCATCGTCTTGCCCGCGCCGGTCGGGGCCTGCAAGATCACATTGCGCCCGCTCAAGAGCACCTCGGCCACGCGGCGCTGAAAAGGATAAGGAACCAGGCTCATGATTCTCCTCCAAAGTAACTGGCAAAGGTCTGCTCCAATGTACCACTGGCGTTGTCGCCTGTCGCACCGCCTCGACCAACCTGCCAGCCGTAGGTCTCCGCCAGCCTGCGCGCTTCTCCTGTCAGACTCTCCCGCAACCCCTCCGGCTCCACCACCTCCACGTCCGCTCCCCAGCCGCGGATCCACGGCAGCATCTCCTGTGGCTCGGCCACGCGGGCGCGCCAGAGCAGGCTCCCGTCCGGCTGCTCCTCCACCTGCTCGCTGCGGTGCCAGCGCGTCTCCCGCACGCGCCCCGCCACCCGCGGATGGAAGCGCAGCACCACCTCCACCGGCTCAGCCTCCGTATACCAGATGCCCCACGCTTCGGCCAACAATTGGCGCGGGTCAAAGTCCTCGGGGATCGCGTAAGGCTGGCCGGTCAACTCGATGCGCTGGATGCGCTCGACCTTGAACGTCCGCACGGCCCCCGGCGGCTCCCGCCAGCCGATCACGTGCGCCGTCTGGCCCACCGCGTAAGGCTCAATGAAATAGGGGGCAAAGTCGTAATCGTCCACCTGCCCGCGCTCGTGCCGGTGCCACAGGTGCACCATGCGCCCCTGCGACCACGCACGCGTCAGCGTCTCCAGCACCTCCAGGTACACCGGATCGTGCCGCCGCGCCTCGTCGTCCATCACGTCGGCCGAGGCGGCCAGGTGGCGAGAGATAAACGGTGCCAGCCGCTCCAGTGCCACCCCCAACTTCCGCAGCGCCGACGCCGCGTGGGGGTTGTGCTTGTCCGTGCGCGTCGCCATCAGGCGGGCCGCCAGGTGGAGCGCCATTGCCTCGTGCAACGTCAGCCGCACGCGGGTCAGATAGCAATCCCGGTCAATCGCCAGCCGCCCATCGCCGGTATCATAAACGTAGAACCGACCCAGGTCCGGCAGATAGCGGGTGATCGTGGAGCGGTTCACTCCCAGTCGCCGGGCGATCTCCGCCTGGCTCAGCCCTTCGGGATGGGCCAGCAACAACGCCTCGATCTGCAACAGCCGTTCGGCTTTATTCGTCGCTCGTTCCATACCTCGCCATCCCTCCAACTACGTTGTGTCTCCAGTTTATTGTACCACACACGTCTCCCGCATTCCGCAACAGAACGGGGCAAATTCGGAATTATAGGTCGATTCGCCGACTCGCCGACTTGCTGATTCGCCGACTCGCTACTCTCGCCTCCGAAACAGGCTCAGCAACCCCCGCTCGTCCTCCATCAGCAGCGTGCCCTCCTCTTCCAACGCCGGCAAGTCCCGCAGCACCGTCGAGCGGGGCACACCCAGCAGCCGCGCCAGTTGGCTGGGCCGGACGCCCGCGGGATACTCGGGAATCAGTTCTTCGTACTGTTCGATCCGTTGTGGATCGGGCCTGCGTCCCATCTTGCACCTCCCTGTGGATGAATTTGCTTCCATCCTAACAGGGAGGTGTTGCAGGGACGGCAACAACGCTCTATAATTCTCGGTGTAAAACAGGACAGGAGGCCCGGCTTCAGCCGGGAAATCCCCGCTGAAGCGGGACGTCCGCCGCGTTTTGAACTGCAAACTAGATAAACAGGCAGGCCACCAAGGTTACAGGGCGGCCCGCCCGCCAATCGCTGCTCGTCCCGTGTGTCACGAGGCCGGACGTAGACCTCGATTTCAACCGCTTCATCGTTCGCCTTGTGGATGTGTTCTCACGCCCTTGGCCGTTAGTGCTGCGGGCTTGTGGGAAGCCGTGAGGTTTCTACGTGGGCGCACATCATATTGTAGCACAGTGTGCGCTGGAGGGCAAACCAGACGCTTCCCAGCACCGGCTGTTTACGCCGGTGCGGTCCGTGCGAGACTCGCCCCCAACTTGAATTGCACCCTGGGCACAACAGTGGGTGTGGGCAAGGATGCCAGATTGTGCTATAATGGATAAAGAAGACAACAAACCGGAGGACAGAAGGGGATATGTCTCCTACTATCTGCAGAGTCGGCCCATACCGGTTCTTCTTCAACAGCCGCGAGGAACCCCGGATACACGTTCACGTTGCGACATCTGACGGTGTGGCGAAGTTCTGGCTGGAGCCGATAGTTGCTCTGGCCGATTTCTACAACCTGACAACCAAAGACCTGCGCAGGATTGAAGAGATTATCAGGGAGCGTGAAGATGAGTTTAAGTCTGCCTGGCGTCGTCACTTCTCACAGTGAAGTGACGAGTATTACAGAACTCGGCTTTTGGTTGCTGGTTGACGATACGGAGTACTTCGTCTCTTTCGCCGACTATCCGGTCTTCTGGGAAGCGACCATCGCTCAAATCTATGCCGTTCAGCGCCAGAGTCCCACGCAGTTTCATTGGCCGGACCTGGACGCCGACATTGAGCTAGTGGCCCTGGAACATCCAGAGCGGTTTCCCCTGGTATTCCGGCTAATGGAAGAACTCGATCACGAACTCTACGCCTGACACGGCTTCATCTCCAATATTACTCTCATCCTTGAACGTGCGGATGTCCCCGCGTCGCCCGGGCTCCAGCCGATTGCTGCTGCTGCTCCACCCAGGCATTTGACGCCTCGCCCCTATCGGTGTATGATGTAACTTTGCACCAACAGTGTGAAATCAAGGGAGGCGCATGGTTGACAGAGCACAAATCTTGGAAGCACTGAAGAGCGTGAACGATCCCGAACTGGGCCGCAACATCGTCGAACTGGGCATGGTGCCCGAGGTCGAGGTAGAAAACGGCCTGGTACGGCTCACGCTCGCACTCACGACGCTGGCCCGCCCGCTCAGGGAGCGCATCGTCGAGGAGGCCCGCCAGGCCAGCCTGGCGCTCGACGGCGTGCACGACGTCCAGGTGAACCTGCGAGAGATGACCGCGCAGGAGAAAGAGCGCGTCTGGGCCAGGCCGCAGCCACAACGCGGAGCAGGTGGGGCTATGAAGCACATAGGCGGAGGGAGGGTGCCCAAAGTCGTGCGGATCGTCGGATACCAGGGCAGTGGCAAGACGACGCTGGCGCGCGCGCTGGCCCGCGAGTTGGTGAGAAGGGGCCACGAAGTCGCGGCGGTCAAGCACCTGTCCCATCGCCCGGACCTGCCGGGCAAGGACACGGCGGTGTTGGCAGAAGCCGTCAGCCAGGTGGGGTTCGTCTCGCCGGAAGGGTCGGGGATTTTCTGGAAGACCCAGTTGAGCCTGCAGGAGATCATCGCCTACCTGGAGGCCGATTTCATCCTCGTCGAGGGCTTCAAGGCCGAGAAGACGTTCCCCAAGATCGTGTGCCTGCGGGGTAAGCCGGACGACCGGGATTTGTTCGACGAGTTGGCGCTGTGCGCCGTCGGGCCGGCCGACCAGGTGGAGGGGCTGGCCGTCCCCGTCTTTGGCCGGGACGAGGTAGAAAGAATCGCCGACCTGGTGGAGCAGAAACTTTCGGACGCGGATGGACGCGGATAAACGCGGATAGACGCGGATTTTTCCTGTTCCAGCGGAGGCGGAACGAGGCAGTCGAGGTGCGTGTAGCCGATGACGTAGGAGAAAACGTAGCGCGAGCCGACATCGTCCCTGGCAGAGAGCGCTGGGGCCGGTGGGCGCTCCTGGGCATCCTGGCGCTGGCATTTGTCTTGCGCATGGGTTGGCCGACCCTGGCCGAGTTCAAACGGGACGAAGCGACGGTAGTCCGCCGGGGGCTGGCGATTGCCTACGAAGGAGCCCTGCCGGCAGCAGGCCTGGATTCTTCCACAGGGATGGCCCACCCGCCGCTGACGTTCTACCTCACGGCGCTTCCCCTGCGCCTGTGGCAGGACCCCGTGGCGGTCGCTCTCTTCACCGGCCTGGTCAACGCCCTGGCCGTGCTGGCCTGTTACTGGGTGGGACGGGCTTACTTTGGGCCGGGCGTGGGGCTGGTGGCCTCATTCCTCTTTGCCGTCAGCCCGTGGGCGGTCGTCTACGGGCGCAAGATGTGGAGCCAGAACCTGCCGCTGGTCACACTCGGGTTCTTTGCTGCGCTGTGCGCCACTTTCGTACGGGGCAAGCGCTGGGCGCTGGTGGGGGCCTGGGTGGGGCTGGCCGCGCTCATCGGCCTCCACCTGGGAGGGCTGGCCTTCATCCCGCTGCTGGCGCTCCCGCTGTTTCTCTATCGCAAACAGGTGGCCCGCTGGCCGCTCCTGTTGGGTGTGGCGCTGTTCGCGCTGGCCGTCTCGCCGTACGTGATCTACGATGCGCTCCACGGCTGGCACAACCTGCGCGAGTTCCTGTGCTACGCGGGCGGGGAAGCGCACTTTTCCGGCGATGCACTGCGCTACGCCTTCTTTCTCACCGGCAGTGCCGGGTTCCACGGCCTGGCCGGCGGCCTCTACCCGCAATACCTGGCGGGGCTGCCGCACCTGTGGGGACTCAACTGGGTGATGATGGGACTCCTGGCGCTGGCCCTCCTCTACGGGGTGGTGCTCGTCGTGCGCGGGCCGGCGGAGCGCCGTCGCCCCGTGCTCCTGCTGCTCACGTGGTTCGTTGTGCCCATCGCGCTGCAGAGCCGCCCGACCGCGCCCGTCCATCCCTTCTATTTCATCCTGCTCTACCCGGTCCAGTTCTTCTTGATCGCCATCCTGCTGGTAGACCGTTGTTCATTGTTCATTGACCCATTGTTCATTGACCCTGCGGGGGTTTCCCGGCTGAAGCCGGGCCTCCTGGCGTGTGGCGTGCTCATTGCATTTTTGCTGCTGTGGGGAGCCTGGCAGGTCGCCGTCGTGGGGCGCATGTTCGTCTTCATGGACCGCTACCCCACGACGGGCGGCTACGGGATCCCGCTCAAATACACCCGCGCCGCCGCACTCGAGGCGCGGCGGCTGGCCGGCCCGGCCGAGATCGTCGTCCTGAGCGCCGGAACGAACCCCGCTACCGACGAGACGCCAGCAGTCTTCGAGGCGCTCCTGTTCGGCCATCCGCACCGCTTCGCCGACGGGCGCTGGGCGCTGCCCGTGCCAGACAGCCCGCGGGCCGTCTACCTGGTGGGGCCGGTGGAAGAGCATCCCGCCGACCTCGGGCCGGTCATGGAGCGCCTGAAGGCCATGGAGTACGTGCGGCCCGGCCCGGCGATCGCGCTGCCCGATGGGTGGTCTTACCGGCTCTTCTACCGCGACGGGCCAGACCGGGAGGACGTCCTGGCCGCCTTGCAGCGCTTCCCCGAGGCGCTCCATTTTGCCGACGGGACGGCCTTCCTGGGGTATGGCATGGCCCAGACAGTACCCGCTGGCGCAACGTTGGACGTCTGGCTGGCGTGGTGGGTCAGTGCTCCCCCGCCGCCTGGGGCCAATTACCATTTCTTCGCCCACCTGCTGGACGAAGGAGGGGTGCTGCGCAGCCAGCACGACGGGGCCGGATTCCCGACCGCTTCCTGGCACGCGGGCGACCTGGTGTTGAGCCGTTTCTCCATTCCTGTCCCTGGGGACCTGGCGGCGGGGCCTTACCAGGTGTGGGCCGGCCTCTACTCCTACCCGGACGTGGTCAACGTGCCGATTCTGGACGTGGCCGGCAATCCGGCCGGCGAGCGGGTGGCGCTGGGAGAGGTGGAGGTGAGGCGTTGAGGTGGTACTA
>Ga0315285_10002664_pt1 | contig 18619 bp, 11 predicted proteins | sample YL17G09_36_MG_FD_203698 | JGI IMG/M metagenome (GOLD analysis project Ga0315285, IMG submission 203698) | Sediment microbial communities from Yellowstone Lake, YNP, Wyoming, USA - YL17G09_36 | ecosystem: Environmental > Aquatic > Freshwater > Lake > Sediment | place: USA: Wyoming | collected...
GGCTCGCCCGGATCCTGGGCTCCGTCACCGTCGAGATCGAGGAACTTCAATCCCTCGATGCGCCCGTAAGGGCAGTTGCCGAAGTCTACCACGGCGCCCTCTCCCGCCGAGAGCTCGACCAGTACGCTGTCGGGGGTGCAGGAGAAGTAACCCTCCTTGCCCTCCTCCACGACGGTGTAAGTCCCGGGCTGGAGCCCGGTGAACTCGTAGTACCCGTCCTTGTCGGTTACTTTTGTCCCGATGAGCTCCTGCGGCGGGTTGCCGGCGTAGAGCTTGATGGTGATACCCTCGATCACTACCGTCTCGTCCTCGCCCCATACGCCGTCGAAGTCAGCGTCGAGCCATTTCTTGCCGGAGATGGAGCCGTAGGGAGCCTCGGAGAAATAGACCTTCTCGGTCTTGCCGCAGGTCACCTGCACCTCGATGGAGGTGGCGCTTATGGGATAGTAATCGGGGGCCGTGGACTCGTCCACGCTGACCGTATACTTACCGGGCAGCAATTTATCGAAGAAGAAGTGCCCGTTCTCGTCGGTCACCGCGGTCTGGGGCGGGCCATCCTCGGGCGTGAGGATGATGGTCACCCCAGCCAGGCCTTCGTCATCTCCGTCCATGATGCCGTTCTCGTCCTTATCCCAGTACTTCCAGCCCTCGATACCTCCGTAGCGGGCGTTGAGGAAGTCCAGGTTGTCGAAGCTATCGCCGCATCCGACCTCCAGGCCTTCGAACACGCCCCCGGCGGGGCTGACGATGTACCAGTCCTCGAGCAGCGCTGGGGTGAGGACCTCCTGCACCTTGTAGACGCCGTCCTCGAGCCCGGTGAACTCGTAGTAGCCATTGGCACCGGTGGTGGTCGACTTCACGTACTCGTAAGTGTCGCTCCCCTCGTTCCACTTGAAGAGCTTGACCTCCACTCCCGGCACGCCCGTGTCCCCGGCGTCGATCACGCCGTTGCAGTTCTTATCCTCATACTTGTGGCCGTTGATGTGGAAGGTACGGGCGAGGCGGAACTCGAACCAGCCCCAGAAGCAAGGCCAGGGGCAGTTATGCAGGGTCATATTGTACGACGAAGGCCCGACCACCGTGTATCCCTCCGGCGGCTCCATCACTATCCTGTAAGTCGCCTCTTCCTTGCCGGCGTAGGCGCGCGTCAGGCCGTTCCAGATGACATGCCCGCCTGGGTAATCCACAGGGATCACCCAGCCAGGAAGGATAACCCAGAGCCCCGACCCCGGTCCGGTTATCTTGGACGGGGGCGTGACGGGTGTCAGGTCGCCGTTCTCCTCTACGAGGTAGAGTCTGATGGTCACGCCGTCGACGAGCTCGCCCCAGCCGAATTCGCCGTCGCAGTTCTCATCCACCCTCACTACGGCCTCGATGACCCCGTCTTCGCATACCCGGTTGCGGTTATAGAAGTCGATGCCGGTGACGTTTTGGCCCTCCGCGAGCACCACGTTGATGCTGTCCGGCGGGATGGGGACCATGTTTGCCGGGGATTTCTCCAGGACGGTATAATTACCCGGCTCGAGGTCGGCAAAAGAGTAGCTCCCGTCCGCTGCGGTGGTCGTTGATTTAAAGAAGGCGCCGTCCTTCCACAGCTCGATGGTCACTCCCTCCAGCGGGGTCTTGTCCTCGTACGAGCCGTCGCCGTTCGGGTCCAGCCACTTGTGACCGGAGACGGAGCCCTTGCGCACGATGTTCGGGGCATTGCCGAAGTATACCGTCACGCAATCTTCCCAACAGATTTTTATGCAGTAGGAGGTCTGGGTGGTTGCATGGTAGCCGGTGGGGACGATCTCACTCACGGTGTATTCACCGGGATTGAGGTCGCCATAGCAGACTTTACCGTCACTGCCGGTCTGCTTGGCGTTCCCTCCATTGAGGGTGATGGTGACCCCGGCCATACCTGTCTCGCCGACGTCCATTTTGCCGTTCTCGTTCGCGTCGAGGAACTTGATGACGCAGATCTTGCCTTTACACTGGATACCTGCGTCCGGCTCGATCACCGACGTATCGGTGGTGGGAGCCTCTACAAAATCCCCACCCTCCGCTGGCTCCGCCGGGACCCTCGCTGCGGCGGCCGGCGCCTCGGCCCCGTCCTCTACCACGGGTTCCTCCGCCGGCGGAATCACTTCCTGCACCGGCGCAGCACCCGCTACTCCCTCGGCCATCACGGTCTGTTCAACGACGGGCGGTGCATCGTCGTTTCCAGCCAGTGCAGAAACGATCCCGCCTAGAAGCGTCAACACGACCAACACAGTGATGGAGACGAGGGCCAGCCACTTGGTCGATTTTCTCATGAACGTCACCTCCGCTTTCATGCCCTTCTTGTCAGTAGGGACACAATTCTAGCGCGCCTCTCGGTCTTGTAGGCCTAAGGCGAAGAAGAGTACCGTCTGACGGTCTCAGGAAGAGGGGGAGATGATGTCTCCAGAGTCTGAACCAGATCTCTACGCCGAGTAAGTCCTGGTCATGACCGGAAAGCCTGCCCCTTTTCCAGCCCTTCTACCCCTTCTTGCGTCCTCCCATTTTGTCTCTAACCTCTTTTGTCCGCTATACCTTGTATGAAAAAGCCCGACCGTCTTATACGATCGGGCCGGTTTCACCACTAGCTCCCCGCAGCTCAGGTGACCACGTCACGTGCTGCGGCTCATCGCTTCCCTATCGTGAGCTTATGTCGTTCTCTATGGCTTTATAATTATAACCAAAATGCTCCGAATTGAAAACCCTTTGTTGTATAATCAGGCGGAACACGCTCGCACCCGGTCTCCTGACCATGTGACGGTGATCATACATGTTACCTTTATATGTGCCCTTGGATTTGCGATCCGCGCGATCAAGCCGCTTCACTCCGAGTGAGAGAAGTGTCGCTGTCGGGGTCAGGCCATCTCCCCCTGCCGGTAGATGTTGTACAGGCTCCCTCCCATGCCTATGAAAAACCAGAACAGGGTGGTCATGGGAATGGCGAAAAGCAACCAAGCACCGAACATGTTCGCCACCGCGTATCCCACCATGCCGAGGATAAACGCCTCGCTCAGGAAATATATGAAGGGGTCATCTCGGGAGTTGAAGTGCGCTTGCAGAAGGAACAGCCAGTATAGGAGGAAGACGAGCAGGAAGGCGATCAAGCCGATGAGGCCGTGGGAAACGAGATAGGTGAGGAAGGCGTTCTCCACCGCCGCCCAGGTAGCTCGGATATTGTTTTCCACGATCCTCTGGCCCTCCATCCCCATGCCCAGGCCGAAGAGGGGGTGAGCATAGAAGAAGTCCAAGGCCATCTGATACATATATATTCGTCCCCTTGCGGCATCCTTAGCGCTGAGGCTCGAGAAGCGCTTCTGAACGAATTCGGGTGGGGAGAGTATGACGAAGATAAGCACCAGGATGAGGAGCACCGTCGCAGCGGCCAGCCATACCCGCTTGTCCATGAAGCCGAAGACGCCATAGATTATGGCGATACATCCCCCAGCCACCCAGGCGGCGCGGGAGCCGGTGAAGAAAAGGGCTCCCAGGTTTATACCCAAGCCTACCAGGAGTATCAACCATGACCGCCGGCGCCCCGCGCGCCAAGCCAGGCTGAGCAGGCTGATGAAAAAGGGCATTACAAAGACAAGATACCCTCCGAGGATGTTGGGGTGCAGGAAGCTGGAGTTGATGCGGTATGCCTGGGACTCGCTCCCACCCGCCACGTAGTTGACGTCCTCGGGGTAGCCCATCTTTTTAAACACATGTTCCGCGATCCATTCCGTCCTGGACTGCCCTATGACCATCTGCACCAGGCCGAAGAGAGCCACAAGTGTGGTACATACGAGCATGAGGATGACCAGGTTGCGGAAGCATCTGCGGGTCTTCACTATATTGATCACCAGGAAGAAAATATATGCAAAAAAGACAGTGCGCACGAAGCGAAAGCCTAGAACCAGGATCTTGGCGTTATGTATCAGTCCCACGAAGCCGGCCAGGATCGAGGTGAGTAAATAGAGGACGATAGCGATGGTGATGGGGCTTGAGGCCTTCCACTCCGCCTGCTTGAGGAAGGACTTGATGATCCAGGCCACCAGGACCATGGTGATGACTATTTCGTGATAGTTGAAGTGAAGGCCGCGGGACTCCCCCATAACAATCACCTGGATGCCCAGGTTCCAGGTGGGACCGGCCTGGGGGATGGTCAGGTTGAGAAGGAGGAAAAGACCCAACCCGAGCCAGAGGTAGCGGTAGATGAGGCAAAAAACGGCAATGCCTACGAAAGCACCGACGACGTATAGGATCGGTAGGCGTGTGGAAGCCAGACCGATGATAGACCCCAGAACTACCACGGTGGCCAGCAGGAAATCCAGCCTGGAGAAGGGCCATGAACGCGGATTGGCCTTCTCCTTCAGGGATATCTTTAACTTACTCACCTCCTCCCTTGACCATATCATAGAGATCGAGGATGGTCGCGGCCGTCCTCTCCCAGGTGAATTGAGAAGCCCTGTGCAACCCCTTCTCCCGGAGCTCCTCCACCGCCGGCCCGCCTCCCCAAATGACCCCCATTCCCCGTGCTATCTCCGCGGGATCCAAGGGATCCACTAGCAGGCTGGCGTCGCCCACCACCTCGGGGATAGAGGAGACCCGTGACGCCAGGACCGGGGTACCACAGGCCATGGCCTCAAGCAGGGAAGCCCGAAGCCCTCGTAGAGAGAGAGACAGAGGAAGCCAGCGGCACCCGAATAGAGGGCCGGCAGGTCATGTTCTCCCACAAATCCCGGGAGGGTCACAATGCCCTCCAGTCCCAGCTCCTCCAACTCGTCTCCGAGGTAACCCTCGAAGCCCTGGTAATCCCCGGCCATGACCAGCCGCAGGCCACCACCGCTAGCCAGCGTGAAACGTCTGAATGCCAACATCATGTTGTGCAGGTTCTTTCTGGGGTCGAAACCGCCCAGGTAAAGGAAGTAGGGTCTCTCGATACCGTACCTCTCCAGCACAGCTGCCATCATCTGCTCGCTCTCTACCGGCACGTAATCGGAAGTAACACCCTCTGGGACCACCGCGATGCGCCCTGGAGGGATGCCCCATATGCGCTCCACGTCCCTTGCAGTGTTCTCCGAGACCGCTATCACCACGCTAGCCCTGAGGGCGGCGCGGCGGTGGGCCAACATCCATAGCCATGCGGTAGGGCCCAGATAGGGGCCGCGCAGTACGAGTAGGATGAGATCGTGAACGGTGATCAAGCTGGGGCAGTGGAGAAAAGGAACCATGTTATGGTCGATGCCATGGAAGAGGTCCACTCCCGCTTTTTCGATCTCCCGGGCATAGAGTATATGCTCACCTATGAGACCGATGCCTGATAAACCTTCCATACGGGGGATTTCACGCCACTCGAGCCTTTCCATGGTATCGCGATCGAGGAGATCCGTTCCGGGTGGTTTGCCATAGCCGAAGAGGACGAAATGTATATCATCGCCCATCTGCACCAGGCTCTCCACAAGGCGGACGGTATAGCGGCCTATGCCGCGGAGGCGGTTGATATTACCGAGGGCGCGTCCGTCCAACCCCACTATCAGGCCTCTCAACCCGCCCCGCCCCCTGTGGTCTTCTCGGCACCTACGAAGAGCAGTCGGCCCCTTTGCTTGAAGAAAGGTAGATATTCCACCCACGAACTGAAGAAAAGCTCTCCCCGGTAGAGGGAAGGCAGCTTGAGATCGGGCAGCAGCGTCGACGTATGAAAGACCCTGAGCCCCGCCTCTTTCACCGTTTCTCCCAAGCTGCGTGGGGAGTATTTGTTGATCGGCCTAGGCCCCGGCCTCGGTTCCCATCCTTTGAAGAGGGCATTCCTGGTAACCAGCGCCATGATGCCTCCTTCCTTCAGAACCCTGCGCCATTCCATTAGAGCCTCCCTGGGGTCCTCCAGCCCCTCCAGGGTGAACTGCGCAGCCACCGTGTCGAAATAACCCGCGGGGAAGGGCAGGTCGTATAGATCCCCAACTATCCTGCGGTATCCATTGCCATATGCGGACGAGGTCCCAGGTTGCTGTGAGGACTGCACCCCAGGTTCCAGCCAGATGACCTCCAGGTCAACCAGGCTCGCGAGACGATGTGCCAGCATGCCCTCAGCTTCTCCGATTAGCAGAACCCTGCTTCCCCGGCGAGGCCTCGTCAAACACAGCATGCGGCTCACCCGCAGCTGCGCTTCCCTACCGCCCTCCTTGGGCCGTGCCTCGGCCATGAGGCTGGTGCAGAAGAAGTAACCGGCTGGCCGGGCGAAGAGAATCCTCATCATTGCCCGCTCCCAAGGGTTGGGGTTTATCCCTACGAGGAAACTGCGAGGCATCACCCTGGCTTCATAGCCTGCCTTTTTCAGACCCCGCTGGAGGGAGAGGGGGCTTTGTTCGTTGACATGCAAGAAGGCGTCGGACTCGTGCCGCAGGTTCTCCGGAAGCTTACGGTGCAGGAGCAGGCGCGCCGCCAACCGCACCAGCGGATATCCAGACCTGTAGAACCAGGTGTTGGGGCCGGTATGGATAATCAACACCCCACCTGGTCGCAGCACCCTCCTGACCTCTCCCAGGATGTGCTCGATCTCGTGGGGGTGGAGGTGCTCGTAGACGTCCACCATGAAGACCACGTCAAAGGAACCTTCGGGGAAGGGCAAACCCTTAGCGTCGACTTGTCTGAACTCAACTCTTTCGCTGACGCTCCCGTAGAGCGCCTCCAGACGCTGCCGGGAGAGTTCGATTGCTGCTTCGGAGTAGTCGATGCCCACGGCGTAAGCGCCGCTCTTCGCCGCCTCGCAGACCAGCTCACCCCGCCCGCACCCGATGTCAAGGATCCAACGTCCAGCCAGGTCGCCAGCGCTCTCCAGGGCCTCTTGTATACGCTCGGGGAGCTCCTCGGCCCCTTTCAGAAATAGTTCGTAGCCTTCGCAATCGCTGGTGTAATAGCCCAGGGTGTACAGTTCCGCTGAGACCGGATCTGGTTCACCCCGGGTTTCGTTAACGGGCATCTACATCACCCCGAGGGCAATACAGCGGAATATCCGGCATCGTGTGGTGGTGACTACACATACTTCTCGAACCAAGCAAACATGAGGTCCCACACCTCAAGCCGCCCGGCGGGGTCGTTCACGCAGTGGGCCTCGTTGGGATAGATCTTGATCTCGACCGTCTTGCCGGCCGCGCTCAGCGCGTCGTACAGACGGCGTGCCTGGTTCACGGGGCATATTGGATCCTTCTCGCCGTGGATGAGTAGCATGGCGGCCGTGATGGAATCCGTGTAGTTCAAGGCGGAGCGCACGGCATACTCTTGGGGTACCTGCTCGGGGGTACCCCCGAGCATGGGCAGGAACTCATTGAGAACCGTTTTTACAGTGGGATCGCTGGACGCCATGGCGTTATTGTAGAGATCGGCGGCGTCGTAGAACCCGGCCTCCGCCACGACCGCCTTGATGCGTGGATCGCGCTCGGCGGCGAGCACGGAGATGGCAGCGCCGTGGCTCTGACCGTAAATGCCGATGCGGGAGTCCTCGATAATCCCCTGGGACTCCAGGTAGTCGATGGCGGCGATGACGTCGTCTACCTCGCCCTTGGCTCCCTCGTGGGTTCCCTGCGACATGCCGCTTCCCCTGTAGTCGGGGTTGAATACCAGGTATCCCTGGTCCCGGATGATCAGGGCTACGTCACTGAAATCGCCGGCTGTCCCGAGGCCGGGGTGGTTGACGATGATGGTGGGCCAGGGGCCGCTTCCCTCGGGGGGGCGGAAGAGCAGGCCGGAGACGGTCAAACCACCCGAGCTCTCGTAGTAGACTCGCTCCGCCACCTTCTCCATATTGGCCATTGCGTCGTAGGTCTCGTTTATGAGTTCGTCCGCCCGCGCGAAATCGCCCTGGTTGTAGACGTCAAGGGCCTGTAGCCACTTCCCCCGTGCTTCGCGCACGTCATAACCGTCGTTGGATTTCTGGTTTATCTCGTTGGCGCAGGCCAGACCACGTACTGTCACGCTGGCTTGATCGATGATCCGGGTCAGCACACAGCTGCACCCGCCCATCAAAAGGCCGGCGATGAGGATGACCAACACCGCCGTGATGATCTTGCATCTACGACCTGATGTCATCTCTTACCTCGCAGGTAGACAGAAATACCCATGTTCACACCGTAAGCAGGTCGTTCAGCTCCTGCAAACCCTTTCTACTCAGGGTCTTGGTCGCGAAGGCGAGTCCCAGGTATAGAATCGTCAAGACCGCCGCTATTATGAAGGCAGACTGCATGGAACTCATGAAGGTGTCCTTGCCCACCGCCAGCATGTTATGTAGGACGAAGGCGACCCCGTAGAGCGTTCCCAGCATAAGCAGGGGCACCCCCGCGAACCGGAGGAAGTCGATGCGACATTCCAGCTCGCGCGAAAGTCTCCAGTAGAGGATCAAGAAGGCCGCCCCCTCACTGACCAGGACGGTAACCGCAGCCCCCGTGTATCCCCAGAATGGAATGGTCAGCAGATCCAGTATCACCTTCGCAAACAGGCCGATAGAGACGATCACGGTCACCGTTTTCTGCTTGTTGATGACGATGAAGAAGGGAAAGCTGATGGCGGTCATGAAGGTGAAGTTCATGGCGGCCATGGTCAACCAGGTGGCATTCCAAGCCTCGATGAATTGATGTTTCTGCAGCAACAGGATAGGCCGGGCCAGTACGGGTACGATCACCACCATGGGGATGACCAGGAGCCAGGCATAGCGGAGAAGTCGCTTCCAGATCTGACCCAACCTCTGGGGATATTTCCCGCCCACCCTGGATATCGCCGGTAACACCGCCATGTTCAAGGCCAGGGTGAGGAAGACGCAAGCCTTGGCGAACATCCCGGCCGCACTGTACAGGCCTACCTGCGTGTCCCCCTTTAACCATGAGAGGAGGGGGATATCGATACCCGCGTAAATGGTCACTCCCGCGGCGACCACGGCCAGGGGCCAGGCGCTGACCAGGAGGTAGCTCCACAACCTGCTGTCCATGGTGAAGAGACCGAGCCTGGAGACTGAAGCCGGGTCGCTTTTTGGGGGCGAAACCAACAGCCCCGCTGCTTCCTTTCCGGAGTCTTCGATCCGCGTGCTCCCGGTTTCTAACACCAGGCCGGCGTAGGAGTAGTCGGCGAGAAGCGCCTCGATGGCCGCTTCGCCCGACGGCATGGGCGCGTGGGTCACGGCTTCAGCCACGGCCATGTCGCTGATGTCAGCAGTGGCGGGCTCGGCCTTGCGCAAGACGCGCCGGTAGAGCAGGTAGAGGTGGAAGATGGAGTAAAGGATGGTGATGATGTAGATAATGATCAGGTAGACCAGCACGTTCTCAAAACCGGCGACGACGACGTATATGGACATGGCGACCTTCATGACCCCCATGATCAGGTAGACAAGTGCCACTACCCCGAGTCTCTCCAAGGCGATGAAGTTCTCGGACAGGGAGTTGGAGAAGGGCTGCTCGACCAGGAGGCAGAAGGAGACGGCGAAGACCACCCAGAACTTCTCCCCGGCCAGCGCGCCGGAGCCCTGCATGGCCAGGCTCACGAAGTTGGTAAGCATGAGAAGGCCGAAAGCTAGAAGGCCGAGTAGCAGGCGCAGGGAGACGATATTGTTGAAATAACGCTGCAGGCGGGAGGTATCCTGAGAGACGTCGCGTATAGAGATATTGCCGATGCCGAAGTCTGGTATTACCTGGAAAATGGTGTAGAGGGTGAAGGCATACATATATATCCCCGCCATCTCCGGACCCAGGTTGCGGTTGATGATGATGGCCATGGCGAAGGTAAGGGCGGAGGTGGCTATCCTGGCGCTCACCAGTGCTGCGGTGTTCTTAGATAACCGGCCTACTCTTTCCATTGTGGCATTCGACCCCCATGTCGATCGGCGCTCCATCAAGCCTGTCGCAGATAAGATACAGGCCAGAACACCCCGCGGTTTTGAGCCCCCTTATTTTGCCAGCGCCGGCTTTGGATGTTAAGGCCTGGACCTGTGGTCTATTCCCAGTCGGTGCCTTCCTCGTTTTCAGGCCGCGGCTGAGATGCCTTACCTTTGCCTAGCCTTGCTCTTTTCTTGCCTCCTCGCTCTTCCAGCGGGAAGCGCTTCTTCTCCTGTACTTTCAATTGTGTTTCGGATGGCTTCTCCACATCAGCTGCTGGGACGCTGTTCTTCGGGGAGGTGGTGGCGAACCTGGCGCCCGCATCTACCAACATCTTCCGGAGGTGTTGTTGCGCCTCTTCCTCACTCATGCGGGCAAAATCGCCCTCGCGACGCATCATCTTTAAAATGGAATCGGTTATGTTGATCACACTTTCCTCGCTGATGCTGTACCGGCGCAGGAAGGAGTTGTAATAAGTGGTAATGGCTGACTCCGCGGAATCTCTTACATCAGGTTTATCGGAGTTCAAGGCCCTCAACCAGGTCTTGGGAATGGGAGCCCCCTTCTCACCCAGTCGCCGGAAGTCATCAACAACTACTTCATTCACCTGCTCGGTCTCTTCGCTTACCTTGCTGTCTACAGTCGGTTCAGGAACCGTTTTCACCGCAGGGCTGGGAGGAGGTGCTGTTCGGGCGCTGGTTAATAGGGCAGATCTTTCCGCCGCGGGCTTTGTCTCCTCCTCGATGACCGGCTCTACCGGAGTAGTGGCGGATTTGGTCAGTGACGGCCTGGCGACGGCCACGGCTGCCGCTTCTTTCCGCTTTCCCTCCTTCATGGTTGCGACAGGAGCGGGTTTCGCCTTGGTGGCCACCCGGGCATGCTCCCCACCTCTGATCTTAACGTTGACGAGTACAACACCACTGGGCTTGATGTTCAGGCGTTCAAAGGTTATCAAGGCCTCGAGGGCCATCCGGCGTGTGCACAGGTCGGCGTCGATCAGCACCAACGAGACATGCGTCTTGGAGGCGATCACCGCGCCGTTCATAGACATAATAAGGGGTGGCGCGTAGATAACCACCAGATCGTATAGATCCTCCAGCTCGTGTAGTCCCTCCTCGAAGAAGGGAAGGGAGATGAGGTCCGTGGACTTGGGGCTGGTCTTGCCGGCTGGAAGCAGGTCCAAGTCACCCACCCCGCTCTTGATGACCTTCCCATAGAGGCTCTGTTCCTGCTCCAGGGCGTCGGACAGCCCGGGTTTCTCCGAAGCTCCCAGGAGGCTGGATACCGACTGCTCCGACATATCGCCATCGATGAGCAGGGTCTTTCTCCCGCTGTTGGCGATACTGACTGCCAGGTTGGCGGCTACGGTCGGTCCAGCTACGAAGGGGATAGCTGGTGCTACCAGGATGGACCTGACATCTTCATCCTTTTGGGAGAATATGAGCATGGAGCGCATGTCGGAATAGGCATTCCAGGCGAGGGAGCCCTCTTCGAGTGTGGGCAGGAGGGCGTTGGCTTTCGCTCCTCGTTCTTTAGGTACGATTCCCAATATGGGCAGCCCAAGGATCTCCTCCGTTTCTTGCGTGGACCGGAAGTGTGGATCGAAATACTCGATGCCGATCACCAGAGTCAAGCCGAGTATCAACCCGATCAAAGCTCCCAAGCCCACGTAGAGCAGGGGTTTAGGCTGGGTGGGTTTTTTCGGCGGCACAGCCCGGTTGGTGAAAGCGATGGTGCCTCCGAGGAGAAGGGTCCCGAAAGTGGGATCGTAGAGCTCGTTGGCCTCGATGGGCAAGGTTTTCAAGGTCAGTACATCCCCCCAGGCGTTGGCAATCTCCGCTGCTCTGGTCGGGCTTCCGTCGGTAATCGCTATCCTGATAGAGGTAGATTGCATCTCCGGTATGGCGCTTACCTTGTCCAGCAATTCCTCTGGCGGGATGTTTATGTCGCTCGCTATCAACCTTTCACTTACCTTTGTCGCCACATCAAAGCTCTCGCAGGCGTTAGCTATGGAAGGCAGGATCCCTCCTACAGAATAGGCACCGGCAATAGTCGCATCCGGAAGCTTGGTGGTTGGATTCTTTGGCGGCGTGGCGACGACCACGATCTCCACCTTATATACGGGGTTTTGTATATAAGCTATCAACCCCCCCACCAACGTGGAAATCAGCACCAGGGCGATGATGATCCATAGTCGCTTGACTATTGCGCTTCCCACATCTTGCAGTCTCATGGCACTTCCCTCTCATAATTGTGAGTCGACTACTATACATTCTTGTTAGTCCTGTTTATATAGGGTTTATTATACCAGCAGCATTAGGGCATTCCCATCGAGATCAGAATGGGCTGAGCGCCTTTTAATAGATCATAAGTGGCTTTCCCGATGACCGCTGCGTTAGATAAATCTCACGACCGTATGGAAGGGCCCTGCCATTTGCGGGCGCGGCGCATCGGCACTCTCGGTGCATGACCGTACTTATGGAACGGAGTACTAAGGCAGCCGGTGAGCCGTTAAACACTTTCGCTTCCTTATGCGGCGGTTCCTGCTATATTCTGGATCACTTAATACAGACGATCCCCTGCACGGTTTCCAGGTAGTGGAGGCGCCTCTCTATTTGCCCCTCCGACGTTGTGGCTGTGCGGAGAATGCCAAATCCAGTTGGATAAAAAATGAATTCAGTGTATAGATATTTTAGACGATGAGATGAAATATAGAATAATGTCCTATAGATGGCGGTTGGAGGTCAGTCGAGGGAAAGGAGCTGGGATAATATGGACCGAGAATACTATTCTATGCTGGCCAAGGGGTACTGGTTCCTGGGGCGCAACATTTTGGCGGGGAAGATCACCAACAGGGTGCTGGAGCTCGTAGCCTTGATGGACTACCGGTTGCTCATGTTGCTTTCCATGTGGCACCCGGACCAGGAGACCCGCAAGCGGTTGTTGAGGAAGCGCGGTGTGCAAGTCGCCGACAAAGCCTGGGTGGACCTGGGATGTTGGATAGAGATGACCACGCCACAGTCGGTGATCATCGAGGATTACGCCAAGCTGGCCTATGGAGTCATCGTCTTCGCCCATGATGCCGCCGTAAATTCCGTAGTCGACCTGCCTATGCGGGTTAAAACCACCCGTATAGGATATAACTCCGCCGTAGGGGCGCGCTCGATAGTCATGCCGGGGGTGACCATCGGTGAACACTGCGGCGTGGTCCCGGGGTCGGTGGTGACTAAGGACATACCCGATCGTACGGTATGGGGCGGGGACCCCGCGCGGCAGCTTTTTACCTCCGAGGAGCTGGGTTTGGCCTGGCAGGCGGACATGAAGGTGCACCCAGATCTCTACTACGATCATCCTAATGAATCACGTGGTCCCTCCACAACCTTCGACCATATCCTCACCTGGCGTGAGGAGGGCATAAAGGTGCGTGATTGTCGCGAGCTCAGGACCGGCACCCCCTTCGATTACATCCTTGAAGCTAAGGCAAGGAAGGAGAAGTCGAGATAAACCTCGTATGCTAGGGATCAATCGATTGTTGGGATCGACAACGTTTCCTGCCTGCAGAAGTGCCAACTCCCCGCGCTGACGCGGCTTTATATGGACCATCACAAGGAGGAGAGCTTGGCTAGATACCGCCTATTGGTCGTAAACCACGCAGTGGAGATAGGGGGAGCGGAACGCGTTCTGATCAGGCTGCTGGAACGGCTGGATCGGGACCTTTTCGAGCCCGCCCTTGCATGCCCCCATGACGGTCCCCTTGCCAGGGAGATGGCGGAGAAAGGGATAAGCGTACATTTTGGGTATCCTTCCCCGCGCTTGTTGGAGGCAAAGAGAAAGTCCCTGGGAAGCAGCCGGCTCACCATGGTCGCTTATCCCTACGACCTGGTCCGGACCGTGCTGGGATTGACCCGCCTGATAAGGAGCGGCGATTACGACCTGGTGTTCACGAACAGCGCCAAGGCGGATATCTACGGCAGCCTGGCGGGATGGCTGGCGGGCAGGCCGGTGGTATGGCGCCTGCACGATATCGTAACGGCGGAAGCCTTCAGCCGCGTTAACATGCGCCTGTTCAAGACCTGTGCCTCCCTCTTCGCCTCCAGGGTCCTGGCGGTCTCCGGGGCAGCAAGGGAGGCCTTCGTGAGCCTGGGGGTCAGCCGGGATAAGGTGAGGGTTGTATACAACGGTATCGACCTGGAAGGCGCCGACCCCAAGACCGACCGGGAAAAGGTAAGGGCGGAATGGGATGTCCCGACCCATGCGCCACTGGTCGGTATGGTGGGCAGGCTGGTGGATTGGAAAGGCCCGGATATCTTCCTGCAAGCCGCCGCGATGATGGCGGAGGAGATGCCCGAGGTCTATTTTATGCTGGTAGGGGATGCTACCTTCGGTGAAAAGGACTATGTGGATGTCCTCAAAGAGATGAGTGTAGATATGGGCATGGAAAAGAAGGTGGTCTTCACGGGATTTCGGGAGGATGTCGCGGAGATAATGGCCTCCCTGGACCTTCTGGTGCACGCCTCCGTTCTTCCCGATCCCCTGCCTACGGTTCTCATAGAGGCCATGTCCCTGGGGCTGCCGGTGATAGCCGCCGCCGGAGGGGGCGTGGGTGAGATCGTGGAGGATGGTGTTAGCGGCCTGGTAGTGCCCCCCGGGGATGTAGAGAGCATGGCTGGGGCGGCGCTGAGGATGCTCTGCCATCCCGATGAGGCGAGAAGGATGGGTGAGGCAGGAAGAAGGCGAGCGGCCGAGATGTTCGATATTGAGAAGAGGACGCGGGAAATGGAGAAAGAGATGCTCGAGGTGTTGGCGGGTGCAGATCAGGACACATGCCGTTTCAAGGTAAACGCCGGGTTGTCCGGCAGGCGGAGCCGGGGAGGGAAGGCCTGGTCATGAAGATAGGTGTTGAGGGGAGAACCCTGCAGGGCAAGCGTTACGGGGTGGCCAGATACCTGGTCAATCTGCTCCAGCACCTGGTGCAGGTGGGGCAGGACGAATACGTGCTCTACCTATCTGAGCCCATCGAGCCATTGGGTTTCTCGTCCCCCGACCTCGATTTCAAGGTCCTGGGCTTTGCCCCATCCCTGTCGTGGAGGCATCTGCGTCTGCCCCTGGCTATGCGCAGGGACGATGTGGACCTCCATTTTTCCCCCTCCTATTTCCTTCCTCTTATCAAGGTATGCCCCTCGGTGGTGGTGGTCTATGACATCACCTTCAAGGTACATCCCGAGTGGTTCGCAAAGGACCGCAGATTCATCTTCGATGATGTCTTCTGGAGGGAGGTAAAGCGTGCCGAGCGCATCATAACGGTGAGTGAGCACTCGAGGGGGGATATAGAGAAGACCCTGGGGGTGGCTCCCGGGAAGATCACCGTTATCCCCGCGGCGGCCGACGATCTTTTCCACCCCGTGCAGGAGGAGGAACGGCTGGAAGAGCTGAGGCACAGGCTGGGCCTGTCCAAAGGGTTCCTCTTCACCGCGGGATCCATCCATACCAGGCGAAACCTGGAGAGGCTCATCGAGGCGGCGGCGGAGGCCTCCCGCCTGTTGGGCTCGGAGCTGCAACTCCTCATCTTGGGTACCACGGCGCCCTTCTCTCCCCCGGTGGACATCTGGGGAACCGCCCGCCGCTGCGGTATGGAGAAAAGAATCATCCACCTGGAATACGTATCCGAAGAGGAGCTGCTGCTGCTCTATAATGCCTGTGGTATGTTCGTCTGCCCCTCGCTTTACGAGGGTTTCGGGTTGCCGGTCATCGAGGCCATGTCCTGTGGAACACCCGTGGCCTGCTCCAACACCACTTCCCTGCCGGAGGTGGGGGGGGAGGCGGTGCTCTATTTCGATCCCCTGAGCGTAGAGGAGATGGCGGGCGCCGTGGCAAGGATATCGAGAGATGAGAAGCTGCGCGAGGAGCTCAGCGAGGCCGGCATGAGCAGGGCTGCTTCTTTCTCCTGGAGGAGGGCGGCCGAGGAGACGCATAGGGTCTTCCAGGAAGTATTGGATTGATTTTGGCTTACATGCAGACGCATGGTTGATTGCAGCGCGTAAGCGCCAGCGCCGTCTGCGGCGCGACGGTGCCAGTCGCCTCCACGCTTGTCGCGAGGAGCGAAGCGACGTGGCGATCTCGTATCAGGGAATGCCGCGGTTCTGCAATACGAGCCAAGGCCTGGCACGTGTACGTTCCATAGCCTGCAGCAGGCGGGAGGCCAAGGAGAGAATCACAGATGGGGCTCATCTTTTTTCTGCCCGGGGGCGATAAGGATTACGTAGGGACGACGAGGTGGAGCATATGCCGCAAGAAAGCGATACGGTAGGGTTCCGGCCGCGGGTAAGCGCGGTGATCCCCAACTGGCACCGCAAGAACGACCTGCGGGAGGCGCTCGAGGCCATCAAGGCTCAGACCTACCCGGTGGAGGAGATCATCGTCGTTGACAATAATTCCCTGGACGGCACGCGGGAGATGGTCGAGGACGAGTTCCCGGAGGTCATGTTCATCCAGTCTCCGCACAACATCGTCATCCAGGCCTTGAATATCGGGGCCAAGACCGCGTCCGGGGACATCATCCTCCACCAGGACAACGACGGCGTGCTGGCGCCGGACGCCGTGGAACGCATGGTCGCCGTCTTCGCCTCCGACACCAGTATCGCGGTGGTGCACTCTAAGAACCTCTATTACGACACGGGCGAGGTCTTTGACCCCCTGCGCTGGTTCACCCCCGAGGAGCACGCTTCCGGGGGGATCTTCGACGTGCCCAGCTTCCACGGCAACGGGGCCTTGATCCGGCGCGACGTCCTGGAGGAAATCGATTATATAGAGCCTGAGATCCTCCTCTACCAGTTCGAGAGGAACATCTCCACCAAGGCCATAGACCGTGGCTATCGGATCGTTTACCATCCCGCCTCGACCATCCGGCACAAGATATCCCGTGAGGTGCGCAACCCCGGCCACCGTCTGTACATCACCATGACCGGGGGATGGTGGTACCTGGCTCGCTTTTATCCGGCGGGGAAAGCCATGGAGAAAGCCCTGCTATACCTGGCCTTCTTCGTCCTGTACTCAATAAAACACCGCACCTTCCGGGATTTCTTCCGCGGCATACTCGACACCCTGCTGGGGCTGCCCCAGGTGCTGCGGGGGAGGCAGGTTGTGTCCAAGGAGACGGTGAGGATCCTGGAAAGCAAGCCCTACGAGACCTCACTCATCTGGTACGGCTCGCGGGATACTGCGCGCAGGTGGCTGGCTGCGAGGATGAAAAGAGACTGACGGGAGAAAAGGAACGAGAAGGAGGGAGAGGAAATGGCTGAGGGCGCGCAGGCGCATTTTCTGGACGATCTGAGGCTAGCGGTGAAGCGCAAGGGGACCGGTGGCCTTATACGTGACGTGTTGCTGCATCCCGGCAACCAGGCTATAGCCCTCTACCGCATCTACCGTTTGTTTTACCTCAAGGGACACGTAAACCTGGCCTTCCTGGGCTACCGGCTGAATTATTTCCTCTGCGGGGTGGAGATACACCCAGACGCCGATATCGGCCCAGACTTCCATCTTGACCACCCCGTGGCCACCCTCATCGGCCGGCAGACGCGCATCGGCAAGGGAGTGCGCATCTACTCCCACGTGGCCGTGGGCGCCGTGGGTCTGCCGGAGGACAACCCCTTCATGGACGTGCGCGACTACGTGCAGATCTATCACGGCGCCATGGTGGGGGGGAGCGCAATCATCGGTGAGTACGCCGAAATAGGCCTCAACGCCGTGGTATGGGACCAGGACGTGCCGCCCTATTCCGTGGTGGTGGGCAATCCGGCCAAGGTGATCAGGGTTGAAGGCAAGCGGGTGAACCCCGACGACTACAAGGGATACAAGTACGATCCCGCCGACTTCCACGGCCCGCCGCCCGAGCACGACATCACTAAGGAGCTGGAGCGGAGCGTGGACTGGACAGACCCCTCTTCATATAGAAAAGGCAAGGGCAGCTGACGAGACCCCATTGCTTACCACGAGCTGGCGGCTAAGCGTGGTCTGGTACCTGGGTAGGATGTTCTAACCGCAAATGCCATGCAATCGGTGCTAGTTTTTCGAGGACAGCACCTTTTGAAATAAATTGCCTTCTGCTGTGGAGGAGTCTAATATTGGGCTGATCCAGGCAGCACTCATGGGAGAAAGGGCATGGGGTCCAAGTATCCCGAGGGGAAATATACCTACTTCCCAGGAGGATCGTAGCAAATGGAATCCATCCAAAATAGGGAGAAAGAGTTCCACGACCAGCTGTTCAGTAAAAATTCGGCGCCAAGAGAGGAAAGAGTCGGCAAATACTACTCCGTGCTCGAGAGCAGCCTGGATCGTTACCGTTCACACCTGGACTCCTGCTGCGAGCGGAAAAACGTTCTCGACTTCGGTTGCGGCCAAGGCTTGTGGTCTTTTTACCTGGCCGAAAGAGGCGCTAGGGTCACTGGGATAGACATATCCGAGGTGGCCATCGCTCAGGCCAGGGAGAGGCTGGATTTTCATGTGATGAACGCCGAGGAAATGGAGTTCATGGACGATTCCTTCGACTTAATATGCGGGACCGCTATCCTCCACCATCTGGACCTGCACCGGGCGTTCTCCGAGATAGCGAGAGCCCTAAGGCCTGACGGTCAGGCCGTTTTTCTTGAACCCCTTGGCCACAACCCCTTGATCAACCTCTACCGCAGGCTCACCAGCGACCTGCGAACAGAGGACGAGCATCCTCTGCGCATGGAGGATCTCAGATTGGCCGAAAAGTACTTTGC
>Ga0315285_10002665_pt1 | contig 18616 bp, 20 predicted proteins | sample YL17G09_36_MG_FD_203698 | JGI IMG/M metagenome (GOLD analysis project Ga0315285, IMG submission 203698) | Sediment microbial communities from Yellowstone Lake, YNP, Wyoming, USA - YL17G09_36 | ecosystem: Environmental > Aquatic > Freshwater > Lake > Sediment | place: USA: Wyoming | collected...
GAACCAATAGACGATAAAAGTCTTGTCCCAGAAGCCACGTAACTCGCTGATTTATAAAGCGTTAAGAGAGTGCCGGAGGAGGGAATTGAACCCTCACCCCTGTCGCCAGGGACTGGATTTTGAGTCCGGTATTTATTTTTCATAGGCGAATGCTAATTCGCTATTTCTAAATGAGTTGCGGGCTTGAGTCCGATAACTACCTCGGGGGGGATGTCAACTTCTTGTCGTGTTAAATCCAGGATCTCGCCCAGTCTGCCGACCGCCAGGCGCATGTTCTCCGGCGTCGGGTGAGCGTACCTCATCGTCATCTGAATGGACGCGTGGCCCAGAACTTTGGAAACCGTGACCAGGTCCGCTCCGGCCTCGATCATCTTGCTGGCTGCGGTGTGCCGTAAGTCGTGCAGCCTGACCCCCTTGATCTCAGCCCGCCGGCAAGCACCCAAGAAAGCCGCCCTGATGTCCTTGATGTGGGCTTTCGTTTCCGTGTTGAAAAAGACGTACTCGGCGGACGTCCTCGGGAGTGCCTTCAACGTCTCATAGACCGAAGCGTTCATCGGAACCTTCCTGGACCGCCCGCTCTTCGAGTCCGAGATCCGGATGAAGCTCTTCTCGAAGTCCACATCGGCCCACTTAAGGCTCAGGATTTCTCCCCGCCGCATTCCTGTATTGAGAGCGACGATCAGGACCGGCCGGATCCCCGGGCCCGCGCATTCGATCAGGCGCTGGGCCTCTTCCGGGCTCAGGATCCGCTCGCGGCCGGGATTCTCTCGAAATTTCTTGACCTTCGCCGCAGGGTTCTTTTCGGTCCTCCCCCATTCAACGGCCTTGCTGAACATCGTCTTGAGACAGGCGAGCTCCCGGTTGACTGTAGCCGGGGAGACCTCGGCCTTTCTCTTTGCCTTGTAGCGCTCGATCTTCTCCGGGCCAAGGCTTTGGAGGGTCTCCCCCTTAAAGAATTCCTTGAGCCTATTCAGAGAGAACTCGTCGCGCTGCCAAGACCGCTTATTCTGTTTGCAGTACTCCTCAAGGAAGTCATCGGCAAATTTCTCGAAAAGGACGCGTTCCCCTTGTCCGGACTTCCTGAAGCCGAGCCGCTCATCGAGTCGTTCGATTCGCAACTTGGCCAGGGTGTTCCGGGCCTGAGCTTTCGTGTAGCCGGCGAACTGTCGGATCCGCTTTCCGCGAGACGTGAAATCAACATACCACTTGCCGTCGATTTGCTTTAGGTTGCGTTCCTTCATGATGTCTTTCCATCATTTGATGAATCTCTTGAGGTCCCGCTCCCGAATTCTCCAAGACGTCCCCCCAACTTTATAAGCCTTGAGGCCGCCGGTCTTAATCCATGCGAGGACGGTTTTTCTGGTGACTTGCATTAGTCCCTCAATGTCCTTGATGGTCAGGAACTTGTCCATTTTTACTTCCTTTATCTCCCTTCTATTACCCATATTAGCCTATAATTACCCACGTGTCAAGGTTTTTCTTGCCCTTACCGAAGGGTTTTTGCTACCATCATCCCGACCATGGAATCGGCATTCTGGACAAAAAAGGAACTTGAGGAATACCTTCACGTCAGCCACGGGACGATCGATAAAATCATGAAGACCAAACAGGTCGCGTTTATCAAGGTCGGAAAGAAAGTCCTCTTCCGGAAGACCGACATCGACGCCTGGCTCGAAACCAAGCGCGTGAAGTGAGAATTTCCCCGCCCTTCCAACGTTCCCATATGTGAGGCCTGCTCCGCCCTCAGGCGTCCCGCAGAACCGGGGAGCTTCGGTTCTAGCCGCATCCCCTTGGCCTCATCAAGTCTGCAAGCCTCTACTCTTGCCCTATTCATCGTCTAAATCGGGCATGGAAGCCCGTGAACGGTGCTTGGTGGGGATGGACAGATGCCGGGGAGCTGTTCGGGGGCCTACCGCACATCATCGATAGGGACCACCTCGACATCGAAGTCGGCTGCCAGTTCCCGAAGACTTTTCAGTTGCTCCGAATCAAGATCCTGGGTTTTAGGAAAAGCCACAAGTGTCTTGCATTCAGCCACCTCAAGCCCCATCTCATCCTGGAGGAACTTACGGACCGCCGGAGCCTTCCTAATGAACTGCCGATACAGCACAGCCTGGCTAATTGCGTGCCGAAAGTATCCTCCGTCCCACTTCGTCCGGTATTTCAACTCTACAACCCAAGGTACATTGCCCTCTTTCATGAGGATGTCGACATAGCGTGCTTTGTCATTCGTAAACCACTGAGCCGGGAACTGGAAAGGGCGATCCTCAAAAGCTAGTTTCAGCCAGTCTGCTCCGGGGCGATTGCCAGCCGGGATATGGATCTCCCCTCGGAGTACAAGAGTCTCAAAGCGATGTTCGGGCTGGTAGACTATTAATTCCTTGAGCTGCCGATTTTGACGGCTATCCACGACCCCGCGAATAGCTTCAGCGACCATTTCCACGTGTGACCTATTGAACTTTGGTGGCACATCTTTGAAGAGCCTTGCGATCTCTTTTCCGGCTTCAGAAAGCCTCCTTTTCCCGTCATTGCAGAAGCGTATCCTGCCCAGTTCGGAGCTTGGGTAAACGCAGCAGACCTCCACACCCTCGACGCGCCCCGACCAGTATTTCGCCGAAACTCCTAAATGCCACGAGAACGGAAGCCCCTTAGCCTCATTCGACAGCGCGGTCACAAGCTCCGGCTCAGCTTTTTTTTCGAACCGATCCTTGATGAGTTGCATCCATTGTCTGGGGCTATCTTTACTGTTGGCATCGGCATCGTTCGTATCGAAAGTAGGACATGCGCGCAGGCGTGTTACCCTTCCGTCCAGCATAAATTCCAAAGAGGGCTTCGAATCCGCGTGGCGTGCTGCAATCAGGGTCGACAGTGCTTCCAGTACCTGCTTTGTGTGGTTGCCCTCGCCGATTACGAACCGCAAGACAGACGCACCAGGATATCGCTCACGGTACCAACGATACCAATGGATCGCATCAACCAGAGAGCTGATCTGGTCTCTGATACTAAGGTCGCCCCCAATGCCGACAGTCGGCACCCCGTCCCATTCGCCACGTGCAAGGCTCTCCAACAAACCTAGTTCTTTGTCGCGAGAGCAGTCGACCTTCCCACAGACACCTTCAAGAAACGCCCGGATTGCTTTCGTGTTCATTAGGCTTCCCTTTATTGTCGTCCGATGCTGGTAACCTCGGAACCAAGACTCCCATCACAAGACGATAATATTATAGGCCTCAGATCAGAATCAAAAAAAGAGCTCAAGTGAGAATTCACCTGGCTCTTGAGGCAGCCCCTTAAGTGAGGCCTTCTCCGCCCTCGGGCATCCCGCACCGGGGAGCTCCGGCGCCACCGTCTCCCCCGGCCTCAACGCTTGAAGATCTCACTTTGGGGGTGGTAGATTGATCGGGGGCGGGTCACCTAGCGGTTAATCGTCAAGCGTCCTCATTATATACTCGTCGTCGGCCTCTCCCTCGTAGGAGCAGACGCAGATCGAGTACTTGTCGCCCTCGCACCGGTTAGTGCATCCCTCCCTGATCGGGATCGGAAGCGTCTTCTTGGCCTCCTCGATCGTCATCACCTCCCCGTCGAGCTCGCGGCACGCATCGCAGTTATTCATAGAAAGGATATGGACCTTCTTGAACTTCTCCTGCTTCAGCGCCGCCAGTCGGGAGAGCGCGGCCGCCTTCTGGAGGTGGAAGGAGTCCTCGCCCATACGATCCAAAGTCCGGGCGGCTTCCATATACTGCCGCTCCTTCTCTGTCATATCCCTCACCTTCAATATGTTCTCATTAAACAAGCTCATAAACACCGAAGCCCGGGATGCCTTCATCCCCGAGGTCCCCACCATTTCCTGCTCTCTGCGCTGGATCATCTCTTCGGTGAAGCCGAGGCCCGAGATAGCTTCCCCCGCTACCCTGTTCTGGTAGCGCTTTGTATAGAACTCGTCCTTGACACGCCGGCTGTCTTCCTGTGAGTAGAGTCGCCCGTTGAAGAAGTAGACCCAATTCTTGCAGAGGGGGCACTTGCCCCGCCGCGAGTACTTCTCGATGAGCTGCTTGCAGAACGGGCACTCGAGCTTCTCGCCGGGCTGGATGGACTTCGGATCATCGGGCGCCACTTCTTTCCGAGCTTCCGATACCTTGTTCTCAATCATCCTTTTTGTTGCTTCGGCGTTAAAAATGAATTGCCCCGTAATTTTCGGTTTAAGGTCCTCTGGATTGATTTTGGTCTTTGTCGTTTCGGGCATATCTGCTTTCTTTTTAAAGGGCCACATCGTCCACCTCCCTTTCGATGGACCCAAAATAGCATCGTGACCTTTTTAAATCAATGGTGGACCGGACACCGTTACTAAACCGGGACTCAAAATCCCGTCCGGGGCAACTCGGGTGTGGGTTCAATCCCCTCCCCCGTCCCTACGCATGAGGCCTTATTCGCCCTCGGGCGTCCCGCAGCATCGGGGAGCTCCGGAATCGTCGTCTCCCCTTGCCTCAATCCTGCACTCTTATAAGACCATAGGACTTTTTTCCGGGTTCAAGAAGGGGAAGGGTGTTTGCGATTTAGTATACCTTACCCTGCCAATTAAGGTTCCTTTCTTGGTCTGCTCCCCGGATCTCCTTTGATACCCGGATCGATTTAAGGGGGCAGGTCAAATTAGCCTACACAAATATAATTTCCGGCTTCAGTGACCTTAAATCAATTAGGACGATGTATCATCTTGACCTTTTGTTATATTCATTTTGACCTATAAAAGGCCAGGCTCTGACGGTAAGGGGAAGGACCCGGGAGATGACGCGGATCAGCTGGCGAGCACGTCAGGCGCCAGCCAGGCGGCCAACCCAGGATCAGCCCGTCATGATCATCGTCTATTGACATCCTTTATTTAACTAAAATATCATCCGATCGTTAAAGGAGGCGACAATGACCGATTATGAGGTATACGGCAAAGATGGCGAAAAAATAGGCGAGGTGAGAGAAAGACCACAACGCGGATACCATCCCATAACAGACGCCGAAAGAAAAGCACATAAGGAAGATAGGAAGAGGTGGAGCAATGAAGCATCGCCATTCAATAATTTCTGGCTAAGCTTCTTTATAATGGTTATGATGGTATCGATATCATTTTTATTGTCAATCGTAGCCGGTATTATTTTAGCGATATGTTTGTTTTGTTTTTGTTGTTTCGATGTTACGTTTAATAAATGGAGAAAAATAACATTTTTTCTTTCAGTCGTTATATTCCTTCTAATAATTATCGATTAGATATTCCCCTAACGTAATATAAAAAAGGCGTCAGCCCTTCAGACGTTCCTTGATGATGGCGGCGATGTCTTCTTCCGTCCCCAGCCCCGACAGGTCCAGCCTCGCCCCCAGCCTCACTTCTTCTTCAAGCCCGAAAGTTCCCGCGTTTTCTCTTTGATCACATCGTTAAGGTATCGCACGGCGTCTTTGGGATCATGTGGCCAATTAACTTCGCAGACTCCGCGGAATAAGTTTTTATCCTTTTCTGAGATATCGCCACTTTGGACCTTGTCTTGTAGAGTTTTGATGCGATCAATAAGAATTGCCAAGATCTCAACGTCGGAAGTGCTTTTAGCTGTGGTCATAGTTCTCAACCCCCTCCTTCTTCACCCTCCCCGCCCTCATCTCCCCGGTCGCCGGATCCTTCGTGACCTGGAGCTCGGTCAGGCAGTACCCGCAAGTCGTAACGCCCATCTCGGGTTCATCCTTGTCGTAGTAGATACCTGAGACCATAATGGGCAGGCCACACTCCGGGCACGGTAAGCCGGTAAAGGATGCGAAGAGGCTCATGTTTAGTCTTTGGTAAGACGCCTAATCAGTATCATTTCGTTAACGATTGTTTCATAAACTTTTAATAAATCAGCTTGGGCTATCGACAGCTCGAGCGCCTCACATACATCAAGATCAAGTTTTAATCTTTGCTTATGCGGCTTAATAGGTTCTTTCAATATCGGCCATAGTCCCTGCTGCGTTTCACCGGCGTCTCTATCCCAATATTCCTTGTATCTTTGATCGAAGTTTTCATCGAATTGTTCCCTTAACGAAGAAAAACTTACAGACTTATATTTCTTATAAACCTTGTTCAATTTAGCCAAATATTGAGCTTTAGGGAATATTGACATCTCCTCAAGATCATAGAACCTGATGTTGATGTATCGCCCCGTGCTTTCCTCCTTTAATAGAAAGAAATTGGCGTAGAAGAATATGGAATTTAGTAATATACACGCCGCTCTTGCCGTTATGGGATCTTTTTCGGTGATAACATTGACTTGGTTAGATGGCGAAATGGGCAGATCAGAATAAAACGAATTCATATACGTTGATGGAGAAAAGGGATTAATCCTATGGCTTACAACTAGTCTAGTCTCGACAGAAGCCAGCTCCCTTTGAGCATGGCTCCAAAATCCCATTGGTGGGAGCTGTTGTTTAGACGCCCGACATACTCTTTTAATTTCATTATACGGTTCATGGGCAATATAATCCCAATCCCCAGTGATATCCATCCTGCTCAGGCCAACGGATGTACGTAATGTGGGCGTCAGACTGTCCAGGGAAATTTCATAACTTGCACCCAAGGGAGACTGTGCAACTAGGCTGCTTTTCTTCTCGTTGTCGAAGCGCAAGAAAGCTTGTTTAACTCGTGATTCGTCGATACGCCTTGTGATAAAAAGGAAAGCAGACACACCTTTTGGAACCGGACGATATCCTTCACGGAAATAGCCTTGAGGGAAACTAGAGAGGCTTTGGGAAGATTTGTTTATCAAATTGATCAATGTATCGCGATTAAGAAACGAAGTGGTACCGCAGAAGTACATAAGATTACGGAATCTTTTTTGAAGCTCGCTTATCGAAAAGGAGTCAATGTCTACAAGCTCATCGTTCCTTAGAGTGTTCTTGTCTTTTGTTCTTTGGACGATAGCTTCGATATCGTCCTCGGTAATTTTTGTGAGGTCCTTTTTGACTAGGCAAAATTTTACCTTATGCTGGGGGCTTGGCTTTTCTTTTCTGCCAACAAAGAGGATGTCCCTATATTCTGACCACTCAGAAAAACCGTAGTTCCGTATAGGCTTTAAAATGTATAAAGGTGTATAGTCATCTAACAGTTTCTTTCGAACTTCTTCGCTTTCCCTTCCCCTTAATATGTTTATGGGTAAAACAGCGCCGAAATTGCCCGTTTTCTTTAAAAAGGTATCTGCTAAGAAAATAAAATGACCCCACAGGCCGACTTCTCCTCCGCATTGTGGATTAAACCGCTCCATGTCTACAAGCCTACGGATGCCTCTCTCAACTTTAGTGAAGGGCGGATTCATAAGTATTGTATCCACTTCGCCCAGCTCAACCTTGTAGGCATTGCCCTTTGCGTCTTTCGCGCTCTGTTTATCTGGAAACAGGCCCATTTGTATTCCGGTTTGATAAGCCCCTGATTCGAGTCTGAGACTGTCACCCTGTATCACTTGCGTTCTAGTGATGGTCGTCCCTGGATTCATAGCAGACAAGTTTGCTGATGTTAAGTGGACAGCAAAAGGCATTATATCGGCGCCGATTATTTCATCTTCGCAAAACCTTTTATGAGGATTCCCTGCTCTTCCTTCATCCCTATACAATTCAAGCTTTTGCCGATAAGCGGCCGTAAGAATGGTTCCTGATCCACAGGCCACATCAAAAACTATATCATTGTTTTTTTGTATGGTTAATCTAGAAAGGATTTCGGCAGCTTGTGGTCTAGTATAAAAAGCGGCGAGCATTTTTCTTATTTCTCTTGGCATTAGTTCGTGGAATATCCGCCCCGGAAGCTCATAGCGGACATGCTCAATCTCGAGCCCCCAAATAAGGTTGAACGTGTCCCTTAAATAATCATCGCCTATCGAATCTAATACATCCACTTCATAGATTGGGCGGTAATTGATATCAAGAACCTTGCCAAAAGCTTGTCTGAGAGATAAATGAGAGACAGGTTGGGTAACTTGAACTAGATCTTTTTTTGCTGAGACTAAAAGTCTTAAAAAGAGAACCTGGCTGAGGAAGATATATGAGGCAAGAAACCTTGCGACTGACTCTGCGCTTTGTGGCTGTAGATGTCCGAGATCCATTAGAAGAGCGCGATCTGTTATGATTTTTAATATAGTTTTTTCTTCCAGTTTGATATCTTGCATCATTTCAGTGACTTGCTGCTGGAGCAATGAAATCACCAATTTTAAAGAGAAATAAGCACGTTGTTTCTTTTCAAGTTTGAGGAGGACGTTTTGAAGCAAGAAATCTATAACAAGAGGGAATGACCTGTCCCGTAATTCTTCTTTAACAATGCCGGCGTCAATTAGACAGGCAACTAATGAGCTATCAACAGCAGCACGGACCGACTTTTCATCAGCTGAAACGCTTCTGATTGAATCTGGCAAAAGAAGCAACAGTCCAAAAGGAATCCGGCTTTCTTCTTTGTGTCTCAGATACTGTAGAAAGGCGCCTTTAATAGTCTTTGTGTTATCTCCGATTTTTACGGAGAGTAGCCATTTTCTATTATCTAATCCAAACACAATATCAGGAACCGAATTGAAGGAGACTTCCTGGACTCCCTCGCCGCCCCGTTCTCTAATAATATCCATCAAAGTGCTGTAGAAAGTTCTCTCAGTTACTCGACCTTGAAATGCCACTTTTTGGTCTCCCCTTCGTTAGATGCTTAGTTCCCAGGTCTCCAAGATAAACTCAATATTCCAACAATCGAGCATCTTGCTGTGGATATCTGTAGGAATTTCCATTTCTGCGGTGTCGTAAATTGCCGCTCCGAGCGTTGAATCTCCCCTCTTAACCACACTGGCAATATACTTCCTGCAGCGCGCCGGTGTCAATCGCCGTGAAAAGTCGAGAAGATTGCCCGATGATCCAATCGGGATAAGAAATCCTCTCGCACCGGCTAAAAGACGATAGACTTTCCCTTCCGGTGAAAATGAGATGATCAAAAATAGTCCCCGCTCTCCTAGGCCGCCGTGAGCGCAACCTGCTCGAAGACATGGGACGGCGGAGGCTTATCCGCCACAAACCGAAGCTTCAGATGATCGATAATCCGGTCCCCGATGGTCTGGATGGCCGCGATGACCCCGGGCGTATGCGCGCTCCCGGTCAAGCCTTCGAAGTAACGGGTCAGGCATCGGAGGGCGTAGCGGCAGAGGTCCCCCAGGAGCGACGACCAAGGCCAAAAACGACCTGTGGGTTGTTTCCTAGGGATCGGCCGTGCCGGCGCCGATTTTTAATGATTTGACTTTTAGTGACTCTAATTATAAAATCTATTCACAAATGGAGGAATTGAGATGAATAAGAGAAAAAAGAAAAAACGCACTAAGATTATAAACAATGGAAAAAACCAATATTCCAAGAGTGACATTGAAACGAAAATAAGAAGTCTTCAGAACCTTGTATTAAATTGTTTACATCACGAAGAATTAAAAGAGCGCAAGGTTCTTTAAAGATATAGACCTTTCTTTCAATGGGCATCATCGCCGTCATTTTTGATTATGATGACACGATCGTCCCCGATACAATCACACAATTATTAGAATATCATCGAATAGATGTTCATAAGTTTTGGGAATCTGATTTTAAGAAAAAGGTCGAACAGGGTTTTTGTCCGACTCATGCTTATCTCAATTTAATATTAAATTATATTGGCAAGAAAAAACCTTTAGGTGCTTTGACGAATAAAAATTTAAGAAAATTTGGAAAAGTCGCGGCAAAAATGCAATATTCAGGCTTACACGGTTTAATAAGAGACCTGAAAAATATTAGGGAGAAATATCGAGATCTAGAAATCGAATTTTATATTATATCTGGAGGGCTAGAAGAAATTATTAAGGGTAACAAATTCGTATATGATAATTTTTCTGGAATATATGGTTGCCGGCTTTATGGAAAGAATGAAAAAGGCACATTGAAATATATAAAACGAGCTATTACTTTTACGGAAAAAACTCGCTATCTTTTTGAGATTAACAAAGGGATTATACCAGAAGAATCTGATCGAGATCCTTCTGCGGTTAATAAGCATGTAGACATGCACGACCGAAGGGTTCCATTTAAAAATATGCTTTATATTGGGGACGGGCTTACAGATATTCCATGTTTTTCATTGGTAAATCAAAATGAGGGAACAAGTTTCGGAATTCTCCATACAGAGAGAACTGCGTCTGTAAAAATAAAAATATTAGAGGACATCTTAAAAACTAAAAGGACCGTGGGAGCGTATGCTCCTAGATATGGAAAAAAAGAACCGCTGGGCGATTTGATAAGATTAACGGTAGAAAAAATCGCGGCAGATAATTTTATTACAAAAAAAAGTTTAGGGCGTTAAAATAGGAATATATTGTTTCTATATTTATGACTAGGCGCCTTTTCGCCGATATCCCAAATACCCGCTAACCCCCTACCGCCCTTTCCTGCAAATCCCCCATTTCCAAACTGTACAGCTCACAAGAATGGCCTACCTACGGCTCATCGGAGACCTTAATCCCTCACTTTATCTTCCTCTCGCTTAGGTCATCCGCTACCAAGCCACCCCTAAAAGTCCGTGACATCGTTTTTTCATGTCACCTTCCCCCCATATGATTTATGTCGAAAAACAGCGTTTCCATATCTCACCGTCATTCATGACAGCGTTACAGAAGAAATCGAGGTAATCTTCTGTTATGGAAGCAAATCGCCACAGCACTATGTCTACTACCGGAACACTATCACCAGTCTGAAGGCTAATGTCTTTGCAGAACAATTGAACATCATCGTATCCAGCGTAATTTGCTAATCGTGTTAAGTGCCGGTCAGGCTTTGCAACTTGTAATCCAATGTTCTTGGCGAGATGATAGCAAGTCACAGGTCCGATGTAAGGAAGGGACTGAAGCAGTTCCAACGGATTCGAATATAGAGCTTCCTTGAAGGTACTGAATCCCTTGGAGGAAATGCCATGGGCCGTAAGAATTATGGCGTCTACTTTCCGAATATTGTTGAAATACCTAAGTGCAAGGCACCGACAGCGAGATTCGTTTTCGACGATAATTTTTGCGGATTCAAAGCCATAAAAAGATGAAGAGATAGCTTGAAAAAGGTTTCGTATCACTCTCTCCCGCATCCCTGCAGACAAAGTTACCCAGGCGTGTTCCCTGAGGAAGCATGATTCGGTGACATCATCGAAATTCACTGATGCTTGCCATAAGATTTCCTCCCTAAAACCGGCTCTAAGAACAATCTCTTTAGCCTTTCGATAAGCGGTTATGATGTCATATCTTCTATCAGCATTGATTGGATCCTTTGTTGGAGTGGAGCAACCACTCGTCTTCCGAGTTGAGATTGCCTCCGGATGATATTGATAATACTCCGTCTTTTCGTATGTTGCTTTAACTGGCATGTTACTACTCCACTTCAAATATCGGCCCGAGGGGCCGACAAAAGCCTGGTAAAAATCTCGGCTTGTGCAATTGCATCGTCAAGAGCGTTATGCTTCTTTCTACCCGCCGGTTGTAGCCAAGAAGGCAATCTGCTTGAAGAAGTATCGACCCACGCAGAACCAGAGAAGCCCATATAATAAGCCTTGATATCTATCGCATTTATACCAAATGGATTTCTTCCAAGGAATACGTGAAAGTACCAGTTTATGAACTGCCAATCAAATGGGGCATTAAAACCTACAAAGACCGGTAGAAGACCTGCCGCTGCATCTTCTGTCCATTTGGAAAACGCCCTCATCCCTTCTGCAGGTTCAATACCGGATATTTTTAGGTGTTCTAGCGAGAACCCGCTAACTGCTAGAGCCTCAGGGATGAACTGGTCGTTGATAGGCTTAAGTTCGACGTAGAAAGACTTTTCGGGTGATTTCACGACGCATGCGCCAATGGATAGCATACTGTATTCAGCGGGAATAGGACCGGCAGCCTCAATGTCAACCGAAATGTAAAGTTCGTTTTTGTGCGCGTTGGAATTTTCTTCTCGCATCATAGGATTTCTCGTGGTCTAACCAATGGGGGCCGATTAATGTTCCGGTTCCAATACTCTTTGAGCTGTGTTAATCTTACGTCATCGGATGTGCCGTCCTCCCAGAAATAACATTCGAGCATCTTAGAGTCAAAAGGTAACACGGTGCCTTTATTAGCGGTTAAGATAATGCGGCGTGAGCGCCCTAACGCATATCCAAGCTCAATAAGGCAGTCAGAACGAAGACCGGTCAGGTCAGCTACAGCAACGACGCAATTGTGCAAATTGTCGAAGATTTGTGCGTTCATCCAAGCATGCGTTGAATCCGAAAGTCCCATTTCTGTTTTTGTATATCCCAATTCGTGAATCAAAAGATCAACCACGTTTCTGAAGAATTGTTCGACTTTTGAGTATTCACTATGGTCTCGAGCCAGTAATCGCACATAGAATGCCGTAGGAGGTTCAATAGCCTCTACGAGATCAATCATTGCTTGGGCTACATGCTCAGCCGGTGATCGCCCACCTTGTGTTGCCATCTTAGTTAATAGTTCACCAACGGCACTTGGACATGACAAGCGGAAGAAACGATCAGGGTGCGCGAGCATTTCGCCTGCAAGACGTGACGCCCCGCTGGTACCGTCACCAGTACTCGAACCCAGGTCGAGATCAATTGGAAAAACAGGCTTACCTTTGAGCGCATATTCCCGAGCCAAGTGTTCGACTCCTTCTCCACCACTGAGAATTATCAATACGTCTCCAAGCTCTGCCAAACGTGCCCGCCGAACTGCGCCGGAGGCCCATCCCGGCTCGATGTACTCCAGTTGAACAGCACCGCGTGACAGTAGTTCTTGCCAAACTTCTCGGCGATCTTGGGGAATCTGCTCATCCGTCTTCTGTGTTGCAACGGTAATCAAGACCTTGCCTTGCCAACTTGGCGGAGTAGCTACTCCAGATTTCAAGCAGCCACTTATTGTAGAAATCACCGTCCAATCGAAGATGATAGGCAGTGCTTCGGGTTTACCTTCCGCGCGCGGTTCTTTCCCTACACCGACCAAGAATTTCGCACCTTTCCCGACCAGAATTCGCACCAGTGCTTCAATAAGGGTGTGCCCATACTGTAGTAACTCTGTTGATATGTCAGGCCTGGCACTTCCCGCTATATGAATTCGGCACCCATGAATTTGCATCGTCTAAACCTCTAGCTCACAATTCGAGAATGAACACGACGAATCCCTTGCCATATGGCGTTGTAAACCGCACTTGATGGTTCATCGTAGATTCTTGCGCCGTTTCCCACGATCATAGTAAGATCAATACTTCTTCTATCAGAGACAAGACTAACAACAGGTATCCCCAGCGCGGTCGCGTATCCTATCTCATATACAGTGCCGGAATCCAGACCATCCAGTAAAGCTAACACTGAGTCGGCATGCTTCAATCCTGCTAGGTCAGCCGGCGCAACAAATTCCGGTGTTCCCCATCCTACATCGTGTAAGGGGGAAAATACTCTTGCTCCGAGATCCATCAGGGCAGTCCTGCAAAGCTCAACTAACCATCTTTCAGCAACAGTGAAGAAAGGAGCTGCGATGTATACAGATGTGGATTCACCATAGATCTCACTACTGCCATCAGGAGAGACTACATTTCCTTCATTGTTTATCACCTGGAATGGCTCTCTAGAAACCCATGCAGCTGTAGCTTTAGATGCGAGCCTTGCGGCTTCACTGGCTGAGTTTCCACGCTCAGCCCAGAAATAGGCAAACACGGCACTAAAAACGTCTCCTGAACCAAGAGGATTTACCTTTGTAGTTGGAAATACTCCGATACGCGATACCTCTGACGAGTCTACAACGACGGCACCAAGCGCTCCACATTTGACTACCACTACATCAGCCTTGAACTTCTCACGTACCTTCTCTGCATGTTGCTCGATACTAAGCTCTGCGTTGCCGGTCGACATTCGCCGAATTTCGCTCTTGTTTCCTACTATGGCCACGTGGTTAGCAGACCAAGTAACTTGTTCAGTTAGAGGCCTCAGTCCCTGCGGATCTAGAACTAACCTTTCGGCACGAATGTTTGACGCAGCCTCTAATATCCCAAAAACCAGCATTGCTTCGCCAGAGCAGACGATCTTTTCTGGAGTCATAATAATTGGGTTGGGAGAAATTATCCTTGGGGGGCTAATTGGGACTTCGTAATGGAATTGGATTGGATAAGTTCGTTCCCGCAGTTTTACGGTGAATCCAAAAGAACTTGCTAGGGCTTCAACCTCTTTTTTCTCCGCGTGGTCAACTATGCTAATGAACTCAAGTTGTTTGCATCCTCGTGAAATAGCAAATGCCGCTCTGAGACCCGAGCCGTACAGATTATCTGTAGCGGGCTCTCGGCATATCTCTCGGTATGTGCCTCCAACTACAATCATCGCTATTCCCTTTCAATTATTGCTACCTAAGAAACGCTTCGCATTCACCCAGCATCTATGCTACTCAGCCAGTCATCAACGGAATGACGAGCATCAGCTTCTTTCATACGTTGAGCCACATTGCGAAGATCTCTTCCAATGGCCTCACGTTCGGCACTGTTTCGATGGCCAAGGTAGTCATCAACGTAAAGAGACTGACCAGTCATGTCCCCAATGGGTGTCTTCACTAAGTCGCTAGCTCTATCGAAGAAATGCTGTACCATAGCCTTTGCGGTTAAGTCACCTCGATATTCTTGGAATATCCTCTCTGCCAACACTTCTATGTGATAACCCTTCATTTTTGGGTCCAAGTTATTTATGGCAGGCTTCACAAGCTTTATAACAGGCACTACTTTTCCGCTAAGCTTTTGATTTAAGTCCGTCAAAGCTTGGGCAAATCTTTGGGGATAAACAACCTGAGACCATGCGTCTTCTTCAGCCGAAGGAATACGCACTCCAGTGGCAGTTCGTAGAGCAGGCAAAATCTGCAGTTGTGGGCCGTCTTTATATGTGAGCTTAATTGATAGTGCACCACGTTCTACATCGGCCCGTTTCCCTATGACCTGTCTTAGAAGGCCCTCAAATTCCTGCAATAGCTGTTGCGGAGAATCTGCGGGGAACTTAGAAGGATTTAAGAAACACAGACAGTCGACATCACTGATACCATCTACATATGTGTGTTTGCTCACCGAACCACCAAAGCGCAACGTGACAGAAGACTCCAAATAATCAGCAAGTATCTCCTTTACCTGCTCGAGTCTATCATTAATAGTGTCAGGGTCACGCCCATTGTAGGCTGCCAATAGATCCTGTAGGCGTTCAGAAACAGCTGCCTCATAGTCAGCACTCTCGGTGGCTCTTCTAGCTGATTGAATAGATGACTCAGTTTGTTGTTCTGTCCGCGGCGCATAGCCGCCACCACCAGAACCACCCATTTTAACCTCCTTTTTGGCTCCTCACTGGCTCAATCCAGCGGCCATTCTATCTTTACATGACGGGCACTTACCACAAGGGGAAGGACTGCCTGTCTGACAGCTGTAGGTAAGGTCCAGCGGTACCTTGTGTAGCCTGCAGTATTGAACGATAGCAGCCTTATCCATCTCTATGAGGGGGAGGTCCAGCTGAACGGTACCTTGGGTGTAGTCAGACACAAGATTGCTCATTAACTTGATAAACCTTTGGCCGCAATCGTAATACGAGCTACCGCCATGGATGCCGAGTGATAACAGTCCTGTAAAAGTTGGTCTCGCCATCAAAGCAGTGAGTATGAGAAAGGCATTACGCCCTCTTATCTCCCATTGAGAACCCAGAGCTGTTCCGGATAATTTAAGTAAACCAAAAGGGATTTCATAACGTTTGCACAGTAGATCCACATGCTTATGTTCCACAGGATTGGCAGGGTGTCCATAATCAACGAAAAGGGCTTCCACATCGTGACCTAGTTCTTTGTAATAGAATAGGCACGCCGTGGAATCAATTCCTCCGCTGGCAAGCACTAATGCTCTTCGCGAAATCATGAGCTTATCCTCGCATTATCTTTTTAACGCACCATGCTTGATGTGTGTACTCAATCTTCATTGTTCTTGTGACGTGATTCGAGGAAGAGACTAATTCTATCTCGGTTCGGCCATCTTCAATCACGTTCCCTCCGGGATGCAAATATAAGAATTTGCTTTTTCCGAGCGAGCTGAATTCCCGCCCTTGGCGCTGAATTTACCCTCCTATCCATATCGGTACTATATCTCCGGCCTGTTGGCCCTGTCAATCGCCGCCACCTGGCCCTTGTCGGGGATATGGAATGTCACCCAGGCGATGAACTCCAGATAATCCATCACCTCCCGCTCTGCGCTCCTCCCTAAATATCAGTCTTTCTTCCATGGCGCCATTTCTCCTGCGCCTAGATTGCCACACATCCTCACTTTTCCCCCAAAGCCCGCTTCTATAGGCACCTTTTCGCCGATAACCCAAATACCCTGCCTCCCTACCGACCCCGCCTGCGTTTCCTGCAAACGCCCCCTTTCCAAACTGTACAGCTCACAAGAATGGCCATCCTACGGCTCATCCAAGACCTTAATCCCTCACTTTATCTTCCTGTCGCTTAGGTCTCCGCCACCAACCCAACCCTAAAAGTCCGTGACATCGTTTTTCCGTGTCACCTTCCCCCCATATGATTTATGTCGAAAAACAGCGTTTCCATATCAACCTACGGGCAACCCGCAAAGTGTCACCTTTTCCCCTGTTGGAATAGTTTGCCCATGAAGCCACTGCAAGGTCCTTATAACTCCGCGACAAACCGCTCGAAATGATGGGAGAGTACCCGGTAGAGGACCGTCCGCTCCGGATGTCAGAGTTATTCGCTCAAGTTCGGGGTCGCCTCGTAGCGCGCGGGCTCCAGTTCAAGGCGGCGATGAGGTTTTAATCCTCTGGAACTTGTTGGAACTCGAATCCGGCTTTTTTCAGATAATCTTTAAAGCGAGGGTCGGAGCGGATATTGTCCATGAAGGGATCGACCTTGAGCTGCCATATCGTCGAGAGATGATCTTGGTAGGTTTTTTCCAGCCACTTGAAAGCTTCATCTTTCTCGTCCAAGGCCGAATATATCTGAGCGACCGTGTAGGCATCGATCGGTTTCCCTTTTCGCGAAGCTAACTCTTGCTTATCTGACGCCCTACGAATATTATCAGCACTGGCTGAAATCTCATCGAGCCCCACCATCACTAAGGTAGTGGACGAGTTCACGTCATTGACACATGCCTGCGGCCGGGAATATCATGATTTAGTGAGGGGAGGCGTCAATTCTGAGCCCGAAGGGAGAGCGTCCCTCCCGGCGCAGAAAAGGAAATTACTATCCCTCATTGTTGGAAATCGATGGACCTGCGGTCCACGGCTCACCTGCCGCATTAGGCTCAGATACTATAGACATCCGCCATAAAGTTGTCATAACCCACTAAGGAGGTGTGAACATGACAAGGAAGCAGAACTCAAGAAGGGAAAACCCAAAGATAAGAACAATCGGTGCCATTTCTTATGTCACACACAAACAACAAAGTAACTTAGCAAAGAAAAAGTCGGCCTTCGCTATGTGGTGTGAAAAAGAAGAGCTCCGGTTATCAAATCGCCCCAAGATAGAGAACTTCGACAAAGCGTACAAACAATTCCGGGAGGAGAGAGAGAGACAAAGATCCGAGTTGAGGCGTTTGGAGAATCAGGCAGCAGAAGAAAAGCAAGCAAGACAGAGGCATATATGGCCAGGTGCCCTGTCTCTAGAAAAAAAGGTTTACGCAAACTTCCTCCCGAACACAACGCTTGTTCCCCCCTTTTTTTCATTTTTTTCTATCGAGACTGAAGTATCTCCTACAAAGACTTTCATCTATCAAGCGTCTTCTACGGATACGTCCAATCTTATCTTTCCTTGCCCAGACTTGCGACGCTGGAGTGTATGGTTTGAAGACGACTATGTCACGCTTAATCAAGGGTATCGTTATTGGTTTCCATCAGATCTCCAGCATCCTTTACAGGAACACTTTTTCTTCTCTGGCAGGTACATCGTGGACACGAGGTTTGTCCTCGAGGGTGTGGTGGATATCGGCCGGTATGGCAGTGTAACTGTAGACGTGGCAACTTACGTGTCCGTTGTTCGGTGCAATGCACCGGATAGAAATCATGACAATGGATGGCATAATGACCCGAACTATGATCAACTCATCGACGATTGGCGTAGCTATTGTGACGGCGAGCAACAGCGTATTTTCTCGGACAGCCAGCAGGGCCTACATACCTTTGCACATTTTATTGACTTGCCCGTCAGAAGGACTTTTTGGAACGGTCGCCCGAATCGCTTTGTCGAGGTCACGCACATACTAACCATCACAGCGGTTAATGCCTCCTGCCAGTTTGGTCCAAACCGAGAGGATTGTGCAACGGGATCAAGTTATGGGTGGATTACAACCCAATGGCCCACGATTCTGCTGGAATACCTTCCGATCTGAGTTTGCATTGGATAATGAGAATAGGGAAATGAACATGAATTTAGAATCATCCGAGAGGACATAGGGGGCATCCTATACCTTCTATGATTGCGAAACGCAAGTCCTCGTATACATTTTTCTTCTCTCCCTCTTCATAGCTGCTTCGGCCTTTTGAACCACCCTTCTATCCGCGCCATGATGCGCACCATAACATTCGATCTCGGCT
>Ga0315285_10002666_pt1 | contig 18613 bp, 13 predicted proteins | sample YL17G09_36_MG_FD_203698 | JGI IMG/M metagenome (GOLD analysis project Ga0315285, IMG submission 203698) | Sediment microbial communities from Yellowstone Lake, YNP, Wyoming, USA - YL17G09_36 | ecosystem: Environmental > Aquatic > Freshwater > Lake > Sediment | place: USA: Wyoming | collected...
ATAATATAAGCGACGATGTTATAACTATCTTGAACTGCGGTTACAAAGAAGGGACACCCGTTATTCGCTGCGATAAGGAAGCGGGTTACGAACCTACGAGTTATGTGGTCTACGGGCCTAAAGTCATAGGTACAAGACGGCGGTTTAAGGACGTGGCCTTAGAATCCCGGTGTCTTACCATCCAGATGCAAGCTCGAACTCGCACGGACATTCCTGTGACGCTGTCTAGCTTTTTCTGGTGGAAAGCAAAGATGCTACGCAACATGCTTCTTACGTATCGCTTCAACCATCTTGATATAGATAAGCTTGTATTGCAGGGTAGTGAAGACCTTGAACCCAGGTTGCAGGAAATTTGCGCTCCGTTTATAGCAGTGATAGGCGCCAACCCGCCCTTGTTGGCTGAGATAAAGAGCAGGATGAGGGAACTCCAGGGGCAACTTCGCCAAGATGGGGCTGTGTCTGTGGAAGGTCACGTTGTTGTTGCCGCCTCAGAGGTTATCAATGAAGGTAGTTCGCCCACCATGAAAGCAATCGCCGACCGTGCTAGCAATGCAGTGGGGTATCCTCTCAGTAGTCAGCGGGTAGGAAAAATTATAAGGAACTTGGGGCTCAACATATCGAGACCAAAGGGGCACGTCGCCCTGCGCCAAGATGAAAATAATTTGGCAAAATTAAAGCGGCTGAAAGAAAGATATGACATCAAATAGGGAACTCAACCCGAGTGTGGCGGAAGTCAACCCCTGTCAACCCATAACTCAACCCCAATCCTGAAGCTAATTACTATATATTTATATTTATAGTGTTGAGAGAAGGGTTGAGAGGGGAAATTAACGAAGCATGGAAGCGGGCAAGGGTAAGACTTGCAGCGAAGGCGGGGTAAACTGTATGTCTACAGAACTCAACCCAGAAGTCAACCCCGTAGCTACAGAGTCGAAGCTGGCATCGCAGTCAACCCCAAGCCATTATTGAAGCTGAGGAAATCAACATTTAATCTCAACCCAATGAAAAGTTGCACAAGTCAGCATCGATGGCACTTCTGGTTTGCCCACTGCGCAATTGTGGTATGGCAGCGTCTTTGGAAGCGTAATTCTGTATTATATCTAGGTGGTATCATATCATATCGTTCATGCCAACGTAGTGTCCCTAATGGTAACATTTACATACCGAAATAGTACTCGCTATTTACTTAGACGCTATCATCGGCAGGTGTCGAAGTAGACACTTATCCCATGCGTAGTACGCACCTATGACTTATTTATCTCAATATCGTTCGCTATTTTGTTTATTTCTCATTACTGAGCCACCAACCTGTTAAACTCCTATAAACTCGCGATGAGAACATATACTCGTATAAACTCGATATGAGCATATACCCCCTGCAAACTCAAACTCCCTCCCTATAAACTCGCTGCAAGATTGCTGTAAACTCCCTGCAAACTCATAATCGGGTTATAGTGTATGGGGATGGTAAAGCATAGAGGTGGGAGAGCGATATGATAGCGTGGTAACGGTGCCATCAACAAAATGACGGAATGTTCAGTGGGGGACTCAACTCTCTCCTCCTTTCATCCTCGCATTGTTTTCACTTTTTCGGAAAAATTACTTAGGTTAACGACGGTAGATGTCGCCACACCTGTTATATTTGTGCTATAATACCTTGGACTTTCCCAAGCGAGCACATACCAATCTGCAGAGGTGCTATGGAACCCGGTCAAAGCCTTGCCCGTTCAGTTCGTCTGACTCAAATACAACATCTTTTGTACAAGAATCCTGAGGGCCTCACTACCAGGGAATTGGCCCAACTGTGTGGCGTGTGTGTTCGTACTATCCAACGAGACCTGCTTGACCTACAAAGTGAACTGGGAGTGCCGATTACTGAGAAAGTAGACCGCTATGGAATCATTGATGGCTATGTCCTTCCTCCTGTATCTTTCTCATTGTATGAGGCTATGGCTTTGTTCTTGGCCTCCCGCCTAGTTCTGCGCCAGACTGACGAGAACAATCCCCATATCCAAACAGCCCTAGACACGTTATCAAAGGTCTTACCACAATCGCTTGCAGAGCGCCTAGCGGATAGCATCAATGCGATTCGAAAGAAACCACCAAAATCAGATTTTATACGCATCTTTGAGCAGGTGGCTATAGCCTGGAGCACACAACGCAGGATGAGGATCCTCTATCAATCCCTTAAAAGCAGTGAGGCGAAAAAATGGCTCTTGGAGCCCTACTTCGTCGAGATGACAGGGGTCGGTTATTCCACTTATGTTATCGGATATGCCAAGCACAACGACAAGGAAGGCATCATCACCTTCAAGCTCGACCGCATAAAAGAGGCTGAGTTACTCGAAGAAAGCTTTGAGATACCCCGAGGATTGAGCCTGGAGGGGCTGCTCACCTCAAGCTGGGGAGTGATATGGGGCGAAGAGACCGAGGTAAAGCTCAAGTTCTCATCCAAAGTGGCACGTCGGGTAAAGGAATCGGTCTGGCATCCCTCTCAGGTGATTGAGAACTTGCCGGACGGGGGCTGTCTGCTTACGGTTAGAGTGGGCAGTACTCTGGAAATGACGCCCTGGATACGTGGTTGGGGGCCGGATGTAGAGGTGATTGAGCCAATCACACTCAGAGATGAGTTTAAAAAATGGGCTGACCAATTGAATAAGATATATAACAAAAGCGTTTGATAAGTAATTGGAGTGATGACGATGGACGCAAACGTTCTTAAATTATGGGCGAAAAAATCTGATAACTCCGATGACCGCTATCCCCTCCTATTTCACATGCTGGACACGGCTGCAGTTTGCGAAGAAATATGGGAAAAGTGCCTTCAAACAAGCGCACAACAATTCATGGCAAAAGAGTTGGCGGTGTCATCAGAGTCTGCAAGGCAGTGGGTTTCTTTCCTGGCAGGGTCACACGATATTGGAAAAGCGTCTCCCTGTTTCCAGAGCAGGAGTGATACCGCCAGACAGGAACTGAAGAAGCTCGGGTTTGATTTCGAAGACGTCAAAAATATTCCCCACGGCATTGTCTCAGCCTGCGTGCTCCAGGCACTATTTCAAGGCAAGCTTTCACCCCAGCTAGCGAAGAAGCTGGCGGTTATATTGGGGGGGCACCACGGGGTGTTTCCAGACTCCGAGGAAATGCAGAGGTGGCGACTCCATCTTGGAACAAGAGAGTGGCAAAACGTGCGTCAATCACTCTGTGATAACCTGGGAGAGTTATGTGGAATTAATGATTTATCCGCGCCCTCTGGTGAACCCGGGAATGCATTTTATATGCTCCTGGCGGGTTTGACTTCTGTAGCGGACTGGATAGCTTCCAACGAAATATTTTTCCCTTATAAAACAGACCACACAGCGGATGAACATCTTGATTATGCAAAAGGAAAAGCCCTTGAGGCATTGAATGAACTTGGGTGGACGGGATGGAAACCGGCATCAACAGCGGCTACAGTCCAGGAACTATTTCCGTTTATTAAAGATATCAGACCGCTCCAGCAGGAAGCTATTACCCTTGCTAGCGCAATTGGTGGCCAGTCTGGACTTGTAATAATCGAAGCGCCCATGGGTGAAGGGAAAACGGAAGCCGCCATCTACCTGGCAGATAACTGGGTGAAATGTCTGGGACAGAAAGGTTATTATTTTGCTTTGCCAACAATGGCAACCAGCGACCAGATGTTCGGGCGGGTGGAAAATTACTTAAAAAAACGCTATCCCGGGGACAGGGTGAATTTCATGTTGCTCCACGGTCATGCCGCGCTCTCGGCAGAGTTCGAATCTCTAAAAAAGCAATTTACCGAGTTCACTGTCAAAAACATAGATGGTGAGAAAGGTCATGACAGAGTAGACGCGTCAGTTGTCGCGTCAGAGTGGTTCACCTACCGCAAGCGGGGGTTGTTGGCGCCGTTCGGGGTAGGTACTATCGACCAGGCGCTTTTGGCAGTATTACAAACACGGCATGTTTTTGTACGGTTGTTCGGCCTTGCTCATAAAACGATTATTATTGATGAGGTACACGCTTATGACGCTTACATGACCACGCTCATGGAGCGATTGCTGGAATGGCTTGCGGCGCTGGGTTCAAGCGTCGTTTTACTTTCCGCCACTCTACCAAAGGGACGAAGAGATGCTCTACTCGAAGCCTACGTTAAAGGAATTCGCAAAGAGGAGAAAGAAGTGCCACTTGCGCTTGATGAAATCAAATACCCGCGTATCTCGTGGACCGATGGCAGTGAATTCCATGCGAAAACGATTGGCACCTCGCCTGATTCCACAAAGGAACTACAAATTCAGATGGTAAGTGGAGATTTGCCGGAAAAAGGTGGCGAATATGTATTGGGTAAGCAGTTAAAAGAAGCGCTGACAGACGGCGGTTGCGCGGCGGTTATCTGCAACACGGTTGACCAGGCGCAAAAGGTGTATCAGTTATTGAAGGAATACTTCACCGGAACGGATGCCGGTGATGGGTCCCCGGAGCTTGACCTCCTGCACGCGAGGTATCTCTACGGCGATAGAAAAAAGCGGGAGGAGAGGACATTACGGCGTTTTGGCAAACCTCCTGAAGAAACCTGCGTAGCTATTGAAATAATGAAGGTAAACAGACCCAAACGCTCTGTTCTGGTGGCAACCCAGATAATTGAACAAAGCCTTGACCTGGATTTTGACCTGATGGTGACGGAGATGGCGCCGGTTGACCTCTTGCTCCAGCGGGCGGGGCGCATGCACCGGCACAAGCGGGACAATCGGTCAGCGAACTTTGCGGGAAAGCCACCAGTATTATGGATTTGCCAGCCTAATGAAACGAACGGCGTCCCTGATTTTGGCGGGGGCACTCAGGCGGTTTACGATTATCACATCCTCTTGCGTAGCTGGTTGGCGATTAAGAATAAAACAGTGGTAAAAATACCTGAGCACGTAGAGGCTTTGATAGAGGCGGTATATGACAAAAAACGGGAATGCCCCGCCGGGCTTTCAGAGGCGTTGAAAGAGCATTGGGAAGAGAGCAAACGAAAACAATTTGAAGATTTGGATTACGAAAAGGGTGAAGCAGAAAACCGCTACATTAAATGGCCGGGGTTTAGCGGGCATCTTGGGCGTATGGTCAGTGACCCCAGAGAAGAGGATGACCCAACTCTTCACCCGGCTCATCAGGCCTTGACACGGCTTACTGGATTAACAGTCAATGTAATTTGTCTTTACGGCAATAGCATCAAAGCTTGTTGGGATAAGAAACAAGAAGAACCAATGGACTTAAACTTAACTCCAAATAATGAAGTAATCAAAAGATTATTAGAGCACACCGTCTCTGTGTCACGTTTTGGATTAACTAAGGCGATATTACATGATGATAAAAACACCTTACCTATAGCCTGGGGGAAAACGGCACTACTGCGTCACCATCGCATCCTTTTCTTCAATGAGCAAGGTATATGCCCATATGGAAATTTTCAAATCCGTCTTGATGATGAATCAGGCCTGGTGATAAAGAAAAGGGAGTAAAGGAGGTTCCTCGTGTTCAGTTTCAATCTTATCGATAGCAAATGGATTACCTGTATCTTACCCAGTGGTGAGCGTGAAGAGCTTTCAATTAAAGAAACCTTTGAACGCGTGTCAGACATTCAAGAAATCTTTGACCCATCGCCTTTGGTGACCGCGGCAATTCACCGCCTGCTTCTGGCGATTTTGCATCGCAATTTCGGTCCGGCTAATGAAACGGAGTGGGCAAACCTCTGGAACGACGGCAAAGGTGATTGGGACAAAGCAAAACTAACAACCTATTTGGACAAATGGCACAGCCGATTTGACCTGTTTGATGAAAAATACCCTTTTTACCAGTGCGCAACGATACCTGTCAACGCGACTGACGCCAAAGGCAAGCCAAAATCATATGCAAAGTCCGTTTCTAATATGGTTCATGAGCTTGCGACTGGTGACAATGCGACCCTCTTTGACCACTCTATAGAGGATAACCCGCGTGCCCTATCTTCTGCCGAAGCCACACGTCTGCTTGTGGCATTCCAATCATTTGCGGTGGGGGGATTAATTACTTTCGAGTCAGGACAGGACAGGAATAAATTCGGCTCTGCGGACAATGCGGCCCTTGTGAAAGGGGCCGTCATTCTGGTGAAAGGAGATAACCTGTTCCAAACATTGATGCTCAATCTGCACAAATATAATCGCAATGATGCAGAGCCTTTTGAAATTGACCGTAATGATGCTCCGGTATGGGAATGCGAAAATAATTTACTGCGGGAAGAGCGCCCCAAAGGACTATTGGATTTACTGACATGGCAGAGTCGCCGCATTAAGCTAATCCCGGAGCAAGTTAATAATGGACAGACTATCGTGACACAAGTAGTTATTATGAAAGGCAATCAGTTTCCTGATGGATTCTATTTATATGACAAAGAGCCTATGCTGGCTTTCCGCAAAGTCTTAAAGCCGAGTAAAGGCCAAGACCCATATCCTCCTCTAGCTTTCCAGGAAGAGAAAGCGCTCTGGCGAGATAGCTTTTCTCTTTTCAAAGCTACGGAGAATTCTAAAACTAAACCTAAGATTATTGTCTGGTTGGGTTACCTTGCCGACGATGAGATAATCCCCTGGTCAACCACTTATCACCTCGCGTTAATGGGGTTAGTCACGAGCAAGGCTAAGGTTTCCCTCTGGCGCCATGAGCGCTTGCCACTCCCCTTGAAATACCTTGAAACTGAGAATGAGTATCTGCTTGATAAACTGAGACAGGCTCTGGAAATGGCAGAGAGCGTGGGGCGACTCTTCGACACGAGTTTCATCAAAACGGCTTACATAGATAAAAAGGGTGCGGAAAAAACGGTGGCTATACCCAGCCCACTTTTCAATTTAGCCTCTGAGTTGTTACCCAAAGACCAGAATGGTAAAGTCGACCTGGATGCGGTTAAGAACCTCATCCGTTCCCTGTCTCCCTCACGTCCCTACTGGGCGCAGCTCGGTATATCGTTTAATGAACTGGTGACTAGACTGCCGGAGGATAAATCCGGAGAAAATGATGAGTACGGCAAGACGGTGCTGCCATGGTGGGCAAAAGAAATCCGTCGTGCCGCCTGTGACGCCTTTGAAGAGACAACTAATAGCTTCGACCGCTCTGCCCGGATGCTCAAAGCCGTCACCCTGGCAGAAAATGCGTTCCACACCCAGCTGGATAAAATCCTGAAAAATATAGAAACTAAAGGAGGTGAGAAATCGTGAGCACAATCGTATTCCAGGAACACAAGTTCGTCGGTCATCTGGAGAAACTGGTCAAGGAGCAAGACCGGGGGGCGCTTGCCGCCCTTCGCCGCGGCCTGGGCAGACCACCTGGTTCATCGCGCGAAATGGACTCTCATGTCTTACCCTACCTGCCACCGGGTACAAGTGAAAAGCAAGAAGACGCCTACTACATCGTGGGCGCCCTCTTCGCCTTTTGGCACCAGGGCAACGATACCGTTAACCCGAACCCACCAGCAAATATCGGTGCATCTCTCCACGTCATGGTGAAGCAAGACGTTGCCGCAGATACTTCTAACCGGAAACCTGAAGACAAGTGGAAAGACGCCGAAAGGCGGACTGAAAAGCGTCTGGTTACCCTGCTGAATTGTCACCAGGATGACCTGCCGGACCATCTGCGCCACACCATTGGTCTACTAAAGTCAAAGGAAATTCCCATAAACTGGCTTCAATTACTGAACGATGTCCAGAACTGGCAACGTGAGAGCCGGGATGTCCAGCGCCAGTGGGCAAGACAATTCTGGCGCAATTTTCAGAAAAGCCTAGACCCAGAATCAAAATGAAAAGAGGAGGAATAACTAATGATCATCGAGTTGCACATTTTGCAAAACTTCGCGCCATCTAACCTTAACCGGGATGACACAAATTCTCCCAAAGAATGCGAGTTTGGCGGCTATCGACGCGCCCGTATCTCCAGCCAGTGTATCAAGAGGGCAATACGCTGGAATGGAGTATTTAAAGATATGCTTAAAGACCATCTCTCTTCAAGGTCTCTCAGGTTCCCAACGCAGGTCTATGACGAACTACTTAAACTGGGTGTAAAACAGAGTCTGGGCAAAGAAATTGGCAAGCATCTTGAAACTATCGCCAAGAAAGCGGCAACTAAATCAGAAGGAGAAGAGGGAAAGGAAACTGAGAAAATAGCCAAAAAGAACCAAGCCAGCTATGAGCTTGATATCTTTAAGACTCCTCAGATGGTTTTTTACACCGAAGACGAGGTCAAGGAATGCGCCACACAGGTCAAAGCACTTCTAGACCAAGGGATGAAGCCTGCCGAGGTGTTCAATAAAGACAAGAAGGGTAAGTTTACCAACTTAACTGTTTTCCCTGTACCGCGGTCCGCTGATATTGGCCTCTTTGGGCGCATGGTAACTTCAGCGCATTTTGATAACATTGACGCTGCCTGCCAGGTAGCACACGCCATCTCCACCAATAAGGTGGGAGTGGAGTTTGACTTCTATACCGCCGTAGATGACCGCCAACCTGAGGCGGAGACCGGCGCCGGTATGATGGGCACTGTTGAGTTCAACTCTGCCTGCTTCTACCGCTACGCTAATCTTGATTGCGCTCAGCTAAAGAAGAACCTTGGTGATGATAAGGCACTCGCCCAAAAATCTGTTGAAGCCTTCATACGCGCCGCAGTTCATGCCATACCGACTGGCAAGCAGAACTCCTTCGCCGCGCAAAACCCGCCATCCTTCGTCTTCGCTGTTGCAAGGAAATCCGGCGCCTGGTCGCTGGCAAATGCTTTCGCTAAACCAGTCTGGGTGGGCGAAAATGGTGACCTTATCGAAGAATCAACGGTTAAACTCGTAGATTACTGGGGCAAGTTGGCTAAAGCCTATGGAGACGAGGATATCCAGGCGAAACCGGCTTACACGCTGGGGACCGCTGACCTGAAAGGTTTAGATGCCGTAGACAGTCTGGAACACCTCATCTCAAAGATAAACCAGGCAGTAGCGGCGGAATGTTAAAAGAGGAGGGTAAAATGGCAGTACTACTCTTACGCCTCGCTGGTCCCATGCAGTCCTGGGGGACCCAAAGCCGCTTTACCCACCGGGATACCGACCTGGAGCCATCCAAGTCCGGTGTTATCGGTCTGTTGTGTGCTGCAATGGGTAAGTCACGGGACGATTTGACGGCAATCAAGGGACTGGCAGGACTGAAGATGGGTGTCAGGGTTGACCGGCAGGGCACATTGCAACGGGATTTCCACACTGCAAAGGATGTCATTATAGCTAAGGGAGACAAACTAAAATCTGCTGAGCTTTCTAATCGGTTCTATCTGGCGGATGCCTGTTTTTTGGTCGGGTTGCTGGGGAATTTAAGGCTGCTTGAAAAGTTGCAGAAGTCATTGGCCAAGCCTATCTGGCAAATGTATTTAGGACGTAAAGCGTTTGTGCCAGGACTCCCAGTGTATCTCCCCGATGGTTTGCTGCCAGACTGCGGTGACCTATTGATTGCTCTGAATAATTACTGCTACCTTCTTCCCCAAAGAAAAAGAGGCTTGCCGGATTTAAGAGTGGAAATAGAGACAGAATTTGGGCATGGAGACAGGGTCAAACAGGACCAACCCATCTCATTTATCAGCGCAGACCGTCAATTCGGGTTGCGTTACGTGAAAAGTGAGAGGGTGGAACGGGCTAATTTACCACTCGCAAAGGAGGAATCATGTATATATCTCGCTTAAAACTTAACCCGGCACGGCGCGGCGCCAGGGAACTTCTGATAAATCCCTACAGTCTGCATCAAGCGGTGTACCGCGCCTTTCCAGATGATAATGATGGCGGCCCCGGACGGGTGCTCTATCGCGTTGATGAACACCAGCGTCTTGGGACAATATCACTTCTTGTCCAATCAGAAAAAAAGCCGGATTGGTCCAAAGCGGATTTCATCACAGACTGTCTTTCAGAACCCGTAGAACGCAAGATTTATTCGCCGGCGCTTCAAACCGGTCAGACCTTGCGTTTCCGTGTGAGAGCCAATCCCACTATTAAGAAAAAGCTGGATGGAAAAGAAAACGGCTATCGCCTTGGACTCCTCCGCGAAGAAGACCAACTCAAATGGTTAAACCGCAAAGCAGTTGAAAGTGGCTTCTCGGTAATGAGTTGCCTAACATCTCGTGAAGGGATGACTCGTGACGATAGAAGCTTTAACAGGCAAGATAAAATGAGGCACTTTGCGGTCCGCTTTGAAGGCGTGCTTAAAATTACAAATAAGGAGCTTTTTGCTAAAACAATCGAAAAAGGCATCGGCTCAGCCAAGGGGTTCGGATTTGGCTTGCTTTCTTTGGCACCTATCAGAGGGTAAACATGCGTACGCTCTATGAACTGCCACGTTTTAGAGACCGATGGAGCTATCTCTACCTAGAGATGGGTAGGCTGGATGTCGACGCTGATGGTCTGGCCTTTCACCAAGGGGATGCAGTGGTGCTGGTGCCAATCGACCAGCTATCGCTGGTCATGCTTGGCCCGGGCTCCACAATCACACATGCTGCTGTGAAAGCGCTTTCACGGAACAATTGCCTGCTTGCCTGGACTGGGCAGGACGGGGTGCGGCTCTATGCTGCCAGCACAGGAGGCACCTATAGCGCTCGAAGGTTGATAAGACAGGCACGGCTTGTAAGCGATGAAAACAGCCGCCTCAGGGTTGCCTGGCTTATGTACCGTTTCAGGTTCAAGGAGTCCATACCGGAGGAGGTCACCTTACAACAGATAAGGGGTATGGAGGGTATACGAGTCAGAAGAGTATATGCTCAGGCAGCAGAAAAGTATGGCATAGTGTGGAAAGGACGTCACTACGACCAGGACAATTGGTCTACGGGCGACCCCGTCAATCGAGCGCTGTCAGCGGCAAACGCATGTCTTTATGGGGTTTGCCATGCTGCTCTGCTTTCTGCGGGCTATTCGCCTGCTCTGGGTTTCATCCATACTGGCAAGATGCTTAGCTTCGTCTATGATATTGCAGACCTCTACAAGACCGAACTGACAATTCCAGTTGCCTTCAGCGTTGCTGCTCAACAGCCGGTAGAACTGGAGAGAGCCATCAGAATGGAATGCCGCAAAGCATTTCACGAATTCAAGCTTATGGAGCGAATCCTGCCCGATATTGCGGAGGTGCTTGGTGTTAGTGATGATATTGGAGAGAGCGCCGATGAGCTTGAGGGGCGCATTATCACGCTGGCTAGTGGAGCCGAAGACTGGGGTCTTTCTGGGGAACCCCAGTGCCAGGGTACGCGATGAACTATGGGAACGGTCCCTTAAAGCATTAAAGGGTGATGGAAGCGTTGTGCAAATCTGGAGCTCTAATAACCCTCAAGGTTTCGGCTTCCGTCAGTTTGGTCCCAGCACTAGGGAGCTTGTCGACTTTGAAGGGCTGGCGCTGGTAAAGAGGAATGACTCGCGGTCTGAACCGACGCAAAATGACGACACTACCAGCCAGTAAATGAACGTGGCATGTTATTGGGCTAGGTTCAAAACGGCAGTGTATTCCCCACGTGTGTGGGGGTGAACCGGTAACAGGTTGGGGCATTTTAGCGATTATGGCGTATTCCCCACGTGTGTGGGGGTGAACCGCAGGCGTCACAATAGACGGAGCTCTGGCCATGGTATTCCCCACGTGTGTGGGGGTGAACCGAAAGAATACGCTTGGATAATATAGCCAAAGCCGTATTCCCCACGTGTGTGGGGGTGAACCGTCCGAAGTGCCTGAAGGCCAGCTCTTCCAGGAGTATTCCCCACGTGTGTGGGGGTGAACCGCCATGAACACCTGCTACTTCTGCGGCCACACCGTATTCCCCACGTGTGTGGGGGTGAACCGTAGTAGTCCATGACTTGCCAGAAGCAACATCTGTATTCCCCACGTGTGTGGGGGTGAACCGGAGTTAGAGATTGTTGAACTAAAACCTGTATGGTATTCCCCACGTGTGTGGGGGTGAACCGGAGAGTAGCATGGAGAGAATAGAATTACTTTGGTATTCCCCACGTGTGTGGGGGTGAACCGGTTCTGGAGCTTGAGCAATGTCTAGAGATAGAGTATTCCCCACGTGTGTGGGGGTGAACCGGATGCACTGACAGCGGTACGCGAAAAGCTATTGTATTCCCCACGTGTGTGGGGGTGAACCGGCGTACTTACTATTACAGGCAGTCAGATATTCGTATTCCCCACGTGTGTGGGGGTGAACCGGAACAGTCTGCCTTCAAAAAATAGGTGCTGAAGTATTCCCCACGTGTGTGGGGGTGAACCGGAGTTAGATATGGTTGAACTGAAACCTGTATGGTATTCCCCACGTGTGTGGGGGTGAACCGCGTAGAGGCGAACTCCAATTAGATTTACCCCAGTATTCCCCACGTGTGTGGGGGTGAACCGATAGTCTATGAAATCATTAACGGAAATACACCGTATTCCCCACGTGTGTGGGGGTGAACCGAATGGACTGACTCCACCTGGGTTCCCTTTGACGTATTCCCCACGTGTGTGGGGGTGAACCGATACGAGGCCGCATTCCCGCAGACGAGATGGCGTATTCCCCACGTGTGTGGGGGTGAACCTGTAGACTGGATAACTTCTGAACTGGATAGCTTGTATTCCCCACGTGTGTGGGGGTGAACCGCCGCCAAGCCCGGCAGGCCCGCAGCGGCTCCTGTATTCCCCACGTGTGTGGGGGTGAACCGGATGCCAAGCACGCCTTCGATAGCGTCTTACGTATTCCCCACGTGTGTGGGGGTGAACCGTTTGGATGCAACACTGGAATTTTACCAATGACGTATTCCCCACGTGTGTGGGGGTGAACCGCGTTATGGCTGCGACGACATAAAGGCTTGTCGTATTCCCCACGTGTGTGGGGGTGAACCGTGAGAAGCTAGTACTTTAGCTATTTGTCTTGTGTATTCCCCACGTGTGTGGGGGTGAACCATAGGGCTTGGGAGAAATTATTTGTCAAATTCGATGTTTGATGCCTATCTGGATATCGAGACCACTGGTTTGTCGCCGGTCTACAGCGAGATTACAGTCATCGGCATCTGTCTAGTCAATGGCAGCGATTGCAGACTGGTTCAACTGGTCGGCGAGCAGGTGACCTTAGAGAACCTTGTCCAGGCTCTGAATCGCGTGCACACTATCCATACCTACAATGGCAGGCGCTTCGACCTTCCTTTCATTCGTGCTTGCCTGGATATAGACCTGACTGAAATGCACAATCATCGCGACCTGATGTACGACTGCTGGCGCAAGAATCTTTATGGTGGCTTCAAGGCGGTGGAAGGCCAATTGGGGATACCGAGGAAATTGAAAGGCATCAATGGATATGACGCGGTAATGCTATGGCGTAGATTCCAGCAGTACGGCGACAGGGCAGCTCTGGCTTTGCTGCTGGAGTACAACAGGGAAGATGTGATGAATCTAAAGATTCTCAAAGAAAGGCTCCTGATAATTTCCAAATATTGAAAATACTATGAAGAGCTGAATGGATTACTGAGCACGTAACAACATAGCGCTATGTTCATAGGTTGCAGGGTGGATATGCAACTGCCTACCCTGCAATTATTTACCGTCAGCGTACTCTCACAACGTAGCTAAAAATGTCCCCGTAGTCACATATACACTGTTTTGCTATAAGTGACTAAGAAGACATTTTTAATCGTGCTTACGATTGCAGAAATGAGCACTGTACATGACGCAAAAGCAAGACCAGTCCGCTTTAAGAAGCGGGAAGACGCTAGGATTGAAATCCTGACGTCTCCCCTGTCCCGGCATACCTTCTCTATCCCTATATTCTGTCCAGCACAGCCTTGCAGCGCCTGGCGATTCTCTGCACTGCCCCGACATGCTGCCCCGGTGTCAAGTGTGCTGCCCCTGTATGCTGCTCTACGCTGTTGCCCTGAAGCCCGATTCGGATTATCCGTTGAATTTATTTTTCAAATTTTCAATCCAAGTTTGGATTATCTGCAATTTACGTTCAGGTATATCAATCAAGAAGTGAAGCTAAATAATCTATAACTAATTAGTTCTACGAATTATACAATCTGTATTGACAAAGAAAATAGCTTCGAGTAATGTGGGTGTACGACCGGATAGTAGGAAGTCAAATCGTAGAGCGTCTAATTATATAAAAAAGAAAGGGGGCATAGCGGCGCTTTACGTTCCCCGGATGCGGGTGTAACTCAGTGGTAGAGTATGTGCTTCCCAAGCACAGAGTCGTGAGTTCGAATCTCATCACCCGCTCCAGCTTTACTATCCTCGTCTTCCTCCTTTCATTTTTTTAGAATTATATGCTCTTCAAATTCTATCGGTTTATGGATTTTCCAACCTCCTTTCGTAATAGATTCGTACTCGATTCGTACTATACAATCGTACATCCAGGATTATTTGTGTCAATAGTAGTTGACAAATAAGTAGAACTAATTAGTTTTAGATTATTTAGCTTCATTTTCAGAATATGCCTGAACGTAAATGGTAAATAATCCAAACTTGGATTGAAAATTTGAAAAATAAATCCAACGAATATTTTGAATCGGGTTTTAGGGCAACAGTGTAGAGCAGCATAGTTGACACCGAAGCGGCATGTCGGGGCGGTGCAGAGAATCGCTAGGCTTGTTACGCTGTGCTGGGGTAGAGCGGCGCATTTGTATCCGTGGACAGGGAAGACGTCAGGATTTCAATCCTAGCGTCTTCCGAAGCTGCCTGTACATTACGAAGAAAGCTGTGGTGTTGTACCTGTTGCCGTGACGCGTACATAGGAACAAGAGGCTAAAATGTGTTACTGAGGAGGAATTTAAGATTTTAGAATTTCTTTGACTCAACTTCCGGTTCCCATGACGCTGAGCACATTGCTTCCAAAGCGGTCACTATGCACCTAAAACGTTGACCGCTTATTTCAGATGGTCTTTTTATTTCAAAGAACCAAAAGGGGAATTTTTCTGGGGCAAGAAGTTTATGGAGCTTTCCTCGGTAGTTCTCTTTAGCATCTTTTCCGTAATGCGTTAGTAACCTTCCTCTGATGGATTTCACAGAAGAACCCACATAAAAGCACTTTCCGACATCTATGTAGAATATTGCATAAACGCCTGGTTGTGCGGGGACAACTCTCCTAATCTCATCAATCCCTCCTACTCGCAGACTATCAGGAGCAGGCAATTCTATAGAAATATACGAAAGGTAGTTCGTAAGTTCCTCTATTTTGGTACTCGTCGCAATTATCATTTGTCCGATTATATCACAATCTGACATACTTGGGTTTGCGTGCGGAATTTAGCCCATCGGTATTATAAACTCACTCTATTCCGTTGATTGTTCAATCTATGTAACGGTGTGGATGCAACTACCTCATTACCCCTGACTCTGATAAGGTCGCTACCCCAGAGTCATAGGCAGTAAGAAGCCCTGTAATCAGAATCCGAGTGGTTTACCGGGTAGGGGATATCCAATGTGATTAAGGGCAGCATGAAGCACTACAGGGAGATGGTGGTGTGATTGTTTAAGGTGTCCCACTTCTAGCCATACAAATAAAACTATTAGCTATAAGTGAGACAAATTATATTAGCCTGGGGAAAAGACTACCACTTTCCTTCACTAATGTTATTGTAAAAGATGAGGGTGCTTGTTCAGCGCCCTCTGGATTTACTATTCAGTTCATCTCGAGCCCGGTGTCATTTCGGTATTCCATAACAGAGAAGGGAGCTAGAGCTCCCTTCTCTGCTTCCCTTCCGGAACATTTCCCTTACTTATCGCTTTTCTTGACCGGCTTCTCTTGCTTCTTATCGGGCTTAGCTGCTGGTTTGGCACCGCAGCCACATCCACACTGTCCAGCCATCGTTTCGCTCCTTTCTTTTTGTTGCCTGATATGCCTATATTATACGCCTTTTTATTTGACGTTGGTCAGTTCAGATCTCATATATTCAATGTGCACTACATACTCAGAATACCTCATGACCCGGAGGTTTTCTAGGACTTTTGTCACATAGACTTCGCTCGTTCACTAGTAGTCAAAATCTTTAGCATACTAAAATTCAGTGGTTTTGGAGCACTCATTGGCGGATAAGTGGGATGGACATGATAGCAGAGACAGGTTTGGGGACGGTATGAATCCCTACATGGCGGTAGTGAAATTAATACGATATTCAGAGGTCAAACAAGAGGGACAAGCTTTACGTCTCTGGGTTTAGGGTTAGTAGGGGCAATAAGGTTAATAAAAATATGTAAGGGCTAAATATATACCCCTATTTTTTTCTAACCCCATTAACCCTATTACCCCCCCCCACAATGATCAGCGTTAAGGGTAAGAGGGCATGAAGCACTACAGGGCGGTTGTTGGGTAGGTCGATTATCAGTGCCCGGGTAAGAAACCGCCTGATGGCAATTGTGACAGGTCTGCTAGATTCATCTGTGGGACAGCAACAGGTCGCTGTCGTTAACTAGGTCATCTTCAAGGCCACACATACCTTGCAATCAGCAGAGGGTATAAGCGTACCACCCAAAGCAAATTCTGAGAGCCTTTCTATGATTTCGTTCAAGTGTGGATTTTGCTCTTTAAGTTCTCTCCAGTTCTCCTGTCTATATACCCGATTAAGACAGGATTGACACTAACAACGGTTAACAGTAAGCTGACATACAAGATTGTTGCGCATAGTTCGAGCCAATCGACTTTGAAATCATTAATGAAGGAGGGCTATACAATGCCTTATTCTTATGATAACAGGGATTCTAGACGAACTGTAGGGGAACGTGATAAGAAGACTCTATACAGAAATGCAAAGGGGAGATGTCAAAACCCTGGTTGTGGTAAAAAGATAGACTTCGACGAAATGCTGGTAGGTCATAAAACAGCGTGGTCGAAAGGAGGCAAAACGACGCTGGCGAACAGCGTTTGCCTTTGCTACAGATGCAACAATCAACAGGGGACAGATAGTTGGGTCGCTTTCTTGAAGAAACAAGGGCTGGAAGATCCAAAAGCTAAAGAGGTAAAGGAAGTGAAACAATCTCTGGAGGCATTGAGTATTACTCAATTGAAGTTTCTGGCCAAAAAACATCACCTGGAAGTAAAGGGGGAAATCGTAGAAGACTGGCTTGCTTCTAGCAGAAAAACTCCTACCAAGAGTCAATATATAAAGAAACTCTCGGGAAAAGTGACTAAAGAGGAATTGGGATCAGTACCGAAAGCGGCTCCTAAGACAGTCAAGAAGAAGAAGAAAAGAACAACGGAATACTTTAGCCTTGCTCGGGGAGTTTACAGGGAGTAAGGATAACCCAGCCATAAGCCAGCAAAAAGCCAACTACTAGTATCCCCAAGATTATACCCCAACCGATGGGCTTTGCGCCTATACTAATCACAGTTGTTGCCGAAACTGCGCCCTGTAGTGCTTCATGCTATCTTCATTTCGAACGAGATATTGTTGGGTCTGGTGTTATCGATATAATAAGCCTCACCAAAGCCAAAAACGACCATGAAATGGATTTCTAATTTTATTACTGGCATTGAAAAGTAGCTCACGTCTTCCCCAATGATATAGCCATGCCCCAAGCAGAAGCAATCTGAGATACAATTCGAGTAGGTATGATGGTGGCACTTGGTAGTGTTTCATACCGTCTCAAAGCTGACGTACAGTGACTAGCTTGTGCTAGTATGCCTTTCGCTGTAGAATGTCGGAAGAGCTTTAATCCCCACACGAAGGTAATGAGAGGAACTGAGAATAAATGAAAAGTAAAGGGCGACATTCCAGCCGACACGCTGCTGGCAAAGGCCACAAGCCCCAGCGCACGCCTACCGAAGGCCGGGACACGAGGCTGAAGATGATGGGGCTATCAAAGAAGGTAAAGAGCTGAGCGGATGCCAGGAGTGGCAGCCGCGAGTCGATGGGCTAATGGTAGTGCAAATAGGTTCCAGGGTGATGAAAGCCCTCAGATTTTGACTACAGGGCTTATGACCGCTGCCGGACTAAGTACTCTGCATCAAAGGTCTATACCGTGATATGGCATCCTCGGAATTGACTTCCCTTGCGTATCTCTTGACCATCTCCAAATCGTCCCAGCCACCAAGCACCTGAACGTCAAGAAGGTTAACCCCACTCTTTATGCTCTCAATAGCCCAAGCTCTGCGAAAGCTATGGGGATTGCAGGTGATTCCAGTGGCTTTTTCAAGCCTGCTAAGCATACTCGCTATGCCATAGTAGTTAAGACCCCAGATGTTGCCGTTTGGCCTGTATGATGCCAGGTGCTCTCTCAAGTATCGCTCTGTGGTGTCGCTGAACTTCCCCACTCTTTCTTTTGCTCCCTTACCCCAGACTTTGATTGTCCTTGCCTCCCAATTAACGTCCGTCAGTCGTATTCCAGCCAGTTCGCCCTTTCTGAATCCTGTGTCTGCCATCATAAGGACAATGGCTTTATCTCTAGCAGTAGGTGCAACTTCAACTAATTTCTTTATTTCAGGCAGTGTAGGACGTGGCATAACGAGCTTGGGAGTTTTCGGAGCCTGCATCTTGTAGCACGGTGAAATTTTGACACTGTCTTCCCTTTCCAACCAGTTGAAGAAAGCTCTTATTACCCTAAAATAGCTGTGTCTATTCCAGACACCATTGACCGTACTTAAGAAGTCCCTT
>Ga0315285_10002667_pt1 | contig 18612 bp, 15 predicted proteins | sample YL17G09_36_MG_FD_203698 | JGI IMG/M metagenome (GOLD analysis project Ga0315285, IMG submission 203698) | Sediment microbial communities from Yellowstone Lake, YNP, Wyoming, USA - YL17G09_36 | ecosystem: Environmental > Aquatic > Freshwater > Lake > Sediment | place: USA: Wyoming | collected...
ACAATGGCCTTTCCATGATGGCTGAGTACCAGCTCCAGCATCAGGATCCTCAGGACATCGTGTTCTCTTCGGATTCCAAGGCTCCTGTGAGCATCGAGTTCGGTGGAACCAACATCGACCTATGACCTCCCCCCTCGCTCTCCGGGTAGCCGCTCGGCACCAACGCAGCATCCTGGCGGATCAGCCTCCGGGAGAGCGGAAGCGTGATCAAACCCTGACCAAGCCCATCAACAACCCCCGTGGGATTGAGAAGAGCATCGTCCAGGAGCATGCCCGTGGAGTGATTCATAGAACCGATACTCTCAATCCTGACCGTCGAGATATTCGACCAGAGGATGTGTTCCACGGCACTCCCGCTCAGATGAACGTCAGGAACTTGGCTGAAACTGGCAAGGATCTCGATACCAAGACCCAGAAGCAAATTCAGCACGACAAGGGCTACGACGTGGTGAACAACCTGTCGCAGTACCTCATTCGGACGGATGGTGGTGGTAGTGGTGGACCGGAAGGCAAACATGTCTGACACAGAACAAGAGTTCGAGGTAGAGATGGAGGAACCGCAGGATGTTCCGGCTAACTTCTCACCCGAATCAGCACGGAAGCTCCAGCACGCCAAGGTTCTGCCCATCCACACGGCAACAGGTTCTTTCGGCAAGAGGACAGATGGCCGTCCTAAGATGGTCAAGCGACAGGGCAAAGAGGTCAAGCTCCCGACCACCGATGACCTCCAGTACCTCGCAGAGATGCAGGAAGCCGAGCTTCGATTCGTGGAGGAGTCTCCGCTGGTCAAGGCCACCAGGAGCAACGCCAATTCGGCGGACATCCTCCGGCTGACCATCATCGGGGCAGCACAGAACGCAGCTTCCCTGGAGTTCCAGCGAATCGAGCTTCAGAAGCGTGGCGAGGACACCTCCCAGCTCATCAGCCGCCACACGAAGGTCTTGAAGGAGATTGCGACCCTTCAGGGTGAGCTGCGTGAGATAGGACAGCAAGTCATCGACCCCAGAAGTGAAGCCTTCCAGCGGGTGTTCCAGCTCTGGGCTGAGAATGTCCAGAAGGTCGTCAAGGAGTCCTTGGGGCCTCAAGAAGCGGATCTGTTCTATACCAAGTTCATGACCACCATGGAGAATTGGGAAGACCAGGCCGAGAATGTGATGCGGTGAGATGTGGCCAAAACTGAAGGTATCTCAGGATTCCTCAGGAAGACTGCACACGACGCAAAGCAGTCTCTTCTTGTCCAGTCCCCTATAGCTAACTCCCCCAGGGAATCGAAGATATTTGGGATCCTCGATTACATTGAACAGCCATGGGGGCTGGCTATGCGCCTATTTCCGGCGCAGAAATTCCTCATCAAGCTCTACTACCACCTGCCCCTGAGTGACCAGCTTGCTCCGGACCCTGATGACCGTATCCGCATCACGGATATGTTCAACACCAAGACCCTGTACGAGTTTTCAGAGTGTGACTATCTGGCCTATCTCTACAACGAGGGCCGTTGCAATATCGGGGTTCAGGACCATGAACGCCGTGAGTTGATTCTGGCCATCGGCCGACGTAGCGGAAAATGTGTCGAGTGGGACACTCTCACCCTTACAAACAATGGGATCTTCCGCATTGGTGAGCTGGGGAATGCTCCAGAGGATGGGTTTTCCGAACTTCAAGTGGAGGTTGCACAGGAGGCTGGTAGACGAGCCCGATCAGTGGCCTTCTATGATGGTGGCGTCAAGACCACATTCCAAATTAAGACACAGGATGGGTACTCTCTCGGGGGCACAGCCAACCACCGCATCAAAGTTCTGTCCTCATCCGGTGTGGTTGAGTGGCGCTACTTGGACCAACTCAAGGTTGGGGATTACGCTGCCATCAACCGCTCCACGAATCTTTGGACGCAGGATTGTGTGGACCTTCGCCCTTACCACAACACGGAGGGGCAGAAGAAAGTCAATTTACCGACGGTGCTCGATGAAACCCTTGGTAATTTCCTGGGCTATCTGGTTGGCGATGGTACATGGAATGATGCCCACGCCACGTCAATCACAGTCGAACACCCAGAGACGTGGGAGTACCTGAGGGGTCTCTTCACAGAGATTCTAGGGGAACCCCGCATCCAGATGGATGCCAGAACAGAGAACACAGGTAGGTTGGAGTTCTGTAGTGTTGGGGCAAGACGTTTTCTTCACGACATCGGTTGGGAGATGGGCTGGGATCGCTACTCGAAGATGGTCCCTTGGTCCATCCTCAAATCGCCTCGTTCTGTCGTGTGTGCATTCCTTCGGGGCCTTTTTGAGACGGATGGCTGTGCAGAGAATGGGGGGAGGCATATCACTTTCTCATCTGCGAGCTTCCGTCTGGCTCATGAGGTGCAAGTTCTCCTCCTGAACCTCGGGATTGTCTCTAGTGTCCACAAGAAGTGGAACAACAAGACCAAGAGACACTACGCCAACCTGTCTCTCAAAGGAACACGTTCTCGACAGCTATTCGCTGAGCTGATTGGCTTTGACTCTGAGAAGAAGCGCCTCCCAATGTTGGAGGCACTGAAGGACGCTAAGGAGGGGAAGTCCGATACTGAAAGTATCCCAAATCAGTACCAGAAGATCAGGGACTTGCTTGAGTCTGTTCCGAAAAGAAATCCAGCCCGTGGGGAGTTGGGTTGGGGGCGTTCCAAACTCCGAGAGGCTGCTGGTAACGCATGCAAGCCTGGGGCGGGTGAAGACCTCACTTACTCCAGAGTTCATCGGCTTATCGGGATAGGTAAAGAGTTAGGTGCGGACACCTCCCACTTTGAGGAGTTGCTCCGACTAGACTACTTTTACTCGGCTGTGACTTCCGTAGAGCAGGCGGAAGCCCATGTCTTCGATTTGACTGTCCCTGATGGAGAGGCATTCGTAGGGAACGGGTTCACTAACCACAACACTACCCTTGCTGGAATCTTCACTAGTTACGAGGTCTACCGGCTTCTGAACCTGTACAACCCGCAGGACTACTACGGCCTTCCCAATGGTAACCGCATCCAGCTCATCTCGGTGGCTACCGACAAGGACCAGGCAGGTCTCCTCTTCAACGAGGTGACCTCGCACCTGGCGAAGTGTGAATACTTCAAGCCGTACATCTCGAACAACACCCTGAGCCACGTCAACTTCAGGACGCCCTACGACATCGAGAAGTTCGGGGCAGTCAACAAGCTGACCGAGAATGGCCGTTTCGTCAGCTTGAACGGTAAGGCGACCCTGAGGGTCACCTTCAAGTCTTGTATTGCCAAGGGCCTTCGTGGTGCGGGTAACGCGGTCGTTATCATGGACGAGATTGCCCACTTCCTGGACCAAGGGCAGTCGAGCGCCAAGGACATCTACGATGCCGTTACTCCCTCTACCGCTGCGTTCTCCCCCAAGAACGAGAAGGGGCTCCCCATCGGGCCTGTAGAGGCACGCATCATCCTGATCTCCAGTCCTCTCGGCAAGAGCGGGAAGTTCTTTGAACAGTACGATCTGGCCATGCACGGTGGGCCTGGATCTGACAATCTCCTAGCTATCCAGGCCCCTACCTGGGAGGTCAATCCTACAGTTCCAGCGTCCTACTACAAACAGAAGTACCACTCTGACCCGGTGGTCTTTTCAGTAGAGCACGGGGCACAGTTCTCCGACCAGGTGTCCGGTTGGATTGAGCGTGAGACTGACCTGATTGCTTGTATCGATCCCAACTTACGTCCCAAGGATGCGGGGCCAGCCAGGGCTCCCCACCAGATGGGCATCGACGTTGGGTTAGTAGACGACGGGACAGCCATAGCCATCACTCACCTTGAGGGTGACACGGTGGTGCTTGACTACCACGAGATTTGGTACGCTGGCATGGACTGGCGGGAGGCTAACCCTCATCTGGACGGTGCTTACTCGGTTCCTTATGCCAGGACCATTGCCAACGTAGAGAGACTGGACTTTGATGAGATCGCTCTCTGGATCGAGGCACTCACCAAGAAATTCCACATCACTGACGGCCTGTTTGACCGGTGGAACGGCATCCCCCTTGAGCAGGCGCTTCACAAGAGGGGGTTGAAGCAGTTCAAGACCGAGTTCTTCACTCGGGATCAGTCGAGCAAGATTTACCAGTCGGCCAAGATGTTCATCTTCGATGAGAAGATCCGGCTGTACGACTGGCCCCGTGAGGACAAGAAGCACAGTCCCCTGATCTCTGAGATTCTGACCCTACAGGCCAGGCAGATCAGCAAGAACCAGGTGATGGTGGAGAAGCCCAAGAAGGCTGGGGCCAAGGACGACCAGTCCGATGCTCTGGTGAGAGCTATCTGGCTCTCCACTGAGCTTCTCCTCAACCAGAAGCATGTGAGCCATGGTTATGGCACCTACCGTCCCCACGTGGCTCCCAACGTCACTGTGGGGCACTACCAAGCCAGCAGGGCACGACAACACGGAGGCTTCTCGGACAGGACCGTTCCCCGTAGGATTGGCCTGAGGGGAGCCCGGTGATGGACGACCCTGAGAAGACCCCTCTGTTCTTCGCCAACAAGGTAATTCACAAATTTGTGGACAACCTGCTAGGTCGGAGCATAGATAGCAAGCAATGTCAGGCTATCCGTGTGGTGTTCCGCAAGCTGGGTGGCCAATGGGCTCAGGTTGTCGCTGGCGACCCCGTTCACGTTGGTCTCTTGATTCGTATCATCAAGGGGTGGGGCAAGTCGCAGCAGAAGCCCGAGCAGCAGGAAGAGTGGGAGTAGCCTGATGCCTGAAGTAGCACAGCAACTCTCCAACGGCCTGATCCGCACCATCCGCATCCAAGAGGAGGAGCGGGTTGAGCGGCATGCAAAAGAGGCCAAGACCCTCATCGCTGGGATGGATGAGGCCCGAAAGACCATCGAGCAAGAGACAGTTCGGTTAGCGGACCTCTCTCAGAGGCTACGCACCCATGCTCTACGTCAGAAGGACGATATGACCCCGGGGTACCTAGCGTACTCCAACGCTTACATGCGGATCTGTGGGGCTTTGAATCAGGGCCTACGTCGGACTGCGTCGATGGGGCGGGTCTTGGATGCGGCCAAGGCCAACCAAGAGGAGTCCAAATTGCGGGAAGCCCGTGAGGAGGAGGGGCGTCGTATGCGGGCTCAGAACCGTGAAATTCAGAAGCTATCGCTACCTACCAATGACGATTTCGACCTTGTCTATGGGGACGGCAGCGGAGAGGTGACCCATGCCGAGTGATAGATTTACCAACAGCAATGGGGGCTACCTCGTTAAGACGACCTCCAGGGTGCCTGCCCAGAGGCCCTACGTTGCTAACCATAACAATTCAGGTCTGACCGAGAAGGAGAAGATCGCTCGTCAGATCAAGAGGACGGCTGCGGGTAATGATCGCATGGCCGGAGCCTTTGGGGGCGGGGGTGGTGGGGGAGGCTTCGGTAACACCACTCTATCCAATCAGGGCAGCTTTTACAGTGCCCAACTCTCTACCGACTTTCTGGAATTACCTCAAAGCCTCCGTGAGAGGCGAGAGGTCTATCGGCACTTCTACAATGCTGATGAGATCGTAGGTCAGGCCATTGACCTGCATACCGAACTTCCTCTGTCGAAGCTTCGTCTGACGACTCCTAAGCCGACCACGATGCCTGACGGCTTCGATAGTCCAGAGGACTATGGGAAGTACATCCTCGACTTCTTCCAGGGGATGTGCAAGCGGATCAAGCTCTTTCAGCGGCTCATCACCGCAAGCCATCACTACTGGCTGGACGGGACTAGCTGCGTCTTTGCCGAGGACAGCTCGGTTGACGTTCCTCCGGATGTGGGACACCAGAGGGTACAGATCAAGCAGGCCGTACTACTGGAGGACGGGTCCGCTACCGAGACGGTCCAGGAATCTTGGCAAGAATCCCCTGACCGTGAACAGCAGGAGCTAACCCACTACGCTCAGAACTACCAAGGGTGGTCTCGGCTCATCATCCTACCTATCGACAAGGTGAAGATTTCGACCTTCTCCTTTACGGACAAGGTGAGGGTTGAGCTGATCCCCGCTGACAGGGACAGGGCGCTCATCCAGAAGGCCCTCAACGGTGACCCCGTTGCCGAGGAGATGGTCGAGGAAATACCCGAGGAAGTTCGCCAGCACATGGTGGATGGTAAATTGATTCCCTTGGGCACGGATCCTGATGAGGGGTCTTTCGTGTACCTCCTGATGGGCCGCAAAGGTGCCGACCAAGAAGTAGGATCCAGCATCCTGGATAGGTGTCACCTTCCAGGCACATCTGTACTCGCCAAGCGTCAGGGCGAAATTTGTCAGGTGGCTATTGAAGACCTGGACCCTGACACGGACCTGGTGCTCAGCCACACCGGGGCATGGCGTGAGTTTGAGGTAGGTGTTCGAGCTATCTCAGAGGACATCTCTTTGCTTGACGTGGCTAAACTCCCTCCTATCGGATGCACCACAGACCACCGGTACCCTGTGCTGCGGGATGGGTCTGTCATCGAGATGTTAGCTGGGGCCATTCAGCCTGGGGACTACCTCCGTGTAGCTCAGGCTCCTCTCACAGAAACCCTACATAGTTTCGACTTGTCCGAGTTCATGCATGGGCATGAAGAGACGTACCGGGCTCGGAAGTCAGGGGGAGAGACTTCCCTGCACCTGGAGGTTGTAGATAAGTCCAGGGATACCTTCACGGTCAGCTACAAGAAGGAACAGACGAATCCGAAGACGGTCGGTCGCAAGAAGGATGTGAACGCTATCCTGGAATGGGCTGCAACTCTTACCGAGCCCGTCAAGATGCGTTCCGCTGAGGTCTGTGAGCGTTTTGACCTGCATCCCGTTACCTTGAAGGAGATTCGCCATCAGCTCGTTGAGCTTGGCTACGGGGTGACTGTCACGAAGGGGAAGTCCATTGTATTCCCCCCAAACGTGAGTGGCCTTCTCGCACCAACCAGTGTGGATCACGTTAAGAGTTTCCCCCGTCAGCTTGACCTGACCGCAGACTTCGGGTACTTCCTGGGATATTGGCTCGGGGACGGCTGGATCTCCAAGCAGGCTGGCCTTGACTACGGGACTTTAGGGTTCTGTTATGGCCCTCACGAAGCCCTGTCTGTTCTTTCAATGGAGCAGAAGATCAAGCCTATGCTGAACAAGCTAGGGGTGGCTTGGTCAGAGAGTCCCTACGATTCAAGCGCAGACCTCATGAATACAGGTGCCCTCCTCTCTGGCTACCAGGACGCCCTGGTCCGCTGGATGGCTTCCAACTTTGGGCATACTTGTGAGGATAAGCACCTGCCTGGGTGGATCTTCGATACCCCCAAAGAATTCTTGTTTGGAGTCCTCCGTGGCCTCGTAGACTCCGATGGTGACGTCACCACCAGGAAATGGGGCACATTAGGAGTACGGTTCAGCAACACAAACAGAATTCTTGCGGACCAGGTTTTCCTTCTAGGTTCATCCCTCGGCCTTCCGGTATCGAAGACCAAGCCCACCAAAGAACGCTGGGTCAAGCAGCCGCACGGAGGAATGTCCTGGGCAAAGCCCATGTACGCTGTCCACTTCTCTCATGGTCCCTCAGTCAAGGTATTCTTTGAGACGGGGTTCTTGGCCAAGCGCAAAGACCCAGAGGTCTGGAAGGACGGCCGTTCTGGTTCTCGCCACATCGAGCACGAGGGTAAACTCTACTACCGTGTTCAGGGCGTTGGGACAGCACGGCACACGGGGCCAGTGTACAGTCTCAATGTCCACGAGGATCACACGTTCTTCGCCGGAAACCTCAGTACTTTCAATTGCATACGCACTCTCCAGTATCGCGACAAGCTCCGGCAGGCTCAGACACAGATTGCTTCCAGGGCCATGACCCCGAAGCGTATCGTGTGGGCTGAGGGCCTCTCCGACTCCGACGTGGAGATGCTACGGGAGCAGGTGGACCTGGCTCTTGTGGATCCTGACTACTCCATCGTGGCCAACTATGAGGTCCACTGGGAGGAAATGGGGTCCAGGGACCGCCTCTTAGACCTCTCCTCGGAGTACGAACAGACGGAGCGAAGGCTCTTAACCGGCCTTGGGGTGACGGAGAGCCTGATGTCAGGTGAGGCTCTCTACTCGGGTGACCGCCTCAAGCTGGAGGTTATCAACAACCGGTATCTACTGTACCGTGAGGTTCTTCAGGAATACGTGGAGGAGTACCTGTTCAAGCCGGTGGCCCGTCGAAAGGGGTTCATCGAGAAGAACAAATGGGGTGGAGAAGTGGTCCTCTATCCCAAGCTCAGCTTCACCCGGCTACCTCTCAGGGACAGCCAGGACACGTTCGACGCGATGTACAACCTCTACCAGAAGGGGTCGCTGTCCATCGACGTCATCTTGGAGATGCTCAACATTGACCCTAGTGACACCAGGCTCAAGATTGAGCGGGATGTTCTCACGGTCTCTGACGCAACCTTTAACGAGGTTCTCCGGTCCCTGTACTCCGAGGTTGGCCGTGTTCTGGCCGAGAAGACTGACGTCATGGAGAGGATTGCCAAGTACCTCAAGCTGGAACTGAAGCCCGAGGAAGGTGCTCCCGCCCCCGAGGGACGCTTCTAAAAGTCGAGCCTCAGAAGATTGCTCGGTTAGCCGAGACTAATCCTTGTATCTCCCAGCTATGTAGTAAATGGATCGTCAGTCCACAAAGACCCGAGAGGAGCTGGAACAAGAGGAGGCTGCCCGCCTTGTCCGTCCAGCCCCCAAGTACAAGCCCCCACGCCGTGACCTAAGGCGGGAGCGGGACGATTCTGACCAGGAAGTGGACCCCGATGAGGCTGCCGACCGTAAAGATAGGTCGGACAACTACAAGGACGTGGGGGGTTCAACCGGGCCTAAAGGGCGGATTTCGCCGCTGGTCGAGTCTATCTTGGCCCGGTATGCCATTTCTTCTTATTCCACCCCCAGTTTGATGACCTCCGTGTCTGAGAAGGCAGCCGTTTATCATGGCGTGGCCCCCTACAATGGGACTCCTGGGTACGCCCATTGGACACAGCCCCATCAGCGGGACCTTGGGGATGGGGACTTAGAGGTCATCCTCAAGTCCGCCAAGGACTGGCTCAAAACCCCTGTGCTGTCGGTTCCTCTGGTGGATGCCAACCGGGATGTCCAGCTCCGGGCGGCTCTGGATCTGGCCATCTACTACGGTCCCTACAACGGGGCTATCCAGCCCAACGTCTACAACAAGCTCCTGGCCAAGTTAGCTGGGGTGGATGCGGACGAGACACTTCTGACACAGCGTAAGGCAACTGACTCAACGAAGGTGGTAATCCCCATGAAGGCATCGAACGAAATCCGCAAGTTGGCAGCCAAGTACGCTGCACAGGACGCTCCACTGGCATACGACCTCATGGATCTGGCGTCCAAGGTGGCACAGGAAGAGGGCCAGGACGACGACCAGGGCCAGCAGAAGCAGGCTCAGGACGACCAGGAGGGCCAACAGGATCAAGGCCAGAAGCAGGCGAACAAGTACGCTGGCCTCCGTTCGGCAGTGATCAAGGCGGCCTCAGATAACCCCGCTGCACGGGCAGCATTCATCCCAGTTCTTCAGGCTATCAAGAGCCTGGACGTCTGAATCGAAGGAGACAGGTAGAAAATGGCTATGTCAAAGCAAGCAAAGGCCAAGGTGGATTCCATCCTCGGTCGTCTCGACAAGATGGCTGGTTTCATCCAGGAGAACCGCGAGAAGCTCGGAATGGACTTCTCGACGGCCAAGGAACTGGTCAACGGCCTCGATGTCGTTGCCGATGAGATCGAGAAGATGGCCTACGGGCCGGAGTCTCTTTCCCGTCGTCAGGTCGAGGTTCTGAAGACCGCAGAGGTCATCCAGAGGGATGCCGATGAGTCCTACATGGACACCTTCAAGAACCCGATGCAGCCGATCCAGACCAACGGGGACGAGCCGTACATGTCGGCCTACGGGGATGACCAGTCCTCTGCGGTCAACCACGGCAAGTCCACGTCAGGTCGTCCTCTGGCTCCTTGAGGTTACGGATCCATGCCTGCCACCAAAACGGCTTTTATCGATTACTGGCGACTCTCCCGTGACTTTGGTCCGGGGGACGTGGTCCAGAAATTTATCCCTGGCTTCTCCGAGGTCTCTCCCTTCTACGGCCGTGTAACAGCGGTCCTGAAGGGCATTGGGTTCGTCGATGTCATGTGGCCGTTTGGTGTCGAGCGTGTCTCGCCTGAAGAGCTGGTAAGGATCAACCCTGAGTTCGCCTACTACCTGCCTCCGACTCTGGACTCCTCCTACTATCCAGGCTGGGATGTGGAGAAGTCCAGGCGGTCGTCCGCCAGAAGCCACCTCTGGCGGACGACTGAGCTTCCTCAAGGCTTCCACAAGGAGCTAGCGAGGATGTGGTCCAAGGGAGCTGGTGAGGTCTCAGCTTACGATGGGCTGTGGAACCGTTATGCCTCACATTCGGTGAACGATGAGGCACTCAGGGATGAGGTACAGAAGTGGTACCGGTTCGCCCGGAACACTGTGGACGTGTACCTCTCGGAGTTTGCCCGGAAGGCTGCCACCTATTGGGCTGCACAGAATCGTCAGCATCGGGCTACGAGGGCAGAGGTTGAGGCCAAGAAGCCCAACTGCCCCAAGTGTGGCAACACCATGAGAAAGACCCTCTACAAGATGGCCGAGGGCGAGAAGATTCATCTCTTCGCTTGCCCGAAAGACCTCTTCATCATCCGTCGGGACGACATCATGGGTCCAGGCGGGGAACCGGTGGGCTGGTGAACGGCTCCTCGGCTTCGTAGGATAATAATGGCCTTCCTCAAGTACGCTAACGCTGCTGTAGTCAAGCCCAACGTCTCGATGCCCGCCTGGGACGAGGTTCGTCATCGGGCTGTGCAGTTGGGTACCGCGTTCGACAAGAGGAAAGCTTCTCAGGTTGTGCTGAAGGAGTACGACCCGAACAAGTTTCTTTTGAGTCACTGCACTATCATCGCCTCGGTTGATACCGAGAATGGTCCTGGGCAGCTAGGGAAGCACTTCGAGGGCGGCTTCACGGTCAACCGAAAGTACGCGGACTACTACATCACCCCCAACACTTCCATCTACGTCAACAACAACCAGGATAGCTGGGAGCGGAAGATGCTCTTATCCTGCTTCAAGACGTTCGTTGGCGGGGAGAACTACGTCGAGCACCTTCAGATCCCGGAGCTGAGCAAGGGCAAGATCATTGATGCCGCTGCCAGGGACATTGGGGATTCGATCTACGTAGACATCCTTGTCGCCACTGATCGGAAGCACAAGCCTCTCATTGATGCGATTGCTTCTGGGCAGCTTGCAACTCTCTCTATGGGTTGTTCCGTCAGTCACACGACTTGTTCCAAGTGCGGGAACGTCTCAGAGGATGAAACCCAGATGTGTTCCCACATCAGGTATTCGAAGGGCAACACCTTCGTAGACTCCTTAGGAAAGACTCGAAAGATTGCCGAGCTGTGTGGTCACGTCACTGACCCAACCTCGGTTAAATTTATCGAGGCGTCTTGGGTGGCTAACCCAGCGTTCACTGGAGCAGTGCTTCGGAATATCCTCTCCCCGGCTGAGATTGCGGGGCTTACCCCCAAGATGCAGTTGGCTTTCTCACAGCCCACTCGGGTTTCAGATCCAAGCATGCTTCAGAAGGCTGCCCGTAGGATCTCACAGGATCAAAACCCTACCCAGGGGGATGTTCCTGCTGAGGGTGAAGTCCCTCCCGACCCGATGGAAACGGCTGTCAGTGAGGTGGCCGATCAGATCCGTCAGAAGGCTATAGAAAAAGTTCGGGGGGAGATGAGCCCTCAGAAGGCCGCTCCTGCTCCAGGCCCTAGCGGGTCTGAGAACATGAATGACACCCTGATCAAGTCGGCTTTAGCGAGAAATCCGGCACTTCGTAGGGCTGCGGTAACAATCGCCAAGAGCGTTAAAGATCCGCTTATAGCCCGGAGAATCATAGATGGTCTGATTTACCACCAACGCGGTGGTTGGCAGGCAGTCCAGGCTCAGAAGTTCTCCAGTAGGGAGATTCTGGCCGTCTCCAGGTACGTAGACCTCATGAACAACTACAGTCCAAGAATGGCGGGGGACAACCGAGTCTACCGTACAGTCGTGGCTGTTGGGGGTGCGGCGGCCTATTCAGATGTAGAGAGTTACCTGTACGCCTGTCATAGGGTTATGGGCAGGGACATGACACAGGCCGAAAAAGAGTCTTTAGTCGTAAAAGGACGCCTGTTCGACCTCGGACAGTAATTCCTTTTATACACCCCAATTTAGCAGGAAAGGCTGATCCACCATGCGTGAGCGTACCACTTGGAACCGTACTGACATCCAGAAGCAAGCAGCTTCGTCAAGGCGTGCAGAAGACCCCCGGGCGATGAACCAGGACCACCTGTCGCAGCAGCCCAAGGCTGATGCCTACATTACGGGTGACCCCTCGACGTTCGCTGAGGACATTCACCCGAATGACTGGAGCGTCGAATACAGTGGTGGCCAGACCTCCCGCAACGAGATCGGCATGCCCGAGATGCGGAAGGACACCTTCAACCACCCAGAGAAGACAGCCGCTCTGGATGAGGAGACCCTCGTCAAGAAGGCAGACCTCTGCTGCAAGGTGGCCCGTCAGATTCTCGGTTCCAGGGCGGTTGAGGCCGCTGTCGAGGATCAGGCCCTTGCACTCATGAACCTTTCCGACTCCGACCTGATCGCCACGGTCAACCGCATGGCTCAGGATCAGGATCAGGATCAGGATCAGGGTCAGAAGCAGGCTCAGGACCAGGACCAGGACCAGGCCAAGTCTGAGGACCAGGCCAAGGCCAAGCAGGCTCAGGATCAGCAGGGTCAAGATCAGGACCAGTCCAAGCAGGCCAAAGACCTTCCGCCCGAGTTCCTTGAGCAGATCCAGAAGAAGAAGGATGAGGCCAAGGACAAGGACGACAAGAAGGAAGCTGGTCGCAAGGTTGGACAGCTAGAGCAGATGGCTCAGCAGATCCAGATGTTGTCCCAGCAGATCCAGCAGATGATGCAGTCTCAGCAGCAGGGTCAGGGTCAGGGTCAGGGTCAGCAGGTTATGGAGCAGGCTCCACAGCAGCAGGTTGAGCAGTCGAACGATCAGATGATCGATCAGATGCTTTCTCAGCAACAGGCTCCAATGCAGGACCAGGCCAACGACTTCGGTATCCAGATGGATTCCCCCCAGATGGACATCGGAGAGGTCGGCATGGGTCCGGAGGACGACGTTCTCACAACCCTCTTTGCCAACAACACTGAGGTACAGAACGCCCAGCAGGCCCATACCCTACAGCACGGGGCTCCGGCTTCGATGCAGTTCCAGGCCAGTGGCCCAATGGCCCGTACAGCCTCGACCCGCACGGTCGGGACTCGCCCCACGGGTGGAGTTGCATCCATCGGTGGCCTCGGCTCTTCCCAGTCGGGTGGGGACGTAGAAAAGCTCTCCAATCTCTGGAACTCGGCACCGGACGTTTCTGACGTTTTCCGGTCCTGAACAACAGAGCAAATATAGATGTACACCGTAACCCCAGCAATTCACTGACACCAAAGGACAACCAAAATGGCAAATCCGCTAGGTGGACAGGGCTCGGGTGACTTCCGGGAGACCTCTGGCCGCGTTCAACTCTTCCACATGGGCACCCGCAACAGCGTTGGTGTTCTGACGGCAGATGCGTTCACGCAAGCCAACCCTCCCATTGTCACTGCCGGTGCCAATGTGTCCTCCACTCTCTCAGGCATCACGAAGAAGGGCGTCTTAGGCAGCACTGTTGCCTTCACCCGCCCGGACGCAGGCAACGGCTTTCACGGTGGACCTGTCCTCGTGACGGCCGCATACCAGACGGGCCAGAAGCCCCTCGGTATCTTCATCAACGACTCGCTGGGTAACCCCTTCGAGAACACCCCCGGTGTGGCTTCCGGTCGTGGCCCCTACATCTGTGGGATGGCAACGGTTGGCCTCTCGCTCTACGAGACTCGCCACCAGAAGACCGGCTCGGCCGCAATCACCTACGCGGTGGGTGACAAGGTCTACGGCGGTGTCAACGGACTCGTAACGAACGTCGTTGAAGACGGTTACGAGGATAACGCCTCCGCAACAACCAACACGGTACTCGGTATCGTCAAGGTCGCCCCGGATGCCAACAACTCTCTCCTGGTCATTGACCTGCGAGTCTGAGGAGAAGCAGCCATGAACCAGGTATCAAACGAAGTCAAGCAGCAGATCATCTCGGAGTACATCCGTACTGCCGCAGGCCGGGCCAAGCTCGCAGCCTCGATGATTCAGCCCCTCCGTCTCCGTCGGGACTACACGGCGGTTGGTCGTAAGACCTTCCTCGTGGAGCAGCTCCCGGACGGAGCCCTTCCGATCTACGACAAGGATCCGGAAGTCACGGCATTCGTGGTTGGCGAAGAGGGTGAAAACATCCTTGCCATCCAGAAGCCACGCCGGGTGATTTTCCCGCTGTTCGAGATTGCCTCGAACCCGGAAATCCCCCTCACCCAGATCAAGGAGCGTCGCTTCGACCTCATCGAGCGTAGCCAGGATCTCGCCAAGGCGCAGATTCAGGCTGCGGAAGATGAGCGTGTGTTTGCGGTCCTGGACAGCATCGCTGTCTCGGGCTTCGACACGCTCCCCGGTCAGACCAACCCGGACATCGCCGTGGTTGCTCCAATCAGCCCAAGCGTCCTTGCGGATGCCTTCGCTGAGGTAGAGCGTCACGACCTGCGTGTTGCCCGCATCTACATGAATGCGGTTGACTACGCTGACATCCGGAAGTTCGGCAGGGACATCCTGGACATCGAGTCCCAGGCCACCCTGCTCAAGACCGGTCTCCAGGCCACCCTCTGGGGTGCTCAGATCATCACGAGCCGTCTGGTTCCAGCCGGATTCGTGTACGTCTGTGCAGAGCCGGAGAACTTCGGTCGGTTCCCGGTTCGTACCGAGCTGACGGTCCTCTCTGCGGATGACCCCAAGGCCCGGACGATTGGTTTTTCCTGCTTTGAAAATGTGGGTATCGGTGCGTTCAATCCGCGTGGATTGACCCGCCTCGTGATCACCCGCTTCTGATAACTGCTGAGTTATCGGGCACTTTGAGCCCCCAGAGCCAAAAGGTTCTGGGGGCTCAAGTGTTTTTACAACCCCTGGTTGACCTTCTCGAAACGCGAGAGTACGATTCTCCGTGCCCTTGGAGAAGTGTTGCGGCTACCGCTTGTGTGGCAAGACTTTCCTTGATGCCTCTCTGAAGCATTCCCAGAAGTTCTGCTGTCCTGAGCATGGCCGAAGGGAGAAGGCTTTCAGGACGGGTAAAGCCAAGGACGAGAGCTACTTCAGAGCTGAGAAGACGACGGGATGGAGAATCTGCCACCAGTGCCGACTGAAGTTCTTGAGGGGGCCTGGGAGTAAGACTATCCGGTGTCCCTCTTGTCTGTCCTCGAATAGGGACAAGTCTTGTCGAGCTTGTGAGGGATCCTACCGAGACGAGTCGTTGAAGAACACTCAGAGGTACTGCCCGGCCTGTCAGTCCAAGACTCCCCAAAGACCAACGGTATCTAACAGAACCCAATCAGCTCGTCGATCTCAGGTGAGGTCCGGTCAAGGGAGACTTGACTATCTGAGCACGATGACACGGTTCACCCAAACGTGGTGGGGCAGAGTGGGGGAATTGTTGTTCCTTACCCTCTACCCTGATGCCTCGGATGCTATCTGTGAGTACGGGAATCGGAGCCCCTTCGATGCCCAACACAGGACACTTGGAAGGGTCAGTGTCAAAACTACCCACACCAAGCAGAGTAAGCGTCAGAAAGCCCTTTGGAACTTTCAGCTAGGGGACTCCTCCCATAGTGACTCCACATTCCTTGTGGGCTTCTCCGAGGACTTCTTGCATGTCGAACGTGCGTGGCTGTTCCCGTCAAAGGACTTGCCTAGAAGTACCAGGGTACTGTGCCCAGGGAGTTCCGAGTACAAGGCTCAAGGGGAGATTCCAGCAGAGCAAGTAGCCGTCCTCGAACGTCAGCTCCAGGTCATCCTGAGTGCTCCTGAAGTCCCCTCTGGGGAGGCTGAGGCCAGAGTGGAGTACGACAGGATCACTCTTGGGAACATCGGTGAGGCCATCTATCAGATTCTCTACCCCACGTCTCTGCATGTGGCTAAGACAGACCCGTTGTTTCCTTGGGACTTCACAGATTCAGACGGAAGTCGCGTCAATGTCAGGGTACGTCGCAAAGGTCCACGGGACAGGTGGACGTTCTTTCGCTCCCAATCCAAAGAGACGGACGCCTACTTTTTCATCGGCCTTGGAGACGACTCTAGAGCAGTTGAAGTAGCCCTGAGGGTTCCAGCGTCCGAAATGCCACCTCATGGATTCTCCTTTAGGGAAGGCGGGAGTAAATGGAGCTTGTTCAAGGTGGGCATCGGGGACCGTAGGATGGTTTCCGAATTCGTTCAACTACCTGACCTGGAAGCCACTCATATCCAGATCACGTCTTTGACTCCGGCCACCAAGAACAACCTGTCCCAAGAGGGAGCTGTGGGGCTACTTCATAGGGCCTTTGAGTACCACCGTACTCTAGGATTCCCATTCCCGGCACCCCCTTCAGACAAACGACTGGCTTCTTGGGTGGACGGTGTACGTAGGTACTCAGCGCAAGGCAAGGACTTGCCAGTGAATAATGACGTTCTAGGGCTCTGCTCCGCTTTCATGCCTCACCGCTTTAGTGCTCGGAATGCGGATGCTGACTTCTCAGCCCTCACCGCATTCCATGATGATGTTCGCTTGAACAGGGCTCTTGAGTTTTGCCTTGGTAGTGGTCGGTTGACCCGACCAGCTCTACGGTCTGCCCTCACTTCTCTGAATCGTACTCCTACGCAATTTAGGCCAGCGGTAGCCAAAGCTCTGGTGGACAGCTATGCTCCTTCCGGGGGAGTTGTCTTTGACCCTTGTGCTGGATGGGGTGGTCGTTTGGCTGGAACCCTGATAGCTGGGAGGAAGTACCTCGGTGTAGAGCCTCTCAAGCTCACAGCAGACGCCCTGTGGAAACTTGGTATGCGGCTGTGTGAACACCTACATCTTGATAGGGATTACGTCCGAATACTGGAGTCTCCAATTCAAGCTGTCCCCACCACGTTCTTTGCTGACTTTGCTTTGACCTCCCCTCCGTACTGGACCAAAGAGATTTACGATGGGCAGAGGAGTTCGATTACTGTAGACTCTTGGGTGACCGACTTCCTACAGCCCATGTTCTTGAAGGTGGGCGCAATCCTCCGGCCGGGGGCAGCGTTTGCCGTGAACGTAGTAGACGTCAAGGATGGGCGGAAGCTGATTCCCCTCGAACAGCTAGCGGTTGAGACCGCCGAATCCACGGGTTTTAGACTGGAAGGTTCTTGGAGGATGCTGAAGGGCTCTTTTGGAAGCCAGACAGCCGGAAGGTTTGAACCTGTTTTCGTGTTCCGTAAAGCCAAGCCGGTGTAGCTGTCCAGCATGGACCCCCAATGGCCTTCCTGGAAGAAGGCCCTCACTGATGAGTTCAAGAAGCCGTACTGGCACCAGCTCACGGAGTTCGTGGCTGAGGAGTACAAGACCAAGGTCATCTTCCCTCCGGCCAGGGACATGTTCTTTGCCCTCAAGGCAACGCCTTTCGAGGACACCAACGTCCTGATCCTGGGTCAGGATCCGTATCACAACGCTGACCAGGCTCATGGGTTAGCCTTCTCGGTCCAGCATGGGATGAAGCCTCCCCCAAGCCTGGTCAACATCTTCAAGGAGCTGACCACGGATCTAGGTTGTGAGAGGCCCGGGGACGCTTGCCTGATTCGATGGGCTGAACAGGGAGTCTTACTCCTGAACACGGTCCTGACGGTCAGGTCACACGCTCCAGGCTCTCACAAGGGCAAGGGATGGGAGACCTTCACGGATGCCATTATCCGGGCTCTGAGTGCCCGTGAGAGGCCCGTGGTGTTCGTCCTCTGGGGTAAGCAGGCTCGGGACAAGAAGGCCCTGATTGACGAGACTAGGCACACGATCATCGAGTCCTCCCACCCGAGCCCCCTGACCGTCAACGATGGATTCCTCGGGTCCCGGCCGTTCTCCAGGATCAATGAGGCCCTTGTGGAGTACGGTCAGAAACCAATTGACTGGCAGCTATGAAATATCCTGGCAGATGGTGGTGGCTTGAGCCAGGTCACGAGAAGGCCCGTTGTAAGGGTCAGCGGAAGGACCCGTACATGCCTGGCCAGTGCAAGATGATGGCTATCCATGGGGGCTACTGTAAGATTCACCAGAAGAACCCACGGCCACGCTGCCCTCATTGCAAGCGGCCAATGTTTTGATACCCCCGGCTAGGTATGGATCTCGCACGTCGAGTAGCAGACAGGTATCGTCAGGCTGCCCACCCCCCTGGGAGATCCCCTAGGGCTCCGACCAAGTTTCAGCCTCGGGTCCATGCTCCGGATGGGGATGAGCCGGTGGACATTACCGAGGTGACCAAGCAAGCGGCTGGCAGCCTTTACCAAAAGCTGATCCAGGAGAGTGTGCGTGGGTTTGACCCAGGTGAGGTTGAGGCCATGATGAGGGTCTATGAGAGTACCCTGGACGGTCTTTCGAGGTCAGAGTTTATTGCCCTGGCCAAGGAAGCTG
>Ga0315285_10002668_pt1 | contig 18610 bp, 20 predicted proteins | sample YL17G09_36_MG_FD_203698 | JGI IMG/M metagenome (GOLD analysis project Ga0315285, IMG submission 203698) | Sediment microbial communities from Yellowstone Lake, YNP, Wyoming, USA - YL17G09_36 | ecosystem: Environmental > Aquatic > Freshwater > Lake > Sediment | place: USA: Wyoming | collected...
AAATTATCTAATCGGGAGTTCCAGCCGTAGCACATTATCTGAGTCTTAGTCTATTGGCCATGATCCCTAAAAAGACGTATTTTCTCCGCAATTTTAGAATTATTAGTTGTCACTGCTCCTCCGTCTCCAAAACAGCCAAGAATTTTTGCAGGATAAAAACTGAAGCAACCAGTCAGGCCAAAGGAACCTGCCTTCTTGTTTTTAAATGAAGCTCCTAATGCTTGGGCCGCATCTTCAATAACAATCAATTCATTTTTCCTTGCGATTGCCATAATTCTTTCCATGTCGCACATTCTACCGTTTAAATAAACAGGGATTATTGCCTTGGTCCTTTTCGTAATCACTTTTTCTATCTTTTCTGCATCCATTAAAAAATCGTTTCCAACATCCACTAAAATGGGCTTAGCTCCAGCTTGAACTATTACAGTAATGGAAGCAACAAAAGTATGGGAAACTGTAATGACTTCATCTCCTTTGCCAATTCCCGCAGCCTTTAAAGATAAAAATAAGGCATCTGTCCCGCTATTTAAACCAACTGCGTATTTCACACCAACAAAATCAGCTAATTTCTTCTCAAAGATTTCGACGTCTTTCCTCAAAATTAAATCCCCCCGAGACAATACTCTCTGGGTGGCTTTGTTTATTTCTTTTTTTAGCTCTTTATATTGAACGCGATAATTTACAAAAGATACTTTCATTTTTGTTTTTTAATCATGGATTTTATTGATTTTATAATATCTTTTTCAGACAGATAATAAACTTTTTCCAAGATTTGGCTGGCCGGGGCCGGAATGTCAGGCAGAGCTAATCTTTTAATGGGGGCTTTAAGAAATTTTGGAATGTTTTCAGAAACGATTGCTGATACTTCAGCCCCTATGCCAAAACTTTTCCATGCCGCGTCAACTATCAACAATCTGCCGGTTTTTTTAACTGAATTTAAAATCAATTTTTTGTCTAAGGGCTTTATTGTTCTTAGGTCAAGAATCTCTATGTCTATTTTTTCTTTTTTCAGTTCTTTTGCAGCTGTAATGGCTTGTGGCACCATATAAGATGTTGCAACTACAGTGATATTTTTGCCTCTTTTCCTTATGAATCCTTTTCCAATAGGTACTTTGTATATCTTTTGAGGGACATTCCCTTCTTCCTTGTAAAGCCAGCTATCATCGATATAAACCACTGGATTTCCATCATAAATCGCGGAAATTAAAAGACCTTTTGCATCATAAGGAGTCGAAGGCATAACTACTTTCAAGCCTGGGATATGAGCGAATATTGCCTGAATTGCTTGTGAATGTTGAGCAGCTTGTTCTCCTCCTCTATTTATAATTCCGCGTATTACCAACGGAATATTAACTTTCCCGCCAAACATATAATGCCAATTTGCGGCTTGGTTGATAATCTGGTCCATTGCCAGGTACATAAAATCCATGCGGGGGAAGATTAGAACAGGCCTTGCGCCTACAAGAGCTGCTCCAACAGCAACGCCTGTAATAGCGTTTTCTGAAACAGGGGTATCAATCACTCTTTTTTCTCCGAATTTTTTGACCAAACCCTCACAGGTACTCCCCACATACCAAGGGCTTGTAACTCCCTGTCCAATAACAAAAACCTTTTTGTCTTTTTGCATCACTTGCTCCAACGCTTCGTTTATTGCTTGGGCGTAGGTAATCTTTCGCATAATTTAGATAAAATATTAATTTAAGATCTTAGCACATCCCGGACAAGTTCTGCTTTCTTGGGAAACGGGCTGTTCTTAGCAAACATTACGGCTTTCTCTATTTCTTTTTCTATCTTTCCGGCTATTCTTTTTTTCTGCGGCGCAGAAAGATTTAGCGTTCTTTCCGCCCTTTTAATCGGGCATTTTGCCTTCCAAGACTCTAATTCGCTTTTTGGCCTTATATCTGTATGGATGCCTTGAATATTATCATCTGGGCCGACATGGCCTCGCCACCTATATGTTTGGCATTCAATTAGGGTGGGCCCTTTTCCCTTGCGAACGTTGTCTATAGCTTTCTTTACGGCTTGATAAACTTTTAAAACATCGTTCCCGTCAATCTTAAAACCGGGCATTCCAAAACCGCTGGCTTTTTTGGCAATATTAGTGTCTGCTAAAGTCTTGGTAATCGGCATATGAGTTGAGTATAAATTATTCTCACAAACAAAAACTACTGGCAACTTTTTCAAAGAGGCGAAATTTAAAGATTCGTAAAAGACGCCTTCGTTTGTTGCGCCATCGCCGAAAAAAGAAACCGCGACTCTTTTTTCGTTCTTAATGCAGGAAGATAAAGCTGTCCCTACGGCTATCGGGATGGAAGATGCAACAATCGGCGGCGTACCCAAAAGTCCGATTTCAGGCGCCACAACATGCATGGATCCGCCTTTTCCCCGGGAACAACCTGTGCTTTTGCAATAAATTTCAGCCATTAACTTATTTATGTCGCCGCCTTTGGCAATATAATGCCCGTGCGAACGGTGATTCCCAAAAATATAATCAGTTCTTTTCAGAGCAGAGCAAACGCCAACAGCTACTGCCTCTTCTCCGATATATAAATGGCAAGGTGTTTTTATTTCCCCTTGTAAAATTAAGTCGCCCAATCTCTCTTCAAATCTCCGGATTCTCAGCATCGTTTCGTACATTTTCAATAAAAAACTTTTTCTCATTTTCTTAAAAATATCTTTAGATTTTTTAAAAATTGGTCATTAATATAAGGCATTACTTCCTTGCCCATTACTGTTAACTCTTCCCTTTCTTTTTTAGATAATCTCCAACCAACTGCACCTGTTGCTTCTTTAATCTCTTTGGGAGTTTTAACTCCAATTATTATACACGTAACATTAGGATTATCAAGGATCCATCGAAGTGCTACCTGGGTCATTGTTTTTTTATAACGCAAACCAACTTCCTCTATTTTCTCTAATAGCTGCTTAGTTCTTTTTAAAACTTTCGAAGTAAAATATTTACTTTTGTTCCGCCGATCGTTTTTGCTGAATCTCACCTTATCGTTATATTTACCGCTTAAAAGCCCTTGGGCGATTGGGCTAAAAATAATTATTCCCATCTTCCATTTACGACAAACTGAAAAAATATTTTTTTCTGCTTTCTGGTCTATGATATTATAGGGAATCTGGATAGATTCTATCCTGCCATACTTCTGATATCTAGCAATATCATTGGGGCTAAAATTCGAGCAACCGATGTATTTGATTTTTTCAATTCTCCTCAATTTATTTAGAGCTTCCATTGTTTCGGAGGCTGATTTTACTGAATCGGGATAATGGATTTGATAAAGTGGAATTTTTTTAATTTTTAAATTAAAAAGGCTTTTCTCTATTGCTTCAAATATGTAATCGGAGCTTAAGTCGTAATAACTCTCTTTCTTTTTTTTGTTCCATCTTATTCCTACTTTCGTGGCAATAATAACTTTTTCTCTTTTTCTGCCAAGGCCTTTGGCTAGAATCTTTTCTGATTTACCAAAACCATAAATATCGGCCGTATCAAAAAAATTTACTCCTAGTCTTATAGCCATTCTTATGGCGGCGATTGATTCTTTATCTTTGGTTTTTCCATAATGAAACCCGCCTATCGCAAGCCCACCGAAACCAATTCGCGATACTAATAAATTAGTCCTTCCTAGTCTTTTGTATTCCATAATTTTCTAAGTTGAACAAGTTTTAAAACTGTCCGAAAAATTATTTTCAAATCAATCCAAAAAGAATGCTCTTTTACATATCTTAACCTCAATTCATTTTTTCGCGGCTCTATTTCTCTCCGATATTTTTCATCAACATTCTCATCACCTAAAATCTTGTCCAAGTTTATAAATTCTATTGAAGCATAATCAGTAAGACCCGGCTTTACGCTAAGAATAAGCTTTTGCTCACCAGTATATTTACTGGTATATTCTTCAACCTGCGGCCTGGGACCAACTACACTCATCTCGCTTTTTAATATATTTATAAGCTGGGGAAGCTCGTCAGCTTTATATCTTCTTAGAAATTTTCCTATTTTAGTCATTCTGACATCCTTAAAGGCAGTAGATGGACCGCCCAATTTTTCCGCGTTCTCAACCATTGTCCTAAATTTAAAAACCCTGAATTTCTTTCCATTTTTACCAACTCTTAAGGGTCTATAGAAAACCGGGCCGGAAGAATCAATTTTTATCAGAATCGCCGCTAAAATCAAAAAGGGGGAAAGAATTATTATTCCCAAAAATGAAAAAACAATATCGAATAATCTTTTAATCATATTTTTCTAAAATATCTTTCTTGGGGCCGGAAATTATAAAAATCACCTGCCAAGCAAGCCATTTTATAATTGGAATTCTGAGCAAAAATGCGTCAATTAATTCTAATAAAGAAAGTAAAGGATTAAATATCGGCGTTTTTCGGAAAGGTACGGCCAAAAGAGTTGTCAGGTGGAATGTTTTTAATTTTATTTGATTAAAATATTTTTTGGATAAATATATAGATTTCTTGTTTAAGATATGTTCCGTTTCCCATTTTGTTCTTAAATGAGGCGTTAATTTTCTATATAATTGGAAAATAGGATTATATGCGAGAGGTTCGTTGCAAATAATTTCTCCATCTGGTTTTAAAACTCTCAATAGTTCAGAATATGCCTTCTCGATACCAAGATGATGTAAAACCCCACTACATATAATAAAGTCGAAACTATTATCATTAAATTCCAAATTTTCTCCATCCATAACTAAAAATAAGGGATTATTTTTCAGCCCTATTTTAGAAGCCTCTTTTTTGGCGGTTTCTATTGAAACATCTGATATGTCTATCGCTATCACATCAGCATCATTTTTAGCTAAAAAAATAGCTGTGTTACCAGTTCCACAACAATAATCTAAAAATTTTTTTCCTTTATCTATCCTTTTAAGCAACCAGTTTTTAATGTAATTTTGGTTAGAACGAGTTATGGAATAAAATTTTTTATTAGAAAGAATTTTTTCTTCGCTATTAGACAATTTTTTTAACTTATTTGCGTGTTTTCTTTCTTCTAATTTTCTTTTTTCTATTAAATTATGCATTAAGTTATATTTATAAATAACTTTATTATTCCCAAAAAAGAAAATATAATATCAAATAATCGTTTTAACATAATTTAATAAGTTTTCTTAAAATAACATCCTCCACGACCATCGTAAGCTAATTTTACAGAGAGTTTTTTCTTCTCTAAAAATTCATCTAAGGCTTTTTTAGCCCCAAAACAAGTTCCATAATCATCAATAATAATAAAACCACCCTCAATAACATTATCGTATAGATTTTCCAAACAACATTTTGTAGATTCATACCAATCAGCGTCAATCCGTAACAATGAAATCTTATCAATTTTATTTCTATATTTTGGCAAAGTGTTTCGGAACCAACCTTTTATCATAAAGACATTTTTTTTGTTCAAGCCAAATTTTGAAAATAGCAGTTTTTCAACTTTTTGGTAAGCACCTAAACAAAAACCCTTTTCTAAGGGAGAAATATGTTTACCAGTCGATTGCTCTTTCTCATCATAATCTTTCTCTGTAGACTCAGGCAAACCTTCAAATGAATCAAAAAGCCATATCTTCCTATTTTTTTTATAATCGTGAGCAACTAAAGCCATGAGAGCAGAAGAGCCCCCTTGTGCTACTCCACATTCAACAAAACAGCCACCAATATTGTTTTTCTCTATTTCAATTGCTATATCATAGGTTTGAGATAATCCAGGGATACCAACAAGCGAATAAGGCATTACCCTATGAATAGTTTTTACTTTTTTAAACCTTTTTTTATCGCCTTTGATTTTATAATAGAGACGGAACCGAAAGTAATCTATCCAAATTATTGTTTTGTAAATCCGAAATATAAATCTATAAAAAGAATCATACCATTTTTTTGGTAGTAGAGATTGTAATATAGCTAATATTTTTTTAAAAAATAAAACTATTTGTGACCTTTTGTATATTTGTTCCTGTGTTTTTTCCATGATTTTTAAAAAAACGTTTAAAGAATCTAAATTATTTTATCATAAAAAAAGGGGTTTTTAAATAGAAAATTACAGAGAATATATTAAGGTAAAAAAATTTTTACTATTCCGATAAGAGATCCAAGACCGTGGCCAAAGTGACGACAAATAAAGGCGAGTGGCACTAAAAACAGATATTTCCACTCTCTTTTGCGAACCACTATCTTCAATGAAAAATAAAAAGCGAAAAAAAGATAAAGCCCAATCACTGACAAAAAAAATAAAGTAAAAAGTGAGAAAAAAATTGTTAATATACCGGATCCTATCAAAATTAATACAAAAAGAAGAGGAAGATAATGCCTTAGACGATAAGCTTTTTTTGTAAACTTGAACTCATAAGTTTGCCAAAATCCGTCTTTAAAATTGTGGATAAAAAATTCCTTAAGGTTTGATTTAGGGTAATAATAAGCCACAATGTCTGGTACTAAAAGAATTTTACCGCCAGCTCTCTTTAATCTTAAATTGAACTCCATATCCTGAGACCTAAGAAGTTTCTCATTAAAAAGACCTATTTTCCCAAAAATTTCTCTCCGATAACATCCGCCAAAAACTGTATCAACCCATTTTGGCCCATTTGAATAACCTCTCCGATAATAAGCATCACCAGCTCCAAAAGGATGACTTAAAGAAACAGTAATAGCTTTGGCTGTAATAGTATTCTTAGCAGAAAGAGTCCTTATTACCCCTCCAACATTATCTGCTTTGTATTTTTCCAAATACTCTATAGATTTTGAAATATAGTCTCTTTCATAGGTAGCGTGAGCATCCATTCTAATAATAATTTCACCCCTGGCTTTTTTTATACCAATATTTAAAGCGAAAGGGGTATATTTTTCTGGATTATCCAAAAGTTTAATAAATGGGAACTTTTTTGAGTAATCGATAATTATTTCTCTTGTTTTATCTTCTGATATTCCATCAATAACCAAAATCTCCATTTTATCTTTTGAGTAATTTTGGCTAATAATAGATTCAAGACACTTCTGGATAAATTTCTCTTCGTTTCGACAAGGAATAATAACGGAAACAAATGGCAAATTTTGCATAAAAATCAAATTTATTTTTTATGTCTTAAAACAACAAATAGCTGTTTATTCTTAATATCCCCTTCGTTATTAAAATATTTATACAGAGGAAATACCGTTGCTAATTTTGTTATTGCTTTTGCATAAAAGGAAAGAATATTTGTCTTAATGTCTCCGGCACGAACAATTTTAAAAGCTCGGGTTTGTTCGAAAGTTTGAGGAGTAGTCTTTTCCGTTAAGATTATTGATTTAGGAAGTTCCCACAATGACCACCTAATAAATCTGTGCCAAATTGTTTCTTCCACTTCTAATAACTCATTTACTTTAAGTCCGGATTTATCAATTATTTCCAATAACTCTTTTTTATTATCAAACCATGTAATCCCATGATGTTTTTCTTTGGATTCGTTCGGAAATATGACAAAAACAGTGCCTTTATTTTTAAGATGCCTTGCTATAAAATTGAAATATCCATTTGGAGATATTACATGTTCCAAAGTATGAGCTGAAAAAACAACATCAAACTTTTCGTTTAATGAAGCGCTCTCCTGGCAAACATCTAAGCATTGCCATTTAACAGAATTATTATTTTTATATAATGAAGAGAGATAGTCAATTACTTCACAAGCAATATCAACTCCATAATAAGTTTTAATCTTTCCAGAAACTCTTTCGGCGATACTGCCCAAACCCACCCCAATCTCAAGTAAGGTTAAATTTCTATCTAATGGAATATGTTCTAAAATTAAATAATCTCTTGTATTGAAACTATAGTATTTCATATTATTTTCTCCCGATTTCCGCATTTAAAAACTTCTTTAGAAGAGGATTCTACATAATTACTAAAGCCTCCGGCCGCAAGAGCATTGGGGTAATGAAGCGTCGGCTTGCGCAGTAAAAATCTTTTTATCCTCGCCAAAAAATCTCCCAAAAAGCTTGACCTTAAATAGGCTTTCAGAATTCTTTTGTACCTCCATCTTATTTTTCTCCACACCTCTGCTTGCATTTTTTTATCAAAATTAGATAATGTTTTTTTCCACTCTCCAAGAAACTCAAGTTGAACTTCTTTGTCCGCCCACGATGTCGTCATTCTCCCTATTAATTCTTCATAACAAAGAACAAAATACAAGACCCAATCAATATCAATGTCTTTGAGGTTACCGCCAACAAGATTCCGAATTGTCAAAAGATCATTAAAAACCAAACTGCTGCCAATCGGGGTTTTAATAGGAACAAACCGATAAAGGTCTTTCATGCCTAATGAATGCATGTAGGGCCAAGGATTTCCTCGCTCCTTGGTAAGATTGCTTACTGTTTCGCCCTGAAAAAAAAACAAGGGACGCGGAATATACATCACAAAATCGCTATATGCCAAAAACAGAAGCGACGATGTATAATCTGGACAAAGAGGCAAATATAGCCTTCCGATATTTTGTCTAATTTTTTGAGCGAGATCAAACCGATAGCAACCAACATGTGGCCGGGGCAAATAACGCCCGTTTAACGTCCGACTGAAATCTTTTGCAAGGTCTTCTGATTTTAAAAACTTAATCCCCGATTGTTCTTTTTCCCCTAATAATATCTTGCTTTTTTCATCATAATATCCATAGTTCCAAAAACAAACAAGTACATCTTTTTTGGATTCCGATATTGAATTATATATATCGCGCAATGAACCCTGCCTTAAAAAAGATCTATCTGTAAGAATTAGAGTGTAAGTCCCTTTTACTTTTTTAGTTGCAAATTCCCAATGATCGTGCATATTCAACTCTTTTTCAGTACGAATGTAATTCAGATGTTTATTATTTTTAAATTCATTAACGACATTAACCGTTCGCTCATCATTGAAATTATCCGAAACTATTAACTCATAGTCATCAAAGTTCTGTAAAAGAACGCTTGAAATCGCATCGCGCAGTAGTCCCGGTCTGTTTTTAGTTGGAATAACAATTGAAAAAAATGGCCGATTCATATTAGGGTTTAAAAATTAAACCTTGCCCCGTTGGCGAACAAAGAATATCAACCTTTTTTTCTTTTGCGAATTTATCAAAACCATATTTTTGCTCTTCAAAACCGGGATGTCCATAATCATCCAAAATTATTACTGCGCCAGATACCAATTTATCCCAAAAGTATTCGGCAGCAGCTATTTCGGGGATAACGCAATTCATATCAATAGACAAATATGCTATTTTCTTTGAAGTAACTTTCGGCAAGGTTTCTGGAACGGGGCCTTTTATAATTTTTACATTTTTATAGTCTTTAAATGTATTTAGCGCTTTCTCATAACAGGGTTCATACCCCCCCGCTTTTTTACCAGCTTTTTTCTCGTTTTCGGTTAAATATTTTTCTACCAAGCCTTCGTAAGTATCTAATAAAAAGAAAGTTTTTGGTAAGTCTTTAAAATCAATATAATCCATAGCTATCTTGGAAAAAAACCCCCAATTAACGCCGCACTCAACAAAATCGCCCTCAAGATTCTTTCCCCTATTGGCGGCCCAAACAATCGTATGCACCCGCCAACGAAGAGCGGGATCAAATAATAAAATCTCCTTAACTGCAGAATTATAACAAGCTACAAATTTATCATCTGTCATAAAAGTAGGATAATGAGTCGTAATTAATGAATCTTCGTTGTATCGAGGTATCCATCTGATAAACTGAAACAGAATCCGGGTCTTTTTTATTAGCCAGCAAAAATTCACTATCGGTTCGGGAAGATACTTTTTTAAAAGATTTTTAAGACTTGCCATAAATCAATAAATTCTCTTTAAATATCCGTCAGGCGAACCTGTAAGTATAAGTTTTGATTCAATAATTTTATCAACCTTGAAATTATTATTCTCTTTTAAAAATTCCCATACCGCCGTTTTAGGATTGTTTCCTTTTCTCCAGGGACGATCTGAAGTTGTTCCCGCCGGCAAATCCTCAATACCAGTATCCCCAACAATGCAATAACTCCCAATACTTACCAATGAAGCGTACGCTCTAAGTTCAGCCAGTACGTGATCATGAGTATGATTACTGTCCAAACAAACAAGTGCTCTCTTTTTATTCTTTGCAAACTCGGCAACCTTGCGTACGATTTTTTCATCCGTACTAGATCCTTCGAGCATAGTAATTTTATCAGCCAAAGGATGGTTAAGAATAGTTTTTTTGTTATAAGACCGGATCTCAATATCTATTCCTATCACATCACCCTTCTCTATTTCACCACACACTTCCAAAAGTGCCAACATAGAAGCGCTAAAAATGATAGAGCCACCGTACGCTATGCCTGTCTCAATAATGAGATCAGGCTTAACCTCCCAAATAATTTCTTGCATCGCCTGTAGATCCTGGGGCGCCTGAATAATTGGAACGCCGAGCCAGAAAAAATTATAAGCATATTTTGCCTTAATAACCTGTTCAAGAAAGGTTTTATAAGATTCTTGAAGGGGTTTATTATTTTGATATGATTTTATTCTCTCAATTGCCTCTATTTGAAACTGTTCTAATGGGTTTTTTTTCATAATAGTCATATGTTATATTTTCTACAAAACATATGTTTTGTTTTTTAATCCCATGTCAGCTATTTGTTGCATAATCAGCTGCGGCTCATAAGCCACGGAGACAATAATAGTTCCTGCAAAATCTAAAAGAAAACTAGGATTGTAAACCGGCAATCCCATAAGACGGGCTCCTTGTTTATTTGGGTTGCTGTCAACAAAAGCAATAATATTACAATTTTGTAGAATAGTGTCTGCCAACATGCTATATGTATAATTGCCGGCACCATAGACAACAACTTCTTCTTGTGAAGACGCCATGCGCTTCAATTCTTCATCAACTTTTTTTTCTTTCCATTTTTCAATCAAAAGACTTACGCTATTTGATGCTTTTGTCGCAAAAGTGATTTTTTTTTCATTCGTGGCAACGGCACATTTTCTATAAATATTAAGCATCTGGGTTGAACTGATTTTTTGCGTATTTACAACATATCTGTCAGAAATATACGGCAAAAAACCGTGTTGTTTCATCAAATTATCCAATGATGTTTTGCTAAAATGGTTAATGTGCTCTAAATTTATCACATGTATGGGGTTTGTTATTTCTTTGTGATAATATGTTGTATCTGGAACTGAAATAATCACATAGGCATTTTCTTTAAGCATCGTTGAAATATTTGACAATGCCATATCAAGATCATACACATGCTCTAACACTGAAATCAAACATACTATATCGAATAATGCTGATTCTGCTAAGTTGATATTTTTTTCTGTAATACTGATCGTTTTATATTTAATATCAGACTGTTCAAGCAGACTTGGAACAGTTGGTGATGTATCAGTGCCGTATAATTCAGTAAAACCTTTTGATTTTAAGTCAGCTAAAAGCGACCCTAGACCACAACCAATATCAATAATTCTTTTACTTTTATCCGAATTGCATATTAATTCAATAATATTAATCAGACAATCATCAATAGGTGATAAACTTGTGTTTTGGGAATATTTAGCATAATATTCATCATAATCTTTTTGAAATAATTCTACGTCAGCAAAAACAAAACCACAGTTATCACAGACAACAATATACTGTGTCATCGCCCCATTCTTGCTGCCAGTAAGCGGAAATTTATCCGGCACAATGAAATTTTGGGTGTACAAAATTTCACCCGATTTAGAAGCGCATATAGGACACATCCTGTTAAGTTCTTTTTTCATAATATTTTAATTTTATATTTATTTTCAAAAATATTGTGTTTATTGAATTTTGACGTTATTTTTAATAATTATCAGGTACCTGTTTTATTGCGATACACTGGAGCTCTCATTATTTTACTCCACTCAGAAAGATAAACATCATTATAGAAAAAAGAATGATATTGGTGTACTGAACTTTTAGTTTCTGATTGCCAATTAGCAGACTTTGCTAACTTTTTTATTTTTTGTATTGCCATCTCCTTCTCTTCATTATTTTTTGCATGGCAGTAGAAATTAAAATCTTCTCCGTAGTCACCAAGTGACTCCAAAAATACATCTTTAGGCGATATATCCTTGATCTTTTTATTTATTTTCCATCTTCTGGCAGTTTTTGGGAAATCCAACACTTCATTAAAAATCTTATCCCATTCATTTTCCATCTTTTCCAAAGAAAATGTATTCATTGCATATTCTTTGGCATTCTTTGACAACAAATTTCTTAACTCACGATTGTGATACAAATCTTGTAATGCTCTCACATACGCATCTTTATTTTTAGCCACAATCCCCGTTATTCCATCTTTAACCATGTAACTTTCCATTGGATTTGCCAATACAACCGGAACAACTCCAACCGCCATGCTTTCTTGTAGTACCTGATCACAGGTACCATAATGATGTGGGGCAAGGGGATAACCAAAAACATCAAATGATGATAAGTATTCCCATTTTTCTTTCTCTGGCACAAATCCGGTAAAATTGAATTTTCCCCCGATACCACGGCGTGCCGCCTCCTGCTTTAGTTGTTTCTCATTTGGTCCGCCAACAATAATAAAATTTACATTAGGTATATCAACTCGATTACAGATATCTAAAAAATCAGGGTGCATTTTAGCGTAATCAACATTACCGACGTATCCAATATTAAATCCGGAGTGTTCTTTGAGTTTGATTGATTTAACACGATCCAAGCCTCCAGTAGACCACACATCACGCAAATATTTTTTACGTTCATCGGAAAGATCCCGTACGTCTTTAATTTTGTAACTTAGGGGTGTGGTAAAAACAAATAGGTCAGGATATCTAAGGATTTTATCTGTAAAACTATTTGGCGAAGGAGAGCCCAATATGTGACTCCAGAGGATCACTCGGCTTGCAGGCAGACGTTCACGCACCAAGAAATCATAGAGTAGCGGATGATTCCACCAATGAATAAGCACTACGTCGGAATCGGCTATTAAATCAAGCATTTCGGGTTTTTTCTTTGACATATTGTCAAGCAGAGAAAAACCGGCATTTTTAGCGACTTCAATGGCATTTTGATTTGCATAATCAAGACAAATGGCTCTATGCCTAAAAGAGCGACTGTCCTTAACTTTTGAAAGATAATTCAAAACCACCGTGCCGACGCCGGCGCCAAAATGGGGTGTGATATGAAGAATGCACTTATTAGTCATATTACCAAGCTCCTTAATCAAGAATCAACATTTTACCTTTGAAGGATATCTCGCACAAATATTTTTGCATCTGTTCCTTATTAAAAACGGATGTCAGCAAAACTACAGAATCTGATGTTGCTTGTTTTAAGTGTTCTGGTGAAACTATGCCGTTGCCTTTTACTGACATCCCTTGCTTGTATGGATTCTTATCTATAAGTGCCAAGATATTACAATTTAGCAATTCAGTGAATGTCGACAATATAAAAAACTCTATTCCAATTCCCCAAACAAACAGGTTGGTTTTTGAATTCTTTAATTCATTCACCGTGCGCTTGCGTTTCAACATATATTGATTCTCATTCGTTATGTACGCATGGATTTTATTTCTCAACAAGGCACTATATTCAATTTCTCTAGCAACAACGCGCTTGATTTCATTTTTTCGGAAAAGCATTTTTAAAGATGGGTACCCGTATGATGGGTTATTGTACGGGACAATTGTTTCTACTGTCACTATCTTTTCAAAACCATGTTTGATCATTAACATTTCTAAATAATAATCACTGAAGTGGTTGATATGCTCTGCCATGGAAATCCAAAAATAATCAAATACTCTTGCTTGTGAATAGTTCGGGGCATTGGGAACTTCTATAAACATAAGACCATTATTTTTTAGACAATTTTTCGCTTGCTCAATAGCATCATCTAAATCCCACAAGTGTTCAAAAACATGGGTATATATAAGTAGGTCAATGGAATTAGCATTTAACGATAATTTAGACGCAGTTCCTTTATGGACAGGTATTCCTTGCTGCGTGGCAATCTCAACCATTCTTTTGTCAAGCTCAACACCGCGGGCATTTGTGAATCCCCTGTCAATCAAATATTTTACTAGTTGGCCCTTTCCACATCCAACATCAACTATTATACTTTCTTGATTCAAGTATGGTGTTAAACATTTTTCGTATGTTTCATATCTTTTGGTATCACATCCGCCTGTCCCAAAGCTATCCTCGGTAAAATAAAAATTGTCTTTTGTATAAAACTCATTAAGCGATTCTACGTCAATTTCGCTATCATTAAAAACAAAACCACAATTTAAACATTCTGATGCTCGAATGCTTAAAGGAGATCTAACACTGTCAAAATGCATCAACTCAACAGACATTATTAATTTTGAGTTTAAAGATTTGCATATTGGACAATTTCTCTTTTTTTCCATAGTATTTTTTTCGCTAAATCTTTTCGCATAATTTGTTTAAACCTCTATAACTTGCCCACGATAACCTATTTTTGAAAGCAAATTTTTAATTTGCTCAACATGTGCGATTGCACTTATCATCAAAACTGAATCAGGTATTGCTTTTTCTAATATAGCTTCATTCATAATTTTTTTACCATCAACTAAAAATGTATTTTGTTTGTAATGATTAGTATCAATCAGGCCGACTATGTTGCAATTTTTTAACCCGGCTGACTCATAAAGATACAAGAATTCTCTACCTATTCCCCAGGTATATACTGGTTTTTGCGATGCAGCCAAATCATCAATTATTTTTCTTTTTTTATTTAGTTTTTCAAAATCATTGGCGATATATTGCTCAATTTCTTTTTTTAGCTTGAAACAATCTTCAGTAATATTTAATTTACTTTTTACGCCTGTTAGACGAAAAATTACACTCAAAACTGGCAATATCATTTTTTCACTCATCATTGGTGTTTCAGATTTAGAGTGAACCACCAACTCAAAACCTTCTAGCACTGCCAGTAATTTAAGATGCTCAATATCAAAATGTTGTATATGTTCTCTTAACAGAAACCAGAAAAAATCAAAAAAATACGTCTTGTCGTATCGTGAGGCGTCAGGAACGCCTATGCAAAATAAACCTCCATTAACCAATACTCTCTTTGCTTCTCGAAAAGCTTTTCTTGGTTCTACGAGATGCTCCAATGCTTGATCCATTACTAATAAATCAATTAAGTCATCATCAAAGGGAATTGACTCGGCACTCCCAAGTTTAATATTATAATCGCCTTTTTTCTTTGCGTAACTAACATAGTTTTCAATTATATCGATTCCATAAAGTTTGCTTAACCCTTGCTTGTGCAAATAATCTAAAAAACCACCCATAGCACAACCAACATCTAAAACCTTGGAATCGTTATGAACATAGGGTGAAATCAAATTGTATAATTGAGAGTGTCGTTTAAATGTAAAAGGGTTATCGCTCTCTGGTCTGTCGCCAATTTTGTCTATCGAACTCAAGTTTAACGGCGCATATTCCTCGTTGTAATATTTTATAAGTCCATCTATTTCATCAAGAGATAAGCGATTATATATATGGCCGCATTCTTTGCATGCATTTATTTTTACAGACGGATAAAGAGTAGAATCGTCTAGATTGCCGCAATTAAGATACAGCAAATTTTCTGCTTTTTCAGAGCCGCAGATTGGACAATTTCTATTTTCTTTCATAATATTTACCTCAAAAATATTTTAAAGCTCTAATATCCTACCCTTAAAATCTACTTCTTTAAGAATAGTTCTGATGGAATCTATATTAGCTATCGCAGTAATAATGATAACAGAATCAGATATTTTTTCGTTCATAAACTTGCATGCACATCCAACCAACCCAATGCTAATTCTTGATTATCAATCAATTTTAATTCTCTATATTTAACATAATGGGCAAGCGCTTCATCAAATGGAAACCATTTATTTTGTGGTAAGTCTTTACCAAAAAATCCGGAGGAGTATTTAGTAAATTGATGGTCAATTTCTTTCCCCTCAATTGATGTTTGTGATTTTTCTTTTTTTCTATCTAGATTATTTAATTGATTCACAAGCTGAAATTTTTTATAACCAGAAACGTAAAGCCATGAGAATATTCCTGCATAATTTCGCTTTGATATTTCAAATGAAACATATTGTGGTTTATTTTCTAGACTATAAAGTTGCTCTGCAACAATTAAATCACAACCTTCAATATCTACTTTGACATATCGAGGAATACCAAACTCTTTACACAGATCTATAAGTGAAACAGTTTCAACAGAAACAACTTTTGATCGTGAACCATCACTTTCTGCTAATTTCTGATCGCAACTACTCCAATCAGGTTTATTCGGATGTATATAAAAATTTTGCATTCCCTTCTTATCCGAAACTGCTTTATTTATTAATATTAATTTCTTTTCTTTAATGTATTTTCTAAAACGATTGGCGCTCTCTTTGGCTAAATCTGGATTCGCTTCAACTGCAACTACAGTAAATCCCTTTTGTAAATAAAAATCCGTATCATCGCCATTGTGAAAACCTAAATCGAAGATTAAATTTGTTTTAATCATTATTTTTTATTTAGTTTATTAAGCAATTCTTCTGCATAATCATCAATATCATCGGGCATCCCGTGCGACATTTGGCCGCAATTGCTACAGATGGGGTGTTCTTTTCTTTTTTTTATTAAGAACATCTTTTGATAATTTAAGAGCTTTTCTCCATTCCAGATATCTTTGACGCTTTCTTTTTTAACATCGCCGATAATGAGCTTTCTGGACCAGTCAAGGAAACATAAACTTGCCGAACCGTCTGAATTTATTGAAAAAGAATAAAAAACATAAGGGCAAACTTGAACTTCTTTTATTTTCTGTCCATATAAACCAACCCCTTGATTAACCTCGACCCCCTTTAACTCAAATCCAGGCCAGCACGACATAACATGCTCAATATACACGCCATCAGCTATCTCGCCAAATATCTCGTAAAATTTCTTTTTATCATCATCCGATATCATATCACCGTTGATTTTTATAATCACTTCACAGTTTTTTCTGTTTTCATAAAGATGACGAATGTTTCCAACGAGCTTATCGAAATCGATTTTGTAATTGGAAAATTCTAAATACTGACTTTCATTAACGCCCTCTATAGAGATATTGATCCGATCAAGCCCTGCTTCAATAATTTCAAGGTTTCTTTTTGGATTAAGTAGTGAGGCATTAGTGGTTGTGTCGATTCTCTCTGAACATTTTTTTTCTTTGGCATACCTTACCATCTCAACAAATCGTGGATTTAGTAATGGTTCGCCATCTTTATAAAGTCTTAAAACTTTAATAGGTTTTTCAAATTTACAGATATCATTGATGATTTTTTTATAAAGACTGAAGTCCATTATGTGATTCCTTCCCGGTATCTTCTTCATAAGCTCGCGGTCTGCAGTTGGGCAGAATTTGCATTGGAAATCGCATATATCCGAAGGATCCACATTGATTATAAACGGCACGCTTAATGGGATTACCGTTTCTAATTTTGTTCTGTTTTCTAAATCAATTCTTGGTTTAATTTTTGCTTTCATTATAATTTAAAAAATCAAAATACGATCTTAATCCATCTTGCCAAGTAGGCAATTCTATGCCTAAAGATTTGGCTTTTTTATTTTTTAAAGCTGAAAATTTCGGACGTTTCATTTTATTATCAGAAGCGCTTCTGTCTACCGGTTTTATTTCTTTATCTATTTTTGCCAATTGAAAAATCACTTTCGTAAATTCATACCAACTGCAATATCCTTCATTTACAAGATGATATATTCCAGGTTCAGCTTTGCTGTTTAACAATTTTAATACGGTTTTGCTTAAATCCCCCGCATAAGTGGGACTGACAATCTGCTCCGAACTCACTTCAATAATTTTCTTATTGCGTGCTTCTTCTATAATATTTAAAACAAAATTGCCGCCCTTTTCTGGGCTACCTTTTTCTCCACCGTAAAGCCCACAAGTTCTAATGATAAAAATCCCTTCAGAATAAGAATTTAAAGCAGCATATTCTCCAGCTAATTTAGAAATACCATAGATTTGCAAAGGGTTTGGTATATCATTTTCTTCATAAGGTGTTCCTTTTTCCCCATCAAAAACATAATCAGTACTGTAGGTAACAAAAATGACATTATTTTCTTTACATATTATTGCTAAATCTCGAACAGCAATAAAATTTACCGCCATTGCTGCAAGAGGATTTTTCTCACACATTGAAACAACATGATAAGCCGATGTGTTAATTAAAATATCTGGTTTAATTTCTTTTATTTTTTCTTTAATTTGTAATTTATTTGTTACATTTAAATCTTCTTTATTAAAAGAAAATATCTCAAAACCAAAAATACTAGCATCTTTTATAATTTCACTTCCCAGTTGACCACTTTTGCCAATTAATAATATTTTTTTCATTTTTTCCCAATCAACGGCCAGTTTTTATCTCTTTCCAAAAGAAATGGATTTTTTATTGGCCACTTTATATTTAAAAATGGGTCGTTCCAGCGAACACCGCTTTCATATTCCGGAGAATAAAACTCAGATAAAAAGTATAAAATTTCAGAATTATCTTTCAATGATTGAAAACCATGAGCAAATCCCTTTGGTATCAAAAACATTTTTTTATTGTCTTCG
>Ga0315285_10002670_pt1 | contig 18598 bp, 13 predicted proteins | sample YL17G09_36_MG_FD_203698 | JGI IMG/M metagenome (GOLD analysis project Ga0315285, IMG submission 203698) | Sediment microbial communities from Yellowstone Lake, YNP, Wyoming, USA - YL17G09_36 | ecosystem: Environmental > Aquatic > Freshwater > Lake > Sediment | place: USA: Wyoming | collected...
AGCTCGACCAGCGTGAAGGCGTGTAGCGTCGGCCCCCCGTGGCCGACGAGGAAGGCACGAAGGCACGAAGGCACGAAGGCACGAAGGGGAGCATCGGCGTCTCGCCGGTCGGCGTGTGCCACTGCTCTGTGAGCAGTGAGGCCTTCCGCACGCACTGCTGACACAGCAGTGGCACCCGCCAGGGCCGGCACACGTTGAACACGGGGCGCGGTGCCTGCCCCTTTTTTGCCGGTTCGGCGGTCATCCTTCCGTGTAGTCATGAATCGTTACTCCGGTCGCACAGGCTCCATGCGCGGCGCCGTCTTGACGGCGGCGACTTAGTTCTCGAAGTTTGCTACGTCATCGCTCGATCCGTACATCGCATCCTTGCCCGCCGAAATGATGATGAACGTGTCGGGGCGATGCGGCCACACCTTGCCGGTGCCGTCCGCCTGCCTGTTCTGCTCGAACAACGCGCGGTCATAGACGACGCCGGCGAAGCTCTTCGTAGCTGGCACGACGTTTGGATCGGTAGCGGCCCATCCGAGGTACTTTAGGGGGTGGTCAGCACCGGCGCCCAAGTCAAAGCCCGGCACACTACCGACGTCGGACCCGGTGAACGGCGTGTTGTCCCACTGCGCATAGCGTCCGGGCGCCGAGTCTGAAAACGGCAGCTTTGCCTGGTCGTTCGCGACGTAATACAGCACTGGAAAGCCGAACGCATCGACCGCGAAGGGCAGGCGACCGTTGTTCCAGTTGGATGCGCCGGCCGTTGGATCGCCCGGCGTCAAGGCGGAGGGCAGGCTGCGCGTGGCGCTGGTGTTGTCCCGGTAGTACGTCGGCGACTGCGCCGCCTTGCCATCGAGTTGAACGTAGGGCCCGTAACGGCGAAACTCAAAAACGGTAAAAGCTGGATCGTAGTATTTCTGCCAATCAGTATAAGTGGCCGAGAGAGTCGGCGAGCCATCCACCGCCGACGGGTACAGGTGCTGGTCGCTGGCTACATAGCCCTTCAGGTCCGCCCCGGCCAGTTCCAAGATCAGCCACTGCGCGCCGGAGAGCCACACGCGCGGATCGTTCGGTTCGAACGGGTTGGCCCCACTGGACCGCGGATAGCGTTCGAAAGCACCGTGAAACGCCTCGCAGCCCTGGCCGAGCTTGTCGATCAGGTTCTGCGTGCTGGCCCGCTTGGCGGCGTTCTTGGCGGCGCTGACCGCGGGCACCAGCACGCCGATCAGCAGCGAGATGATCGCGATGACGGTGAGCAGCTCGATCAGCGTGAAGCCGCGCCGGGGCACCCGATGAACCGTTTGCATGGTGCACACCTTGCCATGTGGGACCGGTTTTCAACCGGTCAGCCTGCTGCCTGCTGGTGCGAGAATCCCTTCTCGCACCCACATCGGCGGGAATCACTTCCCGCTAGCTCGTGCGGGATAGGAATCCCGCAGTCCCGGTGCGAGATGGGAATCTCGCACCAGCGTGACGCGCGCTACCTGCGGCCGCGCGGGGGCGCGGGCCGCTACCCGCTGCCGCGCGGGGGCGCCGGCCGCTACCCGCCGCCGCGCGGGGGCGCCGGCCGCTAGTTGCCGCCACCACCGCTGCTGCCCATGACGCCCTGAATCAGCGCCACCAGCGGCAGGAACAACGCGACGACGATGAACCCGACGATCAGGCCCAGGCAGACCACCATGATCGGCTCAAGCAGGCTGACCAGCGAGGCCACCAGCGTGTCCACTTCGTCGTCGTAGTTGTCGGCGACCTTCATGAGCATCTTGTCCAGCTCGCCGGTCTCTTCGCCGACATCGACCATGTTGACCACGATCGGGTCGACGGTCTTGGAGGCGCGCAGCGGGTTGGCGAACGAGTCGCCCTCGCGGATGCCGTCGTGCACCCGCTGGAGCATGCGGGCGTACACGTCGTTGCCGCTGGTCGCCTTGGTGATGGCCAGGGCCTCCAGGATCGGCACGCCGGCGGCCACCAGGGTGCCGAGCGTGCGCGTGAAGCGGGCCACCGACGACTTGCCCACCAGTTGGCCGACGACGGGAATCTTGAGCGTGACCACGTCCAGCAGGTAACGTCCCATCGCCGCCTGCCGAATCAGCTTGAACACCAGGTAGGCGATGACGGGCGAAAACAGAATGACGACCCAGCCCGGCGGCGAGCCCTCGGCAAACCACGTCGAGGTGGTGATCAGGAACTCGGTGACGGCCGGCAGCTTGGTGTTGAAGTCCTCAAAGATCGTGCGGAACTTCGGTACCACGAACACCATGATGAAGGTCACGATGCCGCCCGCGATCGTGATCACGACGCATGGGTAGATCATCGCGCCGAGGATCTTTCTCTTGAGCCTCTGGGCCTTCTCGAGAAAGTCCGCCAGACGCTGGAGAATGACGTCCAACACGCCGCCCGCCTCACCCGCGGCCACCATGTTGCAGTACAGGCGGTCGAAGGCCTTGGGATGGCGGGCCATCGCCTCCGAGAGCGTGGCCCCGCCTTCGACGTCCTCGTTGATTTGCTTCAGCACCGAGCGGAGCATGCCGGGCTTCTGCTGCTGCTCGAGAATGCGGATGCTGCGCAGGATGGGCAGACCCGCGTCCTGGAGCGTCGACAACTGCCGCGTGAAAGAGCAGAGCGCCTTGGTGCTGACCCAGCCCATGCCGGTGCCAGCGGCCTTCCGCTGCTTGGGCCCCACGGCGCCCTTCCTGGCCGCGAGCTTCTTCTTGTCGACTTTCTCGACCACCTTGGTCGGGAAATAGCCCAGGCCACGGACCCTCGAGACCGCCTCTTCCTTGGACGGGGCCTCGATCTCGTCTTTGATCTCCTGGCCCGACGCGTTCAATGCTTCATACTTGAAGACAGCCATATCCTTGGTCTCCAAGCCCGGCTCAGCGCAGGGGTCTGTTCCAGTATCCAGGCGCCGGCCGGCTAAGAATACGTGCTTCTCGCCACCATTATGGGGGATACCAAGTGACCGCGGACACCGCCGCTGCTGACAGCGCTGCTGTCCTGCTTCGGAGATTCACCCGGTAATCCCGGTAGGACAAACCTCTGGTTTGCCGCTGCAAAGCCGAGCTTTGCAGTACGGACTTACGCAACGGATTCAGGAATCAGGATCCTAGCCGGCCTCCTCGGCCAGCGTCTCGCGAACAATCTCTTCAATCGTCGTAATGCCGTCATACAGCGTCAGCAGCCCCGACTCACGCAGGGTCCGCATCCCACGCTTCCGCGCGGCCTGTCGCAGAAGATTGGTCGACGCGTGCTTCATGATAAGCTCGCGCAACTCGTCGTCCAGCAGCATCGTTTCGAAGATGCCCCGCCGGCCCCGGAAACCCGTGTGGTTGCAGTAGTCGCAGCCCTTTCCATAGAAGAGCGTCCGCCCGGCGATGTCCTCCGGCATGAGGCCCAGCTCCATAAGCTGCGCCTCGTTGGGCACAAACTCCTCTTTGCAGTTCTCGCAGATCTTCCTCACAAGTCTTTGGGCGACAATGGCTTCCAGCGTCGCAGTCACCAGGAACGGTTCGAGCCCCAAGTCCAGCAATCGGGCGATCGAGCTCGGGGCATCGTTCGTGTGAAGCGTCGAGAACACCAAGTGCCCGGTAAGTGACGACTGCACCGAGATTTGCGCCGTCTCCAGGTCGCGAATTTCACCCACCAGGATGATGTCCGGGTCTTGCCGCAGGAAGCTACGCAGGCAGCGCGCAAACGTAAGTCCGATATCCGCCTTAATTTGGACCTGGATCAGCCCGTCAATGTCGTACTCCACTGGGTCCTCGCTGGTGAGGATCTTCACCTCAGCCGTGTTGAGTTCCTTGAGTGCGGAGTACAGGGTCGTCGTTTTGCCCGATCCGGTGGGACCGGTCACGATGATGATGCCGTGCGGCTTTTTGATAAGCTGGTGGATCGTGCCCATATCTTCTTCGCGCAGCCCGAGTTGCATCAGGTCCAGGTTGACCTGCGCCCGGTCCAGCACGCGGAGCACGACGCTTTCGCCGAACATCGTCGGAAGAACGCTTACCCGCAGATCGACCGGGCGCCCCTCAATCAACAGCTCGATACGGCCATCCTGGGGCATCCGGCGTTCGGCAATGTCGAGGTTCGCCATGACCTTGATGCGGGAGGAGATGGCTAAGGCCACGTGCTTGGGCGGCGGGACCATCTCGAAAAGGATGCCATCGATGCGGTAGCGCATCTTGAACTCGTCTTCGAAGGGCTCGAAGTGGACGTCGGAGGCCTTGTCGCGGATGGCCTGTAGCAGGACGAGGTTGACGAGCTTCTTGACCGGGCTGCTTTCGGCCATCTCGCGCAGCTCGCCGAGGTCGATGCTCTCGCCGCGGCCGACGAACTTGGCCAGATCCTCGTCGCCGGAGATCTCCGAGATCAGGTCGTTGATGGTGGCGGCGGCCTCTTCGGGGTAATAGCGGTTGAGGGCCTCGGTCATGTCCTCTTCGGTGGTGATGCGGGCTACGACGTTGAAGCCCATGAGCGTCTTGAGGTCGTCGGTCGCATGGAAGTTGTCCGGGCTGGCCAGGGCGACGCCGAGGGTGTTGCTCTCGCGATCGTACTCGGTCGGCACGATGCGGTAGGCGTGGGCCATCTGGGCGGGAATCATGTCGATGACATTCTTGTCGATGTCGATGTCGGCGAGCTTGATGGACTCCATGCCGACCTGGGCGGCGAGGGCCCGGTTGACGTCGGCCTCTTCCGCGAAGCCCATCTCGATGAGGAGCTGGCCGAGCGGACCGCGCTTCTTTTTCTGCAACTCCAGGGCTTCGGACACCTGGGCCCGCGTGAGCTTGCCCATCTTGATGAGGATGCGGCCCAGCGGCCGGCCGCGGAGCTGGGCAATCGGCGGCATGCCACTCGTGGTTGCCATGCGAGCACTCCTGCAATCGTGCCTCATTATAGGGATATGGGCCAACGGCGCGAACCGGCACGCGCAGTCGGGTCACGAGTTGGCAAACAGCGCCGCGGCTGCTACCCTGTCCGCGTGGACGGGCCGGAACCCGTGACGCGCAACGGAGCGAACGAAACACGATGACCAAGCAGAAAGCGACCAACATCACCTGGCACGAGGGGCACGTGGACCGCGGGGACCGGCAGAAGCTGCTCAAGCAGAAGGGCGCCACCATCTGGTTCACCGGCCTGCCATCCTCCGGCAAGAGCACCATCGCCTTTACGCTCGAGCACGCCCTGGTAGAGCGCGGCCACCTCTCCTACGTGCTTGACGGCGACAACATCCGCCACGGGCTCAACAAGAACCTGGGCTTCTCGCCCGAGGACCGCAACGAGAACATCCGCCGCATCGGCGAGGTGGCCAGGCTCTTCGCCGACGCCGGCGTGCTGGCGTGCACGAGCTTCATCAGCCCGTACCGGGTGGACCGCGACCAGGCCCGCAAGATCCATGCGGAGGCGGGTCTGCCGTTCATCGAAGTGCTCGTGAAGGCTTCGGTCGAGCTGTGCGAGCAGCGCGATCCGAAGGGCCTCTACAAGAAGGCCCGCGCCGGCGAGCTGAAGGAATTCACCGGCGTGTCGGCGCCGTACGAGGAACCGCTGAACCCCGAGATCGTGCTGGACAGCGGCGCGCTGTCGCCGCAGCAGGCGGCCCAGCAGGTCCTGGACTACCTGCACGGGCAGGGTCTGCTGAGCAAGTAGGGCGGGTCTCACCCGCCGTTCCGGCCGACGGCTGCCGACTGACAACTGACAACTGATGACTGATGGCTGACGACTTCATCGACCTGATCGCCGCGCATACGCCCGAGCACCTCGATAGTGTGCGGGCGCTGTTTCGCGAGTACGCCGACGAGATCCAGGTCGATCTGTGCTTTCAGGGTTTTGCGCGCGAGCTGGCAGAGCTGCCTGGCCAGTACGCCCCGCCGTTGGGCCGGCTGTTGCTCGCACGCGGTGGCGATCAACTCGCCGGCTGTGTCGGCCTGCGGCCGTTTGACGAGGGTCGCCGGCCGGAAGCCGGTGCCGCACCTTCTAACCGTTTGCCAACCGGTCCCACAACTACCTGCGAGATGAAGAGGTTGTACGTCCGGCCGGCATTCCGTGGCCGCGGCATGGGCCGCGCTCTGGCGCGGGCCGTCATCGACGCCGCCCGCGAGATCGGGTACGAGCGGATGCGCCTGGACACGCTCGCCCACATGACGGCCGCGCTGGATCTGTATCGCGCGCTCGGCTTCGGCGACGCCCCACCCTACCGGCACAACCCACTGCCGGGCGCGACCTATCTCGAACGGAATCTCCGCCAGACGCAGTCGCCCGACGATGCGCCCAATACGCCATGAGACCGACGCCGGGCGCGGTGTGCCGGCGCAACTGGCGCGCGGTCGGGCCGACCGCGGCGGCCGCGGGGTTGCGGAAGGCGTCCCAGTCCGCTATAAGACACGTTTCGCTTGACCATCAGACACCCTACGGGAAGCACGGAGCTGATTCGAGGAGATCGTAATGCCGCAAGAGACGATGACGGATTCCGGCGCCGGCGAGCGCAAGTTCAACCCGCCCGCCCAGTTTGTCAAACAAGCCCATATCAAATCGATGGACGAGTACAAGCGCATGTACGACCGATCCATCAAGGACCCGGACGGTTTCTGGGGCGAAGTGGCCAACGGGTTCTACTGGAAGCAGAAGTGGACCAAGGTCTGCGACTACAGCTTCCGTGACAAGATCTCCATCAAATACTTCCAGGGGGCCAAGACCAACATCAGCTACAACTGCCTGGACCGCCACCTGGAGCAGCGCGGCAATCAGGTCGCGATCATCTGGGAGGGCAACGAGCCCGGCGAAGACGCCAAGCTCACCTACCGCGAGCTCCACGCCGAGGTGTGCAAGTTTGCCAACGTGCTCAAGCAGTCCGGCGTCAAGAAGGGCGACCGCGTCTCGATCTACATGCCGATGGTCAAAGAGCTGGCGATCGCGATGCTGGCCTGTGCTCGGATCGGTGCGGTGCATTCGATCGTATTCGGCGGCTTCAGCCCGGACTCGCTGGCCGACCGGATCGTCGACTCGACCTGCCAGACGCTGGTCACGACGGACGGCGTGATGCGCGGCGCCAAGGCCGTGACGCTCAAGTCCAACGCCGACCAGGCCATGGACCTGGCCGCCAAGCAGGGCGTCAACGTCAAGACGTGCATCGTCTACCGCCGCGTCGGCGACAAGGTTACGACCAACATGAAGGCCGGCCGCGACCACTGGTGGCACGACCTGATGAAAGACGCTACCCCGCACTGCGACGCGGAGTGGATGGACGCCGAGGACCCGCTGTTCATCTTATACACCTCCGGCTCGACCGGTAAGCCGAAGGGCGTGCTGCACAGCATCGGCGGCTACATGGTCTTCGTGGCCGTCTCGCACAAGTGGATCTTCGACTACCACGACGGGGACATCTTCTGGTGCACGGCGGACATCGGCTGGGTGACCGGGCACTCGTACATCGTGTATGGGCCGCTGTGCAACGGAGCCACGAGCGTGATGTTCGAAGGCATTCCGACCTACCCCACCGCCAGCCGCTTCTGGGACGTGGTCGACAAGTACAAGGTCAACCAGTTCTACACGGCCCCGACCGCCATTCGCGCCCTGATGCGCGAGGGCGAGAAGTGGGTGGATGGTCACAACCTGTCGAGCCTCCGGCTGCTCGGGACCGTCGGCGAGCCCATCAACCCCGAAGCCTGGATGTGGTATCACAAGCACATCGGCCGCGAGCGCTGCCCGATCGTCGACACGTGGTGGCAGACCGAGACCGGCGGCATCCTGATTACCCCGCTGCCCGGCGCCATCCCGACCAAGCCGGGCTCCGCGACGCTGCCGTTCTTCGGCGTCAAGCCGTGCATCATCGACGAGCAGGGCAAGATCATCGAAGGGCCCGCCTCCGGGGCGCTGTTCATCGCCGAGCCTTGGCCCGGCATCATGCGGACCGTATATGGGCAGCACGAGCGGTTCAAGGAAACCTATTTCACGCGCGTCCCCGGCTATTATTTCACCGGCGACGGCTGCCGCCGCGATGAGGACGGGTATTACTGGATCACCGGCCGCATCGACGACGTGATCAACGTCTCCGGGCACCGGCTCGGGACGGCGGAAGTCGAGAGCGCCCTGGTTTCGCACCCGGCGGTCGCCGAGGCCGCGGTCGTCGGTTACCCGCACGCGATCAAGGGCCAGGGCATTTACGCGTACGTGACGCTGAAAGTCGGCCGGGAGTACACCGACGCGCTCAAGAAGGAACTGGTCGCCCACGTGCGCAAGGAGATCGGCCCGATCGCCCAACCCGACGTGATCCACTGGGCGCCCGGGCTGCCCAAGACGCGCAGCGGCAAGATCATGCGACGGATTCTGCGCAAGATCGCCGAGGGCCAGCCGGACCAGATCGGCGACGTCACAACGCTGGCCGATCCGAGCGTGGTAGAGAACCTGATCAAGAACAAGTAGATGTGTTGATAAGTTCGGTGGCCGCGAGGCGGGACAGCCCGCCTCGCGGCCATTCACATCAGGCGGCCGGGTTTCTTCGCGGTCGCAGGGATGGCGGGGTCGGCCCGCGAGCCGGCCCCAACGAGGAGCCTGCCATGACAAGCGCGACTATGCCCGAACGCAAGGTGGTCCCGCCAGCGGCCAGCGCAAAGATAATGAACCGCTGGCTGGTCGTCGTTGGCGCCCTGGTGATCCAGGTGAGCCTCGGCGCGGTGTACATCTGGAGCGTGTTCCAGACGCCGCTGCGCGAGGCTTTCAAGTCCTGGACCGAGACCCAGGTCACGCTCCCCGCTCAGATCGTGCTCGCCGCGTTTGCGCTGGCCGTGATCTTCGGCGGGCGTCTGCAGGATCGTTTCGGGCCACGGATCGTCGCTACGGTGGGCGGCTTGATCCTCGGCCTCGGGCTGATCCTGGCGCGCTTCACTGGCAGCTTCTCCCCCGAAAGCGCCGCCGGCAGCGCCTTGATCTGGCTGATCGTCACGTTCGCCGTCCTCGGCGGCATCGGCATCGGGGCGGCTTACGTCTGCCCGATCGCCACGTGCGTCAAGTGGTTCCCCGACAAGCGCGGCCTGATCACGGGGCTGGCCGTGGCGGGCTTCGGCGCGGGCGCGTTCTTCTTCGGGCCGCTGGCAACCGGCTTGATTCGCGGCGTCCCGTACCAGCTCCTGGGCGCAAGTCTCTTCAAGCTGCCCGAGCTCGGCCTGTTCAACACGTTCCTGGTGCTGGGCCTGATCTTCCTGGTGGCGGTCGTGCTGGGGGCGCAGTTGCTTCGCAATCCGCCGGCCGGGTACAAGCCCGCCGGCTGGAACCCGCCCCAGCCGGCCGCCGGCGTCGCCCACAAGGTGGATTTCTCGCCGGGCCAGATGCTGTGCACGCCGCAGTTCTGGCTGTTGTGGATCACGTATTTTGCCGGCTGCACGGCCGGCCTGCAGGTCATCATGAAGGCCTCGCCGATCTGGCAGTCGTTCGCGGTGGCCCCGTTGAAGCCGCCGATCGAGGTGCCGACCTTCATGTCGATCGTTGAGCACGGGACGATGTCCGTGGCAGTGCTGGCGATCTTCAACTCGCTGGGGCGGATCCTGTGGGGCAAGGTGTCCGACAACCTCGGCCGCAAGACGACGCTGATCGTCATGTTCCTGCTGTGCGGTGCGGCCATGCTGGCGCTAAACTCGTTCCGCGGGTACCCCCTGTACCTGACGGGCATCTGCGTCGTCGGGCTCTGCTTCGGGGGCTACCTGGCGCTATTCCCGGCCGTGACGGCGGATTTCTACGGCACGCGGCACTACGGGGTAAACTACGGCTGGATGTTCACCGCGTACGGCGCGGGCGGAATCTTCGGTCCGTTCCTCGCCGCCTGGCTCATGCGGGTCAGCGCGCATGTGCCTTACTTCATTAAGGATTCGGCCGGAAACACGCTCGAGAAGTCATTCACGCTGGGCGATTATCACGTGGCGTTCATTGTGGCCGGTGTGATGTGTCTCGCCGCTGCCGTACTCACCCTGATGTTGCGGGCCCCGCAGCCGCCGCAGGCAGCCCGGGCCAGGCCGCGGTAGTGCAAAGCTCTGCTTTGCCGAGCGCAAGGCTCTGCGCTGCTGCGCGTGCAAAGCGGAGCTTTGCACTACTACGGCGACGGGCGCCGCGGAATCGCCCAGCTCATGTATGGGCGGGCCGGTGATTCGTCCCTCACGCACCTCTTGCAGCCGTTTTCTCCGCTGCGACTCGCCATTACCATGTCCAGGCCCACGCCGTGAGGCCCCCGAACGATGAGTGCGCCTGTGAGCGAGCACGACTACGAGCGCGAGAAGCAGCGCCGCCGCGAAGCCGAGGCCCAGGTCGACCTGCTGAAGGCCCAGCTTGACTACTACCAGGCCGAGCTTCAGTGGCGCGAGCAGGAAGTGCGCTACCAGCTCGGCGACGCCCTCGTGCGGGCCGCGCGACCGTCGCTGGACACGCTCAAACTCCCCTTTCGGCTGGTGCAGTTACTCCTGCGGGGCCTGAAAAGGCAGCGCGACCGGCGGCGTGGGGAGCCCGGGTCGGCGACGACGCCCAAGGGCAACGGAACCCGACCGCGCTTTGAGCCCGTGGCGCTGGCGACGACGCCGTATGCCAGCGTGCCGCCGGAACTGCGCCGGCGAAACGACCTGCGCGTGGCGCTCGTCGCCGACGAATTCTCCTGGTGGGCCTGGGCGTTCGAAGCCGACGTCTATACCTTCACGCCCGGCACCTGGCGGGAGACGCTGGAAGAACGCCCGCCCGACCTCCTGTTAGTCGAATCGGCCTGGCGCGGCAGCGGCGAGAGCTGGCACTACCAGATCCGCGAGCTGGGGAAACATCCGGACCGCGTCGACCATTACGCCCTTCCGGACCTGGTCGCGTGGTGCAAGCAACGTGGCGTGCCGACGGTGTTCTACAACAAGGAAGACCCGCCGAACTTCGAATTCTTCATCGACGCCGCAAAGCTGTTTGACCATGTGATCACTTCGGATGCGAACTGCCTCGCGGCCTACCGCAGCCGGCTGGGACACGAGCGGGTACTGGCGCTGCCGTTTGCCGCGCAGCCCCGGCTGAACAATCCGGTGTGGGCCGGCCCGCGGACGGGCACGGCGTGCTTTGCCGGGACCTGGTACGAGCACCGCCACTGGCGGCGGCAGGACGCGGCGTCGCTCATCCTGCGACCGGCCCTGGACTTCGGGCTGGAGATCTACGACCGCATGGCCGGCAGCGCGGACCCGAACTACCAATGGCCGCCGGTTTACCGCCGGGCGCTCCGGGGCAGCCTGCCCTATGCGGAAATGCTGTCGGCTTACAAGCGGTACCAGGTTTTCCTGAACCTCAACAGCGTGGCGAATTCGCCGACGATGTTCGCGCGGCGGGTGTTCGAGTTGCTCGCGTGCGGGACGCCGGTCATCAGTTCGTATTCCGAGGGCATCGAGGAGCTGCTGGGGCCGGACCTGGTGTTGATGAGCAGGGATGCGGCGACGACGCGCCGCCATCTGGAGCGCGTGCTGGGGGACGATGACTATCGCGCGCGTCTGGCCCTGCGCGGGCAGCGCAAGGTCTTCGCCGAGCACACGTACGCCCACCGGCTGCAGACCATCCTGGACGCGATTGGGCTGGCCCGCGCGCCGGCGGGGTCGCCGTGCCTGGCGCTGATCGCCGCCATCGAGGACGAATCGCAGCTTGGGGCCGCCTGGGAAAACTACCAGCGGCAAACCCACGTCCACAAGCGCCTGGTGCTGTGCGCGACACGCCCGAGCGCGGTCGCCGACGTGGACCGCATCACGAACCGGTCGCCAGCGGTCCAGGTGGTCGTGCGGGAGGGCGCGCCCTGGGGAGCCGTGCTCGGCAGCGCCGTCCGAACGGTCGAGGCGGACTATGTGGCCGCCTTGAACCCCGCGTACTACTATGGGCCGCACTATCTCACGGATTACGCCCACGCCACGCTGTACGCGACCGAACCGCTCATCGGCAAAGCCAGCTTCTATGAGCTGGATGCGGCGGGCGAGCCGCGGGTGGTCGGCGCGGACCACGAGTACCGCGCTGCCGACAGCGTGGCCCCGTGGACGCGGTGCGTGCGTCGTGCGCAAATCCTCGAGGTGACTGACCGTCTGGCGGAGTTGCCGACCGCGAGCGAGTGGTGGCGCTGTGTCCAGCAACATCTCGGCCACGCGTACGCGGCGGACCGTTTCAACTACTTGCAGCCGGCGACGGGTGGGGTGCAGAATGTCGCCGGCGTGCTCGCGTCGCGCCCCGGCGTGCTGACTGCGGTGCTGGCCTGAGGATTGCACCCGCGCGTCAGTCGTCCTGGGTTTGGGCGACCTTGGCGGCGGCGGCGGGCTGGGAGGCGGTGTAAGCGGCGACGACCTCCTCGGGTTCGCCGGCGGCCCGGATCTCGCCGTCGTGCAGCCAGATCGCCTTGTTGCACGCTTCGCGCACCAGGTTCATGCTGTGGGTGGCAATGACGACCGTCTTCTGGTCGCTGCGAAAGCGGTCGAGGATCGAGCCGGCTTTGGCGCGAAAGGCGCTGTCGCCCACGCTGAGCACCTCATCCACGAGCAGCACGTCCGGATCGATGTGGATGGCGATCGAGAAGCCCAGCCGGCCGCGCATGCCGGCGGAGTAGGTCCGCACCGGCGCATCGATGAACTGCCCGAGCTCGCTGAACTCGACGATGTCTCTGAAACGCTCGTCGATATCCCGCCGACGCAGGCCCAGGATGGACCCGTTCAGATAAATGTTCTCGCGCCCGCTGAGGTTCTGATTGAACCCGACGCCGAAGCTGAGCAGGCAGCCGACCTTGCCGCGCACCTCGACGCGGCCCTGGTCCGCCTCGCAGATCCCGGCCAGCGTCTTGAGGAGCGTGGATTTGCCCGATCCGTTGCGGCCGATGATGCCGACCACGTCCCCCGGGTAGGCGGCGAAGTCGATGCCCCGCAGCGCCCAGAACTCTTGCGTCCAGCGACCGTCGGGGGTACGGCTGGCCGACAACAGCCGCAGCATCCGCACGAACGTCTCGCGCAGCGTGACCTCGGCGCGATGGTAGCGGATGAGGAATTTCACCCACACGTCCTGGGCGAGAACCGTCGGCGTTTTGGAAGCGGTCTCAGACATACTTCGCGAATTTTCCCTCGCCGCGGTTGAAGACGCCGTACCCGATGATGAGCGTAACCAACGTGAACCCAACGAGATACAGAAAATACCCCAGGTTGGGCTCGCGGTTGTTGACCAGCGCGTCGTGATAGCCCTCCAGCAGGCAGGCCATCGGATTGAGCATGTACACGGTCAGGTAGTTCGGCGGCACGCGGGTGTGCTCGCCATGGATGTAATAGAGCACGGGGCTGGCGTAAAAGCCGAGGCGGAGCACGACCGTGCTGATGTTGGCGGTGTCCGCGAAGAACGCCCCCAGATAGGCCGCGATATAGGCGAGGCCGGTGACGAGCAGCAGCTCCACAACGGCCAGGGGCAGCACCCACGCGGCATGCCAGGTGATCGGCCGGTGCGTAATGAGCATCGCCGCGATGAGAACAATCACTCCCCAGACGAAGTCATACAGCCGCGACAAGGAGATCGACAGGGGGAACACGGCCTTGGGGAAATTGATCTCACTGATAATGCCGCGGTTGCCGCGGATGCAGTTCACGGCCTGGTGGATCGTCCCGTCGAGGAAGCGAAAGGCCAAAACCCCGATGAACAAGTAGGTCAGGTAGTTGCCGGTGCGGCCCTTCGCTTGCTGAAAGAGCAAGCCGAAGACCACGAAGTAGACCACCAGCGAGAGCAGCGGGTCCAGCAGGTTCCACAGGTTGCCGAGGGCCTTGTTCCGGTGCCCGGCCTTCAAGTTGCTGCTGACCAGGTACAGGATCGTCTCGCGGCGTGTGTAAAGCTCTCGCAAGCGGCTAAACCAACCCGGCGAGTTGGTCCACACATTGGCGTCCGAAGGCATCGCACTGGCCCCGATTCTCACCCGTTGCGTTGAAGAATGACCCGTGCACAGCGCGGCCAGCGCCGCCACGGTGTTCACGATGATCCAGTTTGCATCCGAATCGAAGTACGCCGAAAAGTCAAGGCCGGCCGCCAGGAAGGCCGGGGCCGGGTCGCCCAGGGCGGTCGCCCGCCCCGCGCGACCCGGCCGTTCGGATGGGGGCACAGCAGCGCCGCTCTTGCCACGCCGATGTAAGATTTGGCGTGCTCCGCTCGACGCCCAGTGTCGTGCTGTTGGTTGCACTTGCCGGTGGTCCCGTAAGCCAGGCTGATGAGGCGGCCATCGTCGCCGATATCCAGGCGTTTTTCGCGACCGACGCAACTGCCGAGCGGGTCGAGCTCGCCCGCCGCATCGCGCAGGACGCCGCCTATGACCGGGCCAGCGTCAGCACGTGGCTGCATCAGGCCGGCCTTTTCGAAGCCCTGCGACCCGGGAAGCTGGAAACTCAGGTCCCGCTGAGCACGGGCGGCACGCGCACGATCGTTCTGCGCATCCCCAAGGAATACGATCCTGCCCGGCCATGGCCGCTTATCTACGCTTTACACGGCTCGCGCGGCCACGCGGCGGACATCATTGGCTACGTGCAGCACCTGCTCGGCGATGAGGTCGAGAGTTACGTGGTCGCCGCTCCCGACCGCTACGCCGACACGGCGATTCACCAAAACGAGTGGCCGCCGACCGGCGAGCACCCGGCGGCCCTGCTGAGGATCCGGCAGACGGTCCACGTCGACAGCGATCGCGTGTTCGTACTGGGTTACTCGATGGGCGGACACACGAGCTGGACGCTGGCGGTGCTGCACGCGGACCAGTTCGCCGGCGCGGTCCCGCTGGCGGGCACGTTCACGCTGATCGTGCCGGACCGGCTGTGGGAGACATTCCTGCCGAACCTGGCGGACCTGCCCGTGCTTTGCGTTTGGGGGGCTGACGATACGCAGGATGAGCGCCGCCGGCCGAGCCCCGACGGCGGCATCGCCGGGATCAACCGCCGGCTCCGCCAGCTTGGCGGCAAGCTCCATTCGCCGATAACCATGATCGAATTGCCGGACAAGGGGCACGGCGATGTCGCACCGCCGGCGGACGAGCTGGCGGGCATCCTCGCCCAGACACGCGTGCACTATCCGCGGAAGGTTCAGCACACATTCCGCCACCTCTGTCAGGGCTCGGCGTACTGGCTGGAAGCGCACCAGTGGACGGGGGAGCAGTGGACCGACAAGAAGCGCACCATCGTCCTGCGGGAGGGTGACAACCTGTCCGGCAATCTCGACCTGGACGAGGCCGCGGCGCGCGAGTACCGCAGCCTGCTCGGCCAGCTCCGCGGCGAGATCGACGGCCAGGAAATCCGTGTCCAGCGCAAGAAAATCAACGAGCTCACGGTCTGGATCGGCGACGGGATGATCGACTGGGAGCAGCCAGTCATCCTGAAGACCGGCGGCCAGGAGCCGTTCGAGGTCAAGCTTCAGCCGGACTTGTACATCTGCCTGTCGCAGGCCGCCCGCACGTGGGACTTCGACCGTCTCCGCTGGGCGGGGATACGCGTCCGGCCGAGTGCCGGCAAGCCGCACCTCGTCACGCCGCAGACTAGCTTCCCGCCGGTATTCGCCGAACCCAAGCCCAAGCCGTCGAAGAAGGGTAGCGGCCGACGCTCCGCCGCGGCGGCGCGCGGCAGCCGCATAGGCCGGCCGGCGAAAAAAAGCTTATGCCGGGCGCCTGCGGCGCGGTAGAATGTGGTCGTTCCGGCGGGCCGGAACCAGGGCCGTCTGGCCCGCTGCTCACTTCGAAGGCCCGAGAGGAGCCATGCCATGAGGACCATTTCCGTCGCTTCATTGATGTGGGTGTGTGCGCTCGTCTTGCAGGTCGATGTTCTCGGCCAGACGCCAGTGGGCTCGGCGTTCACGTACCAGGGCTATCTCAAGGACGACGGGGCACCTGCTAGCGGCACGTACTACATGCAGTTCCGCCTGTACGACGCCCCCAGCGACGGCGTGCTCATCGTCACGTACCCGGAGGTTGAAACTGTGCCCGTGACCGTCCAGAACGGGCTGTTCACGGTAGACGTCGACTTCGGTTTCGCACCCTTCTCCGGCGACGAGCGCTACATGGAGATCGAGGTCAATGGCGTGACCCTGTCGCCGCGGCAGGAACTGACGCCGACACCCTACGGGCTTTACGCCATCAGTGCTGGCGACAGCCAGAAGGTCGGTGGCTACACGGTGGGCAACGGCGCAGGACAAGTGCCCGTGAGCAATGGCGTGCTGTGCGCAACCCTGAACGCGGACCTGCTGGATGGTCAACACGGTGCCTTCTATCAGAACGCGGACAATCTGAACGCCGGCACGCTGCCCAGCGCCCGCGTGTCGGGAGCATATAACAATGCGCTGTCGTTCCCGAACGGCGGTAACTCCTTCACCGGCAACGGTGCCGGGTTGACGAACCTGAACGCAAGCAATCTCGCTTCGGGCACGGTGCCGGATGCCCGTCTGTCGGTGAACGTGGCCCTGCTCAACAACGCCCAGACATTCACGGGCGCGAAGACGTTCAGCACCGCACCGAGCTTCACGGCGGCGGGCGCCCCGTTCTCGGTTACCAGCGGCACACTGGTGACCAACCTCAATGCCGACTTGCTCGACGGTCAAACGGGCTCGTTTTACCAAAACGCGAGCAATATCACGGCGGGCACGCTGGCAGACGCCCGCCTGTCAAGCAACGTCGCGCTGCTGAATAACGCGCAGACCTTCAGCGCGGGCAAGACGTTCTCGGCCGCCCCGTCGTTCACCGCCGCGGGCGCGCCGTTCAACGTCTCGAGCTCCACGCTGGTGACGAACCTCAACGCCGACCGGCTCGACGGGCTGGACTCGACGGCGTTCCTGCAGTCCGTCCCCGTGCCGCTCACGCTGAGCGGGACGAGCACCACCCACATCATCTGCGGGGAGAACGCCTGCGCCGGCACCATCGGCGCCTCGGGCGTGTATGGTTTGGCCAGCGGCGCCACCGGCAAGAACTACGGCGTGTATGGGCAGAACGCCTCCACGACCTACGGCGCCTCGGGCGTGTATGGTTTGGCCACCGCCGCCACCGGCTACACCTACGGCGTGTGCGGGAAGAGCGCCAGCAGCACGGACGGGTGCGGCGTCTACGGCGAGGCCACCGCCGGGAGCGGCAGCAGCGACGGCGTGTACGGCCACAGCAACAGCACGTCCGGGTGCGGCGTCTACGGCGAGGCCGCCGCCGCCAGCGGCACCACCTGCGGCGTGTACGGGTATAGCATCAGCACGTCCGGCCGGGGCGTGTCCGGCTGGGCCACCGGCTCCAGCGGCACCATCTATGGCGTGTACGGCTACTCGACCATCCAAGCAGACGGGTACGCCGTCTACGCCAACGGCGACATGGGCGCCAGCGGCACTAAGCCCTTCCGCATCGACCACCCCGACGACCCGGCCAACAAGTACCTCCTGCACTACGCCGCCGAAAGCCCCGAGGTCATCAACTTCTACTCGGGCAAGGCGACGCTGGACGCCGCGGGCGAGGCCGTGGTCGAGCTGCCGCACTACTTCGCCAAGATCAACACGGACCCGCGCTACACGCTCACCGCCGTCGGCGCGCCCATGCCCATGCTGCACGTCGCGGAGGAGATCGACGAGGCCGCCCTGAGCGCCGGGGCCAATGCCGAGCCGGGCGAGGCCGCGCCCGTGTGCTGGTTCCGCATCGCGGGCGGCGTGCCCGGCGCCAAGGTCTCCTGGGAGGTCAAGGCCCTCCGCAACGACCTGTGGGTCCAGATGCGCGGCGCGCCCGTCGAGGTTGACAAGCAAGACCTCGAGAAGGGCACGTACCAGCACCCCGAGCTCTACGGCCAGCCGGCGGAGATGGGCATGAACTACGACGCCACGCGGGCCGAGCGCGCGAGGCCGGAGCCGCCGGGCGAGACGGAGCGGTCGCAGGCCCCGCTGCCGGATTAGGAAACGTCCGAATCTGATGCTCCCGGGCGTGCGGAGTAGCGGCCAGCATTGATTGGACGGAACGCCCTGCGGTGGTCCGACGCCCGCAGAAGCCTGCAAACGAAACGAGAACGGAGCGACAACCATGAAACGCACGATGGTGATTTCGATCTTCGCGGTGCTGGCCGTCAGCACGGCTTCGGCACAGACCTTCGACCTCGGCTGGAACACGATCGACGGCGGCGGGGACATGTGGGGCGCTGCAGGCGACTTCGAGCTGTCCGGCACCATCGGCCAGCCCGACGCCGGCGCCGTCATGACCGGCGGTGACTTCGAGCTGACCGGTGGTTTTTGGGTTGCCGCGGCTGCGCCCCTGGTCTGTGTCGGCGACCTCAATTGCGACGGACAGGTGGACTTCGGCGACATTAATCCGTTCGTGCTGTATCTGTCGAACTACGGCGGCTGGGTGGCCGCCAACCCCGGTTGCAGCCCGCTGAACGGCGACATCAACGGCGACGGCACCTATGGCGGGGGATCTTTCGGCGACATCAACCCGTTCGTCGCATGCCTCGCCAATAACCCGCTGCCAATTCCGTGTACTCCGAGTCCAGGCGGGTGTGATACCACTTTGACATCAAACGTATAGTAACGTAGCATGGCCGGCCGGTGCAAGGAGGCGCTGGTCATGCCGCGAAGGCCACAGGTCGAGCCGTGGTTGTCCGAGCTGGAACTCTTGGAATGGGTG
>Ga0315285_10002672_pt1 | contig 18588 bp, 15 predicted proteins | sample YL17G09_36_MG_FD_203698 | JGI IMG/M metagenome (GOLD analysis project Ga0315285, IMG submission 203698) | Sediment microbial communities from Yellowstone Lake, YNP, Wyoming, USA - YL17G09_36 | ecosystem: Environmental > Aquatic > Freshwater > Lake > Sediment | place: USA: Wyoming | collected...
TGCTTCTGCACTCCATCGGCAAGCCGATGCAGTCCATATAAGAAAACTAATGAAAAAACTCGGAACACCCTCTATTATTTTTATTTTTCGTCCCGGTCATCCGGAGACAGTCCCAAAATTCGTTCGGCGATGATATTTTTCTGAATGTGGGGGGTGCCGCCCCCGATGACGTAGCCCGGCCAGGCCAGGAACCGGTTAGTCCATTTGCCCTGGTCAATTACGCTATCGGAGCCGCGCAGCAGCTGGGAGTAGGTTCCGAGGAGATCCATGCCCAGGCAATCAAGCTTATAGCCTACGTTTAATCTCCCCAGCTTGGTCACTGAGGAATCGTTCCGGACGTCCTTGCCCCGGTTCTGCTTGGAGAGGATGCGCAACCCCAGGAGCTTGAGCGCCCGGAGTTCCATGTTTGTCTGGGCGACCTTCTGCCGGAAAACCGGGTCTTCATTAAGTGGTTTGCCGTTCTTCTTCAATTTTTTGGAGGCTTTTTTCAGCGCTTCCACCCCCCGATCCAGCTCGATGGTTTCCGAGATCCCCGACCGCTCGAAGACCAGGGTGGCCTTGGCCACCTGCCAGCCCTTGTTCTCCTCGCCCAGGCGGTTTTCCACCGGCACGTTCACGTCCTCGAAAAATACCTCGGAGTATTCTTCGTGCCGGTTCATCTGCTTGATCGTCCGGGCGGTGATCCCGGGGGAAGTCATGTCCACCATCAGACAGGTAATGCCGTTCCGCTTGGGGGCGCTGGGGTCGGTGCGGACCAGGAGCATGATCCAGTTGGCCAGGTTGGCGATGGAGGTCCAGGTCTTCTGGCCGTTGACCAGGTAATGGTCGCCCTGCCGGACCGCCCGGCATTTCAAGGAAGCCAGGTCCGAGCCGGCCCCCGGCTCGGAGAATCCCTGGCACCACTGGTCGGTGCCGTTGAAGATTCCGGGGAGGAAGCGTTTTTTCTGTTCCTCGTTGCCGTAGAGAACGATGGAGGGACCGACCCAGCCCAATCCCATCAGGCTGACTCCGAGGGGAGGGGCGTTATGCCGGGTCATTTCCTCGTTGAGGATGGCCTGCATCACCGGGCTGGCGCCGCCGCCGCCCACTTCCTTGGGCCAGCCGAATCCCAGCCAGCCTTTCTGCAGGAGCCTCTTATTCCACTCAGTAAAGAACCCGACCGCCCCGAATGGATCGGTGGCCAGCATCTTCCGGAATCCTTTTTCCTGCCATTCCTGGGGGAGATTTTCCTTGATCCAATCCCTGACTTCCTGCCGGAATGCCGCTTCTGCGGGGGAATCTTTCAGATCCATATCAACCTCCTTAATTAAACAATTTTTTTACTACATTCCAATGAGTTGCGCGATCCGTTCCCGATGGTAGGTCGCGTCTCCCAGGGTGTATTCGCTCCACTTGGCCCGGCGCAGGAAAAGATGAACGTCGCATTCCCAGGTGTACCCGACTCCCCCGTGAATGAGGATGGAATCCATTCCCGCCCGGGTGAAGGTGTCGCTGATCGCGGCCTTGGCGTAAGAAACCGAGAGATCCACGTCCGGTAAATCCTGCTCGAACGCCCAGGCGGTGTAGTAGGTAAGTCCCTTGGCCAGTTCGATTTCCACGTAGGTTTCCGCGCAGGGATGCTTGATTCCCTGGAAGCTTCCAATCGGCCGTCCGAATTGCTCCCGGATCTTGGCATACTCGACGGTTTTGGCAAAAACCCCCTCCGCGCCTCCGATCATCTCGGCACACAGGGCGATGGTGCCCTTATTCAAAACCTTCTTGAAAACCGGCCCGCCCTGGTCTTTTCCGCCGAGGATTCTCTCTTTCCCCACCTTGACATTGGTAAAGGTGACTTCGCAGTTTTTCCGGGTCAGATCTATACCTTTCAACAGAGTGGTCTTTACCCCCGGGTCCTGGGGATCGATCAGGAAGAGGGTGATCCCATCTTCCGGTTTTCCATTTTTCGAGGTTCGAAAGGGGACAATTATCAGGCTGGCGGCGTGCGCGTAGCCGACAAACATCTTGGTGCCGTTCAGAATGAAGCTGTCCCCGTCGGGCCTGGCCTCGGCGTTTACCCCGTGGATATCCACCATGTCCCCGGGCTCGGCGAAGGCGAAAGTGGCGACACACTCCCCGCTGGCGATCGCGGGAAGATATTTTTGTTTCTGTTCATCGGAACCCGCCTCCAGGAGGGCGAAGGTAGCCATCAGGTTGAAGAGAAAAGGCGAGGGAAAGAGGGCTCTTCCCATTTCTTCCATCACCACCACCAGGTCCACCATGGACATCCCGATACCTCCGTATTGCTCGGGGATAATGAGGGCCGGCCAGCCGAGCTCGCTAACCTGCTTCCACATCTCGGGAGCGAACCCTTTTTTGTCTTCCATTATTTCACGGATCTTCTCCAGAGGGCAGGTTTTTTCCAGGAATTTCCGGGATTCATTCCGGAGCATTTCCTGTTCACTTGAGAATTCAAAGTCCATTTTTCCACTCCTCCTTCATTATGAAATATTTAATTTACATTTGGTTAAATATTCAAAATTTATAATTATTTTAAATAGTTAATGATTTCACATTTTATTTACGTCTTTATTTGACCAAACGTTCAACTTTTTATTTGACCAGCCAGATAATATATACAAAAATAATCTCTGTCAATGACTTTTTTAGCTTAATGGACATAATCAAAATTGAGCCTAACCAATCCTGAGCATACCCCGGTTTTTTAAACAGGTAAGTCGATGGTTGATTTTTTCCGTTTTTTAAGGTAATAAATTCCTACTACAAAATTTAAACCAGATTCAAGGAGGTGAACTTGAAAATCAGAACCGGGTCTATCTTGATTATTGTTATTTTTCTGATCGCCACCGGAGTCTGCCGGGCCCAGAACAAGCCGGAAAAGGAACCATCTAAAAAAGCCGAGCCAATCGGGGTGGGGGAACTGGTCCAGAGCTTGGATTTTGAGGACATTGACGGGAAAAAAGGAAGCACGGAAGATTACCAGGACTGGATCGTCATTTATTCGTTAGCCGATCGGAAAAGCCATAAAGCCCTGATGGCCTGGATGGAGGGTGCCGGCCCGAGCGTGGCCAAGGCTCATCCGGAGGTTAAAGTCGCCTATATTAACTTCGCCGACGTTACCAGAGCGCCTGCCCCCCTCCGCCACCTGATAGGCTCGATCCTGCGTCTGATTAACCGGAGATCCAGCGACCAAATGAAAGAATATTACGCCAGCCAGGGGGTTTTCATCGATTCGGATAAACTCCGGTTCGTCATGGTGCCCGACTGGACGGGAAAATATCTCCAGGCTTTCCGGCTTCCCAACGCCAAGAACTATCGCAGTTATGTGACCGTGGAAGGCAAAATCCTGGCGATGTTTGATGCCCAGACCCAGAATATCAAGGAAACTTTTGTCAATTTTCTTGACCAGCTGATTGCCTCCCTACAATCGGTGAAATCGACCATCGAACCCCTGCCGGAATCGAAAACCCCGGCGCCGGCGGCCCCCCCGCAGAAACCGAGAAGAAGTGCTCCCGCAAAATAATTTTTCATTTCCCAGCCCGCTTTCCCTCCCCCTTCGCTTGCCCCGTCAAGGGCGGGGAGGGGGGAGGGCAGGGAGAGGGTGATAAAATATCTTTGCTTTCCTAACTTTCCCTAATAACAAGATCGCTTTGGTTCTAGCAGGAGCGGTGTGGTCTTTCAGCTTTTTCTCTGCTGAAGCTGGTAGTACTGGTACATCCGGGCCAGGACCCGGACGGCCCTTTCCGGGGTGGGGTAAGTGACGATCGGGGAAATCTCCTCATACTTCAAGCCCGGACGGGCCAGGCTGACCGCGATAATCGGTTTCCGGTGACGTTCGATCACCTCGTGGACCAGCTCCGCGAGCCTGCGATCCCCCTCTTCGATTACCCGGGTTTTTTCCTGGAGCATCTCCGGGGGGAGGGTCCGAAAAATGGTCTGGGGGGTATCCGCGAAAGCCCGGGCCCGGTTGGCCACCCCGAGGGCGATCACGGCGTCAATATAGGGCTCGGCCGCGAGTTTTTCGATGCAGGTGTGGACCACCCGGCTTCCGCCGGTGGCGACCAGATCAATGGGATTCCCGCCGGGCCAGAAATCCGGCATGATTTTCCGCAGATCCTCGGTTAGACCGGTGGTCAGCGGGGGAACCCGGAGCCCGCGGAGTTCGCAGGCGTCGGTGGTGATCACCCCCAAGCCGCCTCCGCCAGTGATGATGCCCACGTTGGGTCCCCGGGGAACCGGCAGACGCTCAAATCCCTTGGCGGCGTCCAGAAGCTCGGTGGTATCCTCCACCTCGATGATCCCGGCCTGCCGGAAAATAGCGCTGGAGATATTCCGGGTGGATTTCATCGCCCCGCTGTGGGAAAGGGCGGCCCGCGCCCCGGAATCGGTCTTGCCCCCCTTTAAAAGCACGATCGGCTTTTCTCGGGAAACCCGGCGAGCAATCTCCAGGAAACGTTGCGGGTTCTTGAAACCCTCCAAGTAGATCATGATCGTCCGGGTTTCCGGGTCGCCGCCAAAGTATTCGATGTAATCCTCCGAGTGAAGCATGGCTTCGTTGCCGTTGGAAACGAATTTCTGAAATCCCACCTCGTGGGACCGGCTCTCGGTCAGGAGCTGGACCCCCAGGTTTCCGCTCTGCGAGACAAAGGAGATCTTTCCCGGAAACGGCGCGACCGGAACCATGAGGGCGTGGAGTTTCACGTCCGCGGAATAGATCCCCATGGTATTGGGCCCGACCAGCAGAATCCCGTGATCCCGGGCGATTCCGGTGATTTCCCTTTCCAGTTTTTCCCCTTCCGGGGAAAGCTCGCGGAAGCCGGAGGTGATCACAACCGCGGCTTTTACTCCCTTCGCTCCGCACTCTTTCAACGCGGACGGAACGAGGGGAGCGGGGATGACGATCACCGCCAGATCGACGGCGCCGGGGATGTCCCGGATGTTGGGATAAACCCGACGGGAAAGAAATTCGGTTTCCTTGGGATTGACCAGGTAGAAGGCTCCGCGGAATTTCTCGGCGATTACGTTGAGGCCGATTTTGAACCCCCATTTCCGGGGGTTGCGGGAGGCCCCGATCAGGGCCGCGCTTTTCGGAAGGAAAATCGCGTCGAGATCAGAAAACTTCATCGGGTGAATTTTAATTCAGGCGGTCAAAGATTCAAGAGCTTCTCGGGCAAAGCGCTAAGGGCATAGCGCAAAGAGCAAAAAGAGAACAGATTTGATTTGGCCCTATGCGCTCGGCTCTATGCTCTATGCGAAGTTATTCGGAGAGGCAGGAGCCCCAGTCGGGGATGAAATCGGTGGGGGTATAGTTGACCCCGAAAATCCCGAAAAAGCTTATCGTTCCGGTAACATCCCCGGTCAGGTTTTCCGGAATTTGGATGGTTACTTCCCGGTCCAGAATCGAAAGTCCGCCGGAAATATTGATTCCAGCGACATTCGGGAGATCTTCCAGGTTCCCGGAAAAATCCGAGAGGCTGATCAGCCAGGCGGATCCGCCGGTTTTGATCACGACGAGATAGTCAGCCCCGAGGTTGGTAACCCCGATTTCAGAGATCAACTCGGTCAGTTGACCGATGCTGGACGGGGTGGCGGAATTACGATCCGTATCAAGAAGGATGGCCCCGAAAAATTCCTGGGGATTAAGCTCGTTGACGAATTCGGCCGCAATCGAGAACCCGCCGGTTTTCTTTTCAATTTTAAGGGAGAGGACGTCATATTTGGCCAGGGCTTTCAATTTGTTGACAAGGTTTTCATCGACAAATTTCAGCAAACTTTCCCCGATATCACTGACCAGGTCCGGAATGGTGTCCTTTTCCGCGTCCCAGGCGGTACCGTGGCAGGAGAAGGCGAGATCCACCTGGACGTCATTGACGATCTTGTCGGGGGCGAGCGTCACGCCGGATTTCTCTCCGCTGAAAATTATCCCACCGCCCCGATTGTAAGCCTCAATCTTAAAGGTTCGGTTATCTCCGGGAGGTACCTCGACAAAGGCCAGCATGGAGCTGGAGACGTCTTTCCCGGGGATCTCTCTCCGAATTTTTCGCGGACCCTGGTCATCGTAGGTAACCTCGATCACCATTTGGGTGATCACGGAAGGGTAGGGGTTGTTGTCGATCAGGAGATCCTTGAGAAAATCGAGGCTCTGGTTCGCCTGCTGGGTCGAAAAACTCAAGGCCACGGTGGTAAGGCCGCGGCTGGATTCAACCTCCCCGCACCGGGGAAGGAAAAGAATCAGGGCGAGCAGGGCCGGGAAAATCAGGGGGGAGCGCTTGATCCGGAAGACGTCATCTTTTCTGATCGGCTTAGTCATTTTATCTTTAGAATCCTTAGGGCAGATTCGGGGTTGAACCCAGAATCTGGTTTAAAAAAGCCGGGTTTAAAATTTTTTCATAATAATTATCGGGGAACTTGACCCTCATCGCGGCCTGCGGGTTCCAGGGGGTTACCGACCGCCACCCTTCCGGGCCGTTGGGCAGGGGGAGGTCTCCCACCTGGGGTGAAGACTGCTCCCGAACCCGGAAAATGTCCGCGAAGACCTTCAGCAAGCCTCCGCCCTGAAGCCAGGGCCTTTCCGATAATTCATCGGACCGGTTTCCGATGATTGCCGTGATCTTGATGTCCTTATTTTTCAGGGACAGGTTCAACATTAATCCCTGCATCAGGTCCGCCGGAATCGCCTGGGGAGAAGAGGGGGCCAGGTTCGCGAGCACCTGGGTCATCATGTTCGTCGCCACCAGGATTTCCCCGGGAACATTTTCCAGGAGATTGCGGACGGAAAGCTCGCCTTCAATGGTGTAGACATTGGTTCCATCCCCTCCGGAGACCTCGATAATAAAGTGGGTTCCCCGGACCCCGGTGACCGCGGTATTGGTCTGGACTTCGAATTTCGTGCCGGAGGCGGCCAGGTGCTTGTTGACCATGACCCGGATTTTTCCCAGCAGGAGCTTGAAATTCGATTCCCGCTTTCCTTCCGCGGAGGAATAAACGTTTTGATTGATCTGAAGCTGGCTTTCCGGTCCGACCACGATGATGGAGTCGTCCTGGAAGAGTATTTTTACGCGCGAGTCCGCCTGGGTTTTGATCACATCGCCCTCAAAAACCGAGCTTCCTTCTTCCAGGACGGTGGTTTTGGTCTCGCCTCCGTGCATCACCACCGCGTTTCCTTCCGCCTGGACGGATTTTCCGACAATGGCGGAACCCATAGCGGCCCGGGTCAACCCGGCCGGAAGCAGGATCAGAAGGGCGATCAGGATGATATTTCCGGATGTCCGCTTCATTAGATTAAATGCTAATCCCGATGTTCAAAGAAACCAAGAGCCGGGAATATTCGTAATCGACTATGTTTGAATTGTTGATGGTATAGGAAACCCCCAGATAGGAATTAAGCAGCTTCCCCTCCCGGCCCAGGTTGCCTTCCAGGTAAACTTCCTTGTCGTTCCGGGCGCGGGGATCGGTGACGGGGCTCAGGCTGTTCGAATTCGAGAAATTCCTCAGATTGAGCGAAGCCGCGGCGGAAATATAATAAGAAAGCGGCTTGAATTTTAACTCGGCCTTAAACAGGTTCCCGAAATAATCCCAGTCCGGTCCGGCCGCCCGGTTGAGATCGAACCAGTAACTCAGGGTAAAATACCCCTTTTTTCCGCCGGAGAAAAGCAGGAAAGGTTCCAGGCCGAAGGCGAGATTGTTCGCGTCCTGATTTCGTCGGGAGTCGGTACCATTGCTGTTAAAATTGTCGTTCCGGAACCGGAGGTAACCCTTGAGATAGAGGAAGGAAGTAATGGGATAAACCGCGCTCGGGGTCAGACCATTACCGGTCCAGTAATGATTGAGGCTTCCTCCCTTCAACATGTAATCCAGGGTGTAGGGAAGATGAAAGAAAAATTTACCGTACCCGTAGGTGCCAAAGATCCCGAAGCGGTGATCTTGGAGGTTGTAATCGGAAGGTTTGTAAATCTTGCTATGACGGGGAAAATTGAGGCTGTGAAAAAAAGTGTAATTGGCTCCTACTTGAAGGTTCTTCATGACCCAGGGGGAAACCTCGACGAATCCCAGGAAATTCTGGCGTATGCCCCAGGTGTTGGAAACTTCCCCGAAATTCACGTTATTGAAAGGATCAGTGGAGGAATTTTGATTGCTGGGAGCCAGGACAACATTGGAATCAAATTGCGTGCCGGTGGCCAGGTGGATATGGAGAAATTCGCCTTTCTCAACTTCGTATCTCTCCTTGGGATTGGGTTTGGGGATTTCCTTCATCCCCTCGATCTTAGCCAGCTCCTGGTCGGCTTCCTGGTCCTTTCCCAGGTGGGAGAGGGCGTAGGCCAGCTCGACCCGGGCATCGGGCCGGCGGGGATTTGTTTGGAGCAATTTCCGCAGGATCGCCGAGGCCTTCTCATATTCCTTGAGCTGGTTCAGGGATAACCCGAGGTAATACTGGGCGTCCTCCCATTCCGGATCTTTTTCCTGGAGTGAAGAAAATTCCGACACGGCCTTTTCCCAGTTCTTTTCCTGGACATACGAGAGGCCTTTGGTGTAGGCCAGTTCGGAGGCCATGGAGGCCTGGGCTGATCCGGCCGTGAACCAGATTAGCGCCATTAGGGATGCTGAGAGAAAGATATTTTTCCGCATGGCTTCCAGGTTAAACGTTCCTTTTAATATTAACGGATTGGAATTCCATTACTCAAGTGTTATCCATCACATTAGGCCCGGGCATTGGAAATCGGGATTATTTAGATATAATGAAGAACGAGATAGGTTAACTTAATGGTATAGGAAAAATCTTTTTTAGACATGGATTCACACGGATAAATTCATCTTAAGTTTTTTAAATCTGCGCAATTTGTGTTATAGGCTCATAAAATATGAAAATGGAAAAAGAAGCGGATCAGCGGTTTGAAAGGAGCTTGCTCCAGGGGCTCCTGGTATTTTTCCTCATTGTTATTGGAGTCAGCACTTACCTGCATTACTTTGCCCCGGGGATTCTCCGGGTGCCCCGGGAGATGAACCTGCCCCGGTTCCTCTGGCCTTTTCCCCCGGCGGGGGAGCCCGGGACCTATTTCCTGGGTTTCCTCTGCGGTTATCACTGCCTCCGGAAGCGGGGGCTCTGGCAGCTTCTGCTTTTTCTTTCCGGGTCCTTTCTCATCACCGGCATCCAGGAAAATATCTGGATTCTCGGCGGACGTTTCGGGCTGACCCCTCCGACGTACTATTTTTCGAACATGGGGATTCTCTGGTTCCTCGAGATTCCCGCCTCGGTCTGCGTGGGATGGTTCATCTTTGCTTATTCCTGCGTATATGTGGCCGAGGTTTTGTTCGGGCCGAAAAGGCGCTTTTTATGCGCTTTCATCGGGGCTTTCATGGCGATGAATATCGATCTCTACATGGATCCTCTGACCTCGCATCCCCTGAACCACTCCTGGACCTGGCTGATGCAGGATACTTTCTGCATCTTCTCGATCCCGCTGACCAATTTCCTGGGCTGGTTCGGGCTGATTTTTATTTTCGCTCTGCTCTGGAAAAAAACCGGGGACTGGGGCCGAACCCAGGGTTACCGCCGGGCGACCTGGAAATTTTTCCTCTGGATCCCCGTGCTTGATCTGGTTCTTTATGCTTTACTATATTTGAGCTGGCTTTATATAATAAATCCGTTGCTGGGAGGAATAAATCTGACGGTGGGAGGAGTTTAAACATTGACGATTTCAGATTGACGATTGCAGATTACAAAATGATAAACCAAAAAAGCCAATCAAAAGAATTCGGTAGCCGCGGGCTTTAGACCGCGAACGGAAAAAATGAAAATTAAAAGCTTCCTGGAGAAACGGCTTGATTATCTGCCCCTGATTGCCGTTTACGGTTTTCTGCTCAGTCTTCCGGGAGGGGTGATCCGACTTCATAATCCATATTATTTGATAATCGGGGTAGTCACTATCCCGGTCTGGATAATTTTGATCATGGCGACTTTAAAAATTCGCAAAGCGAAAAATCAAGTTGCCCCTTCCATCTCCCCTCCCTTGAGGGGAGGGGATGAAGGGGAGGGTGAAGGAGAGAGCAAATGAGCCGGGCTTCAGATCGCTGGGGGTTGGTCATCACTTTTCTGGTTGTGATCACGGTGATTCTTTCCGCGATCCAATTTGTTTACGCGCTTTTTTCTCCGCCCCCTTTGATTGGGGTTCCCATGATCGCCACCGGGATAATCTGCCTGCTCATCTACGGGATCATTCACTCGGTTTTGCTCAAGGGCTGGTTCCACACGGTTATCTTCGTCATTTTTTCTTTTGTCATTTCCTTCCTGACGGAATGGCTCGGCGTGAATTACGGACTCTGGTTCGGAAGCTATAACTACACCGAACTCCTGGGGCCGATGGCCTACGGGGTTCCTTTCCTGATCATCGTTTGCTGGGAGGGGATCATTTATCCCTCGCATGTCCTGGTGGACTGGCTGGCCGGCCTGGACAAAAAAGGATATGACTTCGGCCCCTTCGGAAGCGTGATCGTTTCCTTCCTGGCCGCCACCGCCACCGCGCTTTTTACCACGGTCTGGGACCTGATGACTGATCCCATGGCGGTCCATCTCAGGTGGTGGATCTGGCATGGAGGCGGAGAGTATTTCCGGTCCCTTCACGGGGGCGTGCCCCTGAGCAATTTCTTCGGCTGGTTCAGCGCGGTGTTCGTGATCAGCTTCACCTACCGGGCCGTCTTCGCACGCAAGGCCCGCTATAAACAGCCGATCGACAATTTCTCGCTTTTCCTGGTCAGCTTCTACACCCTCTGGTTTTTCGGAGTTGCCAATGTTTTGCTCTCGCTCGGGATCACCCTGCCGGTTTTCATCGGCGCCTTCACCATGGGGCCGATCATCGCCCTGGCCTGGGTGAAATACTTCGCGCAGAGACTATAAAACTAAAGGGTTCGAGGGTCCACGTGAAAATGAAAATTGACGATTGTAGATTGACGATTGACGAATGGAAAGCAAAGCGAATAGCAATTTTTAAATGACGGAAAAATGTAAATACAGAATTTTTATTTTTTGTTAATCCGCAATCGTCAATCATCATTCGTCAATTTATTTTGATCTGATTTTACAATTCTATACTCATCCCATCCCGCGCCGCCTGAACCTTGACCTTGAGTTTCTGGCTCAGCGCTTCCGCGAGTTTCCAGGGCTTGGATCGGAGCATGGTCAGCCCGAAGTGGGTGAGGAGGGTAAGACCCGGCCGGTTGGCATCGATGATCCTCTCCGCGTCGCCGAGGTTCAGGTGATCGATCACCCGGTCGGCAAAGGGCTGAAGCAGGACCACATAAAGGATGAGGATTTCCCCCGGGTAGAAGCTTTCGATTCCCTCAAAATAGCGGGTGTCTGCGATTAGGGAGACGCTCTTTTTCCCACCTTCAAGATTCAGACCGTATGATTCCACCCCGTGGTGGATTTGCTTGACCGGGGTTTTAATGGTCAGGTCGCCCAGACGATATTCTTTTTTTTCTTTCAGGATCTCGATCTTTTCCGGGTAGTCCTTCAGGTAGCTGAAGATAACCGGGTCGTTCTCGAAAGCGTCGGCGGGGGCGAAAATCACGCCCCGTTTCCGGAGCCGGCCCTCGGTCATCGCCTCGATCATTACATTTACGTCCCCGGAATGATCGAGGTGCTTGTGGGTGAGAATGATGGCGTCAAGCTTTCCGGGGTCAAGCTTGGGATGGCTTTTTAAGCAGTGAACCAGGGTTCCCGGGCCGGGATCGATCAGGATCTCCTGTCCGGCCAGGGACATCCAGATGCCCCCGGAGGAGCGGAGCTGCTTGGAAACGACAAAGCGGGCCCCAGCGGTGCCTAAAAATTTAATCCAATCCATTTTAAAATGACCAATTACTAATTTCTAATATCTAATCAAATACCAATTTCTAATGGCCTAATGACGCAAAAGAAAAATAACTAATGACTAATTTCTAATTTTTAATGAAATCTTAATTACTAATAACCGAACAAAGAATATCCATAAAAATCAATATGGGCATTAGGATTTGGACATTGATTAGGCATTAGGTCAATTAGAAATTAGACATTTTCAAGTTAGTCATTGATTAGAAATTCGTCATTAGAAATTAGATATTTATTAACGCTTATATCCGATCTTCCTGAGGAAATCCTTCCGCCAGGAGATTTCCTCGGGGCCCTCAATTCCCCTGGGCTTTTCCCCGTCGATTACGCCCAGGATTCCCCGGCCTTGTTCGGTTTCGGCAATTACGAGCTCGACCGGATTGGCGGTGGCGCAGAAAATATTGCAGACCTCGGGAACCCGCTGGACGGCTTTTAAGACGTTGATCGGGAAAGCATCCTTCAGGATAATGATAAAGCTGTGGCCGGCCCCGATTTTCAGGGCGTTGTCCGCGGCGAGTTTCTTTAATCCTTCGTCATTCCCCTCGGCCCGGACCAGGCATTTGCCGGAAGATTCACAGAAGGCAATCCCGAACTTGATTCCCGGCATCGCGCTGATCAGGACCTCGTAAAGGTCCTCAACGGTTTTGATGAAGTGGGACTGGCCGATGATGACGTTTAATTCGGCCGGCTTGTCCACCTTGACGGTTTTCAGTTCCATGCTTCCTCCTTATTTGTCATTAGGTGGAAATTATAAGTGATTTAAAATCAAACTTACCTATATTCATTTGTTCACCCTCACCCTTTCCCTCTCCCCTCGAGGGAGAGGGTTGGGGAGAGGGGGACAAATCAATGATTTCGGACTATTTCTTCCTGGCGAAATATATATCCGCCTCGATCATTTTCCCATCGGAGTCATAATAATGGTGGATAAAATATATGTTGCCCTGGTCGTCCAGGGTCGGTTCGCCGGCGAACTCGGAAATTATTTCCTCCGGCGTATCCCAATCCCCATTATTCAGTTTCTTGCTCCGGAGGACCGCCGGACCCGAATAACTTACGCTCGGCCGGTCGAACCACAGTTCATTCCCGTCCGAAGATAAAAAAGGCATATATTCATCTTTATCACTGCTAACCGGGGCCCCGAGATTAACCGGGTCTCCCCATTCCCCGTTGGTCTTCACCGATTTCCAGATGTCCATTCCCCCCAGGCCGCCCGGCCGGCTCGAACCGAAATAAATGGTGTTCCCGTCTGCGCTCATGTGCATCTCGCCGATTTCAAGTTCGCTGGAATTCATATTGGGACCGGCGTTTTCCCAGTCGGCCCACTTACCGTTTTTATAGGTGGCCAGGTAGTAATCAATCTCGCGGTAATTTCCCACTCGGGCGGAGCAGAACCAGATCACATCGTCCTGGACGAACTCGCACCCTTCCAGGGAAACCTCATCGTTCAGGATGATTCTTTCCGGCTCGGTCCATTGCCCGGCTACTTTCTGCGACCACCAGATACCGGTGGCCCCGTCGAAAAGCTGTTCATTGACGGGAATATTCAGGTCAGGCGTAAAAAAGAAGAAAAAGCGGTTCCCGTCGGGCGTGATAAAAGGTGAATCCTCCGCGCCGGCGGTGTTGAACGGCCCGGGCAGGGGAATCGGGTCTTCCCATTCGTTTGACTCAAGGTGCGGGGGGAAGAGGTCCTGCGCCGGCGTCATCTTTACCGCGTTCGGGGGAATGGCCTCCGCCCGGGTCTTTTGCGTCGGCAATCCCGGGGAGTTGTTGGAACAACCGAGAGCAACAAAGATAAAAATCAGAACCCAAGAAATGAAATGACCCTTCATCTTTTGCCTCCTCCTCATGAAAAAATTCCCAACCACCAAGCTACCTTTCTTTATTTTTGCCATTCCTGTGCCATTTTTATTCTTTCCATCACCGGAGAATGAGTATAAAAGATATTCACCACCAGAGGCGAGGGGGTAGGATCCGAAAGGTTTTTCAGGGCCAGCCGCCTCTCGGAGGAAATGAAAGCATCCGGGTCCAGGGTTAGTTCCAGGGCGTAGCGGTCCGCCTCCCGCTCCCAACTCCGCGAGACCCAATTCTGGGCGGGGAGGGATAGAAAAGTGATTAGAACCAGGGCCAAGAGCAAAAGGGGAAGCCCGGAGACTTCCCAGTCGTTGCGAATTCCCAACCGCGGGATTCGACAGGCATACTTTAGCGTCAGGAACAAAAAATAAAAAAGGGGAAAGGTCAAAAGGGCGGCGATGATTCCCCCTTTCCAGGTGTGGTGCTTTTTATAATGTCCCAGTTCATGGGCCAGGACGGACTCGACTTCTTCCGGGAAGAATTGCTCGATCAAATTATCGTAGAGAACCACCCGCTGAGTTTTCCCGAGCCCGGTAAAATAGGCATTAGCTTTGGCGGTGCGGCGATGGGAATCCACCACCAGGATCCGGGGGTTCTCGATCCCAGCCTTGGCCGTCAGCAGTTCAATCCGGCTCTTCAGGGGCCCGAGGGGCAGGGGGTCAAACTTTCCGAAAAGGGGATCAAGGATTAACGGTGCCAGGAAGACGAAAAAAAGGATCAAGGCCGAGACCACGATTCCGGTCGGAATCCACCATTTATCCTGGTCCCAGATGATCAGGCGGTAAATAATGACAATAGTAATGAGGAAAATAATCAGAAAGATCAGTTTAAACTTTAAAAGATCCGCTATCCAGGCGGAAAAGCTTTGATGGGAAAGTTGAAACGCCTGTTCCACTCGGAAGCTTTGCCAATCCAGGGGAAAGGAAATCAGGGAAAAAACCAGGATAATCGCGGTGGCGAAGAATATTAATTTCAGGAAATACCTTCCCCGGGCCAGCCGGTGAAATACCGACTCAAAGAAAAGGGAAACCCCGGATAAAACCAGGAAAATCAGGAAGGCGATCTCCAGGAGGATCCGGTTAAGGCCAAGGAAGAGCCTGGCTCGCTGGTAGGACTTGGCCAGCCTGACCTGTGCCGGGGTGAAATAGCTAAAAACCCCAGGCGGATTATCACTGGCGGTCGGGTTTTGCAGGTTCAGGGTTAAGGTCGGATTCGCGGGAAAAGTTGATGGATTTGCGCTTTCCGCCGAGCTTATTGCTGGGAATAATAAAATGGCAGCGAGTAATATTTTGAATATTAATTTCATTCCTTTTAAGACTAACATTCTGGAAATATTTTTGAAAATATTAATCCACTTCGTCATTGCGAGCCCGGCTTCTCAGACGTAGCCCTGGCGGAGTCGGAAGGGCGTGGCAATCTCGCAATTAAGTCTTTAAATCCTTCCCGAATTTGGATGTTATGTTATAAAATATTACTATAGAAAGAACCATAGTTCCCGGACGAACACCCTTTATGAAATTTATAGAAGAAGTATTTAAAGGAACTGGAGGAGAATAACTAATGTTCAGCCCCAATTTTCAATACACCGATAAGATTGTCAGGAATCTGACGCTCATTGCCGAGGCCCGGGCCATAATCCTGAACGCCTCCTTGATTCCCAAGTGGGAGGTCACGTTGAGAAGGGACGCTCTTTTGCAATCCGCCCATTCCTCCACGGCGATTGAAGGGAATCCACTTTCACTTGAGGAAGTTACCGACCTGGCCGCCGGCAGAGACATCATGGTCCGGAGAAGGGATCGGCAGGAAGTTTTAAATTACCTCGAAGCGCTGGAGAAAGTCCCGGATTTTTCAAAAAAGGTTCCATTTCCTTCAGAGGATATTTTAAAAATACACAAGACTGTCACCAAGGAGACGCTCGACGATCCCCGGGACGAGGGAGTTTTCCGAAAACGCCAGGTGCAGGTAGTGAACCGGGCAACCAGCGAGGTTATATTCATGCCTCCTCCCACCGCCGAGGTCCTCGGTTTGACGAATGCTTTCCTGGAGTGGTTCAACTCCCCGCGGGTTGAAGAAGTCGAGCCGGTGATTCAGGCGGGAATAACGCATTATGAGATGGTCAGAATTCACCCTTTCATTGATGGGAACGGCAGGACCGCCAGAATCATGGCCACTCTGGTCCTTTATAAAAGGGGATTCGATGTCAAAAGATTCTTCGCCCTGGATGATTATTACGACCAGGACCGGCCAGCATATTATGGGGCTTTAAGAAGGATCGATCCGAGCACGATAGACCTCACCGATTGGCTTGAGTATTTCAGCAACGGCGTCGCGGTCAGCATTGAAGCGGTAAAGCAGAAAGTCATCGGCATCAGCAAAGACATCAAATTCATAAAAGAGAAGGGGCAGATTGCCCTTACTAAAAGACAAATGAAAATTATCGAGAAAATAATAGAAAGTGGAAAAATAACAAATAAAGATATCAGGGAAATGTTTAGTGTTTCCGATGAAGCATCCCTGAAGGAAATATCAAAGCTTTTGGATTTAGAAATAATAAAAGGAAAAGGAAAGGGAAGAAGTTTCCATTATGTTCTCAAATAATGGTTGGCGATTAGGTTGGCGATTAGGTTGGCGATTATTCGTAATTATTTGATATTTGTGAGTTATTAAGGCGGATTGGAACCAGCAAAATGGACAGAAAAGACCTGGACATAATCCTCAAAAGAGGCGAGGGCTACAAGATCGAATTCAAGGAAGGCCTAAGCGGCTTGGACCGGGAAATGGTCGCCTTCGCCAATGCGTTGGGCGGGAAAATTCTTGTCGGTGTGTCTGATGATGGAAAAATTAAGGGCGTCAAGATCTCTAATCGCTTGAAGTCCCAGGTCCAGGATATCGCCAACAACTGCCGGCCCCGAATAAAAGTCCTTTTTGATGAACTTGGCAATGTCCTGGTCGTAAATGTCCAGGAAGGCGAAGATAAGCCTCATGAATGTTCTGGAGGTTTCTATAAGAGGGTAGGCACAAATTCACAGAAAATGACCAGGGATGAAATCTTTGATTTTTTCAAATCCGAGGGGAAAATCCGGTTTGATGAGCTTATCGAACTGAAGTTCATTCATCCGAAGGATTTTGACCGGGGAAAACTGCTGAAATTTTTAGAGCTTGCCGGAATCTCCAAATCAACAAAAACCGAAACGGTCCTCCCCAACTTGGACGTAGCCGAGAAACAAAAAGGAAGATTGCTCTTTAATAAAGCGGGTGTCCTTTTCTTCGCCAAGGAGCCGCAAAGATTTATCCCCTGGTCGGTCTATACGGTCGCCCTTTTTAAAGACCTGAACGGTGTTGATGTAATAGACCGAAAAGAAATAACCGGGAGCCTGTTCGAGATCGTCGAGCAAGTCATGGATTTCGTCAAGTTGTATTCCAAGGTGGCGTATAAATTTACCGGGGCGCCGAAACGGGAAAATATTTATGAGTATCCATTTGAGGCGATCCGGGAAGCGGTGATCAACTCGGTAATGCATAAGGATTATTTCGAGCACGGGCATAATAACATCCTGAAATTTTTCCCAGACCGAATACAGATCGAGAATATTTGGGCCAAGCCCCGGAAATTCTTTCTCGGAAGAACCATTTTCCGGCGGAACCAGTTGATCGCCGATCTATTCTCCAGGATCCACTATGGAGAAAAAATCGGCTCCGGAATGCAGAGGATGAAGGATATCTGCAAAGCCGAAGAAGCGCCTAATCCCAGGGTCGAATACACCGACACCCACTTTTACACTACTTTTAATCCGAGCAGGGCCTATTTAAAAATGGCCGAAAAAACTGAGGGAAAAGTTAAAGGGAAGGTCGTAGAAAAGGTCGGAGAAACTGGGGAGAAAACTAGGGAGATAACTAGGGAGAAAATAATTTCCTTAATCAAAGGAAATCCGAAAATCACCACGACAAAGCTGGCTGAAAAGACGGGCCTTTCTCTGAAGGGCATTGAATGGAATATTAAGTCTCTAAAAGAAAATGGCTTGCTCCACCGCATCGGGCCGGACAAGGGAGGTTATTGGGAAGTTGTCAAAAAACCTTTCCTAATTAGAAAGGGCAGGAGACTACCCAAATAGATACCCAGAAAATACCCAGTAAATACCCAGAAGAGTCAACCCTAAATCAGATAAATATTTTAAAGTCGTTGGAAAAAGAGAAAAGTCTTACCCGAGGCCAGTTGGCGAAAATATTAAAAATAAGTCCTGAAACAGTTAAGAAAAATATTGAAAAACTCAAGCAGAAAAAATTGCTTCAAAGAATCGGGCCGGACAAAGGGGGATATTGGGAGGTTTCCAAAAAGTAGCCGGCAATTTAATCATTACCCGCTGATGTTGGAATAGAGTAAAATAAATCATGGGAACTGAAGCCGACACCTGCCGTAAATACGTTCTGCCCAAGCTCTACGCCTCCGGGTGGAACGACGACCAGATCAACGAGCAACGAACCTTCACCGATGGCCGGATCCTGGTCACCGGGACTAAAGTAACCCGACGCCCCCAGAAGAGGGCGGATTATCTTCTCCGCTATAAACAGAACTTTATGATCGCGGTAGTCGAGGCCAAATCAGACCTGAGAAACCCCCGGGACGGTATTCAGCAAGCCAAGGAATACGCCCAGATCCTTGATCTTAAATTCGCTTACTCCACCAACGGGCATGGAATCGTCGAGCACAATTTCCTGACCGGGAAGGAAAGGGATCTCGAAACCTTCCCCTCGCCGGAAGAGCTTTGGAAACGGCTTCATGGCCAACTGGGATTGGATGATGAGCAGAGCAAGCGTTTTTTGAGCCCGAGTCTTCCGATTCCCGGCAAGCCGCTGCGTTATTACCAGGAAATCGC
>Ga0315285_10002675_pt1 | contig 18584 bp, 20 predicted proteins | sample YL17G09_36_MG_FD_203698 | JGI IMG/M metagenome (GOLD analysis project Ga0315285, IMG submission 203698) | Sediment microbial communities from Yellowstone Lake, YNP, Wyoming, USA - YL17G09_36 | ecosystem: Environmental > Aquatic > Freshwater > Lake > Sediment | place: USA: Wyoming | collected...
ATCACCGAAACGCATCTGGGCGATATCAGAAGGGCGATGGAAGAACAAAAACTCAAGGTCCAGGTCAGCGTTGAAAATGACAAAGGCGGCCCTTACGAAGGCGAGCTTGAACTCATTGATAACGCGGTGGACAATAAGACCGGCACTATTTTATTGAGGGCAGTCGTGCCGAATAAGGAACGGCCATTGTGGGCAGGGCAATTTGTAAGAGTCAGGCTCATTCTCGGCATCGAGCAGAACGCGGTGCTTGTGCCTTATGAAGCTGTCCAGATGGGGCAGAAGGGAAGTTATCTTTTTGTTGTGACCTCGGATGATAAAGCAGAATTGAGGATGGTTGTCCCGGGAAGCCGCCAGGAAAATTATGTTGTCGTGAAAAAAGGCGTCCAGGTCGGCGAAAAAGTAGTGACTGTAGGCACCTTGGGGTTAGCGCCAGGCGCGTCAGTCATCGATGCGGCGCAGCTAAAGGCCATGCAGGAACAAGCCGCTGAAAAAAATAAAAACGGAAAAAATAAAAAGGAATAACGATAGTGGCGTTTACTGATACCTTTATAAAAAGACCAATCATGACCACGCTTTTGATGGTCCTTGTCTGCGTTTTCGGGATAGCGGCGTATATAAAACTTCCTGTAAGCGATCTGCCTGTAATAGATTCACCGGTTATCACGGTCACGGTAGGTTATCCAGGCGCAAGCCCTGATACCATGGCTTCGACAGTCGCCTCGCCCCTTGAAAATCAGTTTACGCAGATACAGGGGCTTAAAAGCATAATTTCAAATAATACTGAAGGCCAGTCACAGATAATCCTTACATTTGAACTGGACCGCAATGTCGATTTGGCTGCTCCCGATGTCCAGGCCGCGATCACGCAGGCGACAGCGAACCTTCCCACGGATCTGCCTTCTCCGCCTGTGTATCAGAAAACAAACCCAAGCGACATGCCCATCATGTACCTGATGGTCTCATCGGATACTTTGACGTCCGGGCAGCTGTATGATTTCGCGAACAAGTCGATTGCCCAGAGGTTAAGCATGCTTGAAGGAGTTTCGCAGGTGCAGATCTGGGGCGCCAAGACAGCTGTGCGCGTCCAGGCTGACCCAAGCAAGCTTGCTTCATACAATATAGATATTAATGAAGTGGCAAGCGCTGTATCAAAAGGAACTGTCACAATACCAGGCGGCAGCTTGAACGGCCCTGTCCGCGCTTTTTCCATAGAGCCGCAAGGCCAGTTGTTAAAAGCCAAAGATTATGAAGAACTTATTGTCGCTTACCGCAACAACGCCCCTGTAAAATTAAAAGATATAGCCAAGTGCGTGGACAGCCTTGACAATGATGTCGTAAATATCATGGTGGGCCATCCCGGCGAAGAGATGCAGTCAGGCGCTATTTGCCTGCCTGTTTCGCGCGCGGCGGGAGCCAATACTGTCGAACTGGCCAACAGGATAAAAGCGACAGTCGAAGAATTAAAAAGAGAGATACCGGGTTCTGTAAAACTTGATATATTTTACGACAAATCAGAAAGTATCGTTGAGTCTATAAATGACGTCAAAACGACCATATTCATCGCAATAGGGCTTGTCATACTTGTCATTTTTATTTTCCTCGGGCGGCTTTCGGATACCATTATTCCCGCGATCACGTTGCCGCTTTCAATTGTGGCGACATTTTTAGTCATGGCCGCGCTTGGGTACACGCTGGATAACCTCTCATTATTGGGTATTATCCTTGCTGTAGGTTTTGTTGTTGATGACGGTATAGTTGTCCTTGAAAACACAGTCAGGCTTATCGAGCAGGGAAAGAAACCGCTGCAGGCAGCTATCCAGAGCGCGAGGGAAATAAGCTTTACGATCATGTCCATGACTTTGTCGTTAGCTGTCATATTCCTGCCGCTTGTGTTTATGGGTGGTGTCGTTGGAAGGACTTTCAGGGAATTCGCCGTGACAGTTGTGGTCACTATTTTGTGCTCAGGCGTCGTGTCTATCGTATTAAGCCCGATGATGTGCGCCCGCATGCTAAAGAAAAAAGCGGCTGGCGGGTTTGAAAAACTTGTAACAGACTACTTAAACGGGGTGATAAAAAAATACGGCGACATGCTTAAATGGTGCATGGACAAAAAAATCCTGATGCTTGTCGTATGGGTCATCTGCTTCGCGGGGACCATACTTTTGTTCCAGATACTGCCGCAGACTTTCCTGCCGGAAGGCGACAGCGGCGCCATAAGAGGCGGTTACATCGTCCCGCTTGGAACGTCGACGCAACAGATGCGCAAGTTCCAGTATAAAATAAATTATATCCTTTTAAACGATCCCAATTTTGAGAATATCCTGACTGTCACCGGCCTTCAGCCAGGCGCTGACCAGAGCTCTGGCGTTTTTGTGGTGAAGCTTAAACCGAAAAATAAAAGAATGCCCATGCAGAAAGCTGTCATGGAACTGCGCAAGAAGTTCTGGGCCCTTCCCGATGGCTTTGTGTTTGTCGAGGCGATCCCGACTTTAAAGATAAGCTCAGGCGGCGAAGCAACTGCCACAGGAAGCAAATATTCCTACACGATGAACGGTCCTGACAAGGACGAGATTTACGACGCGTCGATGAAACTTGAGCAGAAGATGCACGCGCTTGAAGGCTTTACCGATATCCAAAACAGCGTAAAATTAAACCTCCCGCAATTAAGCATAGATATATTGCGCGACCGCGCATCCACTTTAGGGATCACGGCGCAGGAAATAGAGTTGGCGCTTGCAAGGTCGTATGCCCAAGGAAAGACCACGATATATAAAACAGATATCGACCAATACGACGTCATAGTGGAACTTGAAAAACAATATCAGGCATGGCCCGAAGATTTATCGCAGGTTTACGTGCGCTCGACAGCAACAGGCGGGTTCGTGCCTCTTTCGTCGGTAACCAGGCAGAACCGTACTGTGGGGCCGCAGAACGTGCCTCACTATAACCAGCTTCCGTCGGCGACCCTGTCTTTTAACCTTGGAGCCAATGTGCCTTTGGGCGCCGCGACGACAGCTCTTGAAGAGGCATCAAAAATGATCTTGCCTCCAGGAGCGACAGGCGTGTTCGCGGGAGAGGCGGAGGAATTCCAAACCGCGATAGCAAGCCTGGTCATACTTATGGGCATCGCCATATTTATCAAGTACATTATCCTGGGTATATTGTATGAAAGCTACACGCACCCGATGACGATCTTGACTACCTTGCCTGTCGCGACATTCGGCGGGCTTTTGACGCTTTTCTTCTTCAAGTCACAGCTTTCACTTTATTCTTACGTCGGTCTTTTCATGCTCCTGGGTATTGTCGCCAAAAACGGCATCATGATGGTCGATTTCGCCAACGTCAACATGGAAAAAGGTAAAAACGCCTACGACGCCATACATGAAGCGTGTATCGTGCGTTTCAGGCCTATTCTTATGACAGGGCTTGCCGCTATAATGGGCGCGATGCCGCTAGCCTTGGGCTACGGCGCCGACGGCGAGTCCAGGATACCGCTTGGTTTGATCGTCGTCGGGGGCCTGGCGTTCTCGCAGGTCATAACGCTTTTTGTCACGCCGGCGCTTTTCCTGTACATGCAGGATTTCCAGGAAAAAGTCTTAAACAAGCATGAGATGTTCCGCGAAGGCGCGGCGCGCAAAGGCGAAGAAGAAGTCTAATTTTAGTGGAAAAAAAGCAAGAGCAATATAAGTGGATCAGACTCGCGGGCTTTGCGTTCTTTTTACCAGCCACATTAGTAGCCGGACCGCTTGCCGGATATTATCTTGGCGAGTACCTTAAAAATAAACTTAACCTAAGCGACAATGCGGTCACGATATTTGTCCTGGTAGGATTGCTGGTAAGCCTTTTAGAAGTTGTCAGGATAATCAGGGTCATCATAAGAGAGCAAAAGAAGGGCTAGATGAACGAAGCAGCCGCACAACCTGAACTCCCGAATATCATAAGCCTGGTTGCCGGTCTATTCAAAGATACCGCTTTTGCGAAATTCCTGATTTTTTGGGAGAGCGTAATATTTTCCATTTTTGCAGCATGCGTAATTTTGATCCTTGCTTATATTGCTTGCAGAAAAAGAAAAATGATCCCAGGCAGATTGCAGAATGTCGCTGAAATCTATGTAAGCTCCATTGAGGAACTGGTCTGCGGGATCATCGGCCCTAAAGGAAAAAAGTATACCGCTTTTATCGGCACGCTTTTTATATATATAATTTTTATGAATTTTCTGGGGTTGGTGCCGTTGTTTAAATCTTCAACAGCTAATCTGTCCACCACGATCGCGTTGTCCCTGTGCGTTTTTGTATATGTGCAGTATACAGCTTTAAAAGAACTCGGATTGTTCGGGTACATAGACCATCTGGCTGCAAAGCCGCGCGGCGGCCTTGCGCTTTCCATCGTAATGCCGGTATTGATATTCGCGGTGCATTTACTTTCCGAGCTTATCAAGCCGCTTATCTTGTCCTTGCGTTTATACGGAAATATCTGGGGCGACGATGTGCTGATCGCGGTTGTGAGCGGTTTTGGTATAGGATGGCTGCCGATTTTATTTATAGGGACGATGCTTGCGGTTTTAACAGCTGTTGTACAGGCAGTGGTATTTTGCATGTTAAGCACGGTGTATTTCGCTCTTGTCATGGCGGAAGAATAACAAAGAAAATTCAAGATAGATTTCAGAGATTAACAAATTGATTCCAGAGATTATATAGCGGCAAAAAATCACTGTAATCTTTTTTGAATCACTGTAATCCTAAATATATAAAAGGAGGAAAAGATGGAGACTTCAGCAGCATTAGCTCTGGGCCTGCCTTTGGGTGTGGGCTTGGCGGCATTGGGAGCGGGGTTAGGCCTGGGTATCGCTATTTCCAGGGCCATGGAAGCGATGGGCAGGCAGCCGGAAGCGGCGAACAAGATATTGGTCAACATGCTTGTTTGCGGCGCGCTTATCGAAGGGATTTTTATCCTTTCTTGGGTATTTGCGCTCATGCTAAGGGCAAAGATGTAAGGATAATCATAAAATATGAATGCGAATATCAGCGAAATAATCGCGCAGCTTATAACTTTTCTCATCCTGTTTTTTCTATTGCGCGCCTTTGCCTGGAAAAAGATCCTCAAACTCTTAGACGAGCGCAGGGAAAAGATTTCCTCGGAGCTAGACAAGATAGAGGAATCGAAGGTCGAAATAGAAAAGATGAAGTTTGATTATGAGGAAAAACTAAAAGCCATCGAGGACGCGGCAAGCGTGAAGATCCAGGAAGCTATCGCGGAAGGAAAGAATATAACGCAGGAGCTGAAACAGCAGGCGCATAAAGAAGCGGAAAAAATACTGCAGGCCGCCAAGACCGATATCCAGAACGAGATAATAAGATCAAAAGAAGAATTAAAAGAAGAGGTCGCGGATATCGTGATACAAGCGACTGAGCGGCTCATGGAAGAGAAAATAACTGAAGAAAAAGACAAGAAACTGGTAAGGTATTTTGTGGAAGGCATCGAGAAGACTAAATGAAATTAAACTTGATAGCGCGGGCATACGGCGAGGCATTTTTCTTTTACGTGCTTGAGACGATAGGCGTCGAAAAATGCGTGGAACAGATCGAGCTTCTTGAAAAGGTAGTGAGGGATTGCCCTGAAATGGGCCTCATACTTAAAGGTCCCAATATTTCTGCTTCCGAGAAATTCGAATTCATAGATATTTACCTGAAAAAGTATTTTTCGCAGGAAATCATACAGCTTTTGCAGCTGCTGGTGGAAAATAAGCATGCGGACCTGCTGCCGGATATAATCAGGTTCATAAAAGCCGGGACCTTGCAAAAAGAGGAAGTAGAGACAGTCATAAAGAGCGCTTTTCCTCTTGACGAGCAGACTGTCAAGGAAATCACAAAAAAACTCGAGGCAAAATACGGCAAAAAACTGCGCGTTTCCGCGGAGCTGGACAAAACACTTATCGCGGGGGTGCAGGTGGAAATGGGAAACACTTTGATAGATGGCTCCCTGAAAGGGCGCCTGCAGGAACTAAAAGACGTAATCGAATACGCGGGGATGTACTAATATGGACATAAGGCCAGAAGAAATAACTTCGGAAATAAAGAAAGCGTTTGAGAAGTACAGATCTTATATCAGGGAAGAGTCGACGGGAAGGGTTGTCCAGGTCGGCGACGCTATAGCGCGCATCTACGGGCTTAATGATGTCATGATGGGCGAGGCTTTGATATTCGGCAAAGACCTCTACGGCATGGTGCTTAACCTGGAAGAAGACAGCGTAGGCGCGGTCATCTTCGGCTCGGAGAACCCTGATATAACGATACAGGAAGGCGATGTGGTAAGGCGCACAGGCGTCCTTATAACCATACCTGTAGGCGAGGCGCTGGCAGGGCGCATAGTCGCTTCAGGCGGGTTCCCCATAGACGGCAAAGGCCCTATCGCGACTGACAAAAGAAGGCCCTTAGAGGTTGTCGGCCCAGGCGTTGTCGATCGCCAGCCTGTCAAGGAATCTCTTGAGACAGGAATAAAAGCTGTTGATTCAATGGTCCCGATAGGACGCGGCCAAAGGGAGCTTATTATAGGCGACAGGCAGACAGGCAAGACAGCTATCGTTATTGATACAATTATCAACCAAAAAGGCAAGGGAGTAAATTGTGTTTATGTAGCCATCGGGCAAAAGACCGCAAGCGTGGTAGCGGTGGCTGAGACTTTGGCAAAATACGGCGCTATGGAATACACGACAATTGTCAGTTCGCCCGCGCGCACGTCAGCTTCGGCGCAGTACATCGCTCCTTATACAGGGTGCGCGATAGCCGAGGAATTCATGTTTTCCGGAAAACACGCGCTTATCATCTACGATGATTTGTCAAAACACGCGCAGGCGTACAGGCAAATATCTCTTTTGTTAAAAAGGCCTCCGGGAAGGGAAGCCTACCCAGGCGATATATTTTATCTTCATTCAAGGCTCCTGGAACGCGCAGGAAAACTAAGTAAAGAAAAAGGCGGCGGCTCGCTTACTGCTCTTCCGATCGTCGAGACACAGGCAGGAGATTATTCAAGCTATATTCCCACGAACGTGATCTCTATTACAGACGGCCAGATATATCTTGAAAGCGATTTATTTTACGCAGGCGTGCGCCCGGCTATCAATGTAGGGCTTTCAGTTTCGCGCGTTGGCTCAAGCGCCCAGGAAAAAGCGATGAAACAAGTCGCTTCGCAGCTTCGCCTGGACCTTGCGCAATACAGGGAACTTGTAAGCTTCACGCAATTCGGCTCCGAGCTTGACAAGACGACCCAGGCCCAGCTGACCCGCGGTGAAAAAATGGTCGAGATACTTAAACAGGACCAATATAAGACCTTGAGCCTCGCCAAGCAAGTCATGATTATTTACGCCGGGAACAAGGGCTATCTTGACGACCTGCCTAAAGGCCAGATATTAAAATTCGAGCAAGAATTTTACAAATATATGGAACAAAAACACTCGGACATAGAATACGAGATAAACAATAAAAAAGCGCTTAGCGAAGATATAATGCGCAAATTGGACAGCGCGATCTCAGATTTTAAAAAAGAGTTCCTTTTATAATTTAAAAAATGGCGCAATCAGTCAAAGTATTAAAAACCAGGATAAAAAGCGTGGAGAGCATCCACAAAATGACCCGCGCGATGGAGATGGTCTCGTCGTCGAAGCTGCGGCCGCTACAGAAAAAGCTTCAAGCCACGCAGGAATATTTTTTAAAGATGGACGGGATAAAAAACAGCCTGCTTGCGGGTTTCGGCGGGACAAAAAGCGCGCTTGTTGAAGAAAGGGCTGTAAAACGCAAGATACTTTTATGCGTCGTGACATCGGATACAGGCCTTTGCGGGAATTACAACAGCGCCGTCATGCGCAAAGCCGAAGAATTCATGCGCGATAAAGCCGCAGGCAGTATAAGCTTGGTGGCTATCGGCAAAAAGGGCTTGAGCCATTTTAAAAGATCGAATATCGAAATAGAAGACGCTTATACCGAATTGTTCGGGCATTATTCCGCTGAATTGTCGGACAAAATCGCCAAGAGCCTCATTGACAAATTCTTGACTGGAAAATTTGACGAAGTTTACGTTGCCTACACCTATTTTGAATCAGCCTCGAGGCACAGGGCTGTTGTCGAGAAATTACTTAATATAGAAAAGCAAAAAGGCGCTTATCATATAGAATATTTGGCCGAACCGGAGATGGAGAGCATTTTAAGCGACTTTCTTCCTTTATATGTGCTGACCAAAACCAGGACAATAATGCTTAGCTCCTTTACAGCCGAACATTCGACAAGGGTAATGGCTATGCATGAGGCGACAGACAACGCCAAAGATTTGTTGGGAGACCTGATTTTATTAAGTAACAAGATCCGCCAGGCAAATATAACAAGCGAGTTGATCGAGGTCATTTCTTCGGCAGGAGCAATGAAGGAGTAAAAAATGGGAAACGGTCGAGTTGTGCAGGTCATAGGGCCTATAGTTGACGTGAGGTTTGATAAGGAACACGAGGTGCCCAAGCTTTTAAACGCGCTTAAGATAGAGGATAAAGAAAAAAATATAAGCCTTACAATGGAAGTCATCCAGATAATCGGCAATAATACGGTGCGCTGCGTCGCGCTTGAGTCGACTGACAGGCTAAGCCGCGGGGCGCAGGTGCAGGATTCAGGCTCGCCTATAATGGTGCCGATAGGGCCCCAGACATTGGGCAGGATCTTCAATGTCCTGGGAGAAACAATAGATGGGAAAGGCGCGCTTGCGGAACCGGGAAAAAGAAACCCGATCCACAGGACTTCGCCAAGCTTTAGAGAACAGCTTCCCATCACGTCGCTTCTCGAGACAGGCCTAAAGGTCATCGATCTATTGGCGCCGTTTCCCAGGGGAGGAAAAATAGGGTTGTTCGGCGGCGCGGGAGTCGGCAAAACAGTCCTTGTAATGGAACTCATGCACAACGTTGCCCAGCAATTTGCAGGCGTCTCTGTTTTTGCAGGGATAGGAGAGCGCACGCGCGAGGGAAACGATCTGTGGCTTGAATTAAACAGTTCAGATGTTGTTAACCACACAGCGCTTGTGTTCGGCGAGATGAACGAACCCCCAGGCTCAAGGCTGCGCGCTGGGTTGTCGGCGCTTACAATGGCGGAATATTTCCGCGACGTTGAGAAAAAAGACGTACTGTTTTTTATGGATAATGTCTACCGCTACGTGCAGGCAGGTATGGAAGTCTCGACGCTTTTAGGCCGCATGCCCTCAGCAGTCGGTTACCAGCCGAACTTGGCTACTGAAATAGCTGAGCTTGAGGAAAGGATAGCTTCGACAAAAAGCGGTGCTGTCACTTCGGTCCAGGCGGTATACGTCCCGGCTGATGATATAACAGATCCCGCGATCGTCGCGATATTCGCGCACCTGGATGCCAAGCTTGTCCTTTCGCGCCAGATATCAGAGCTTGGTATTTATCCCGCGGCAGATCCGCTGGATTCGACTTCGCGCATCCTTGACCCGAAAGTAGTCGGCGATGAACACTACAATACAGCGCAAAGGGTCCAAAGAGTGATACAGCGGTACAAGGACTTAAAGGATATTATTTCAATTTTAGGAATAGACGAGCTTTCCGAAGAAGACAAGCTTGTCGTATACCGCGCGAGAAAAATACAGAAATTTTTCTCCCAGCCGTTTTTTGTCGCCGAAGCGTTCAGCGGGCGAAAAGGGAAATTCGTGAAGCTAGAAGACACGATAAAAGGTTTTAACATGATCTTGGACGGCAAGATGGACGATGTCCCGGAGCAGGCGTTTTACATGGCAGGGGCCATAGAAGATGTTTTTGAAAACGCCAAAAAGATGAAGGAAGAAAAATAAATGGCAAGCGTTTTTCATATAGATATTTTAAGCCCTGAAAAGACTCTTTACAGCGGCGATGTTATTTCAGCAGTTGTCCCGGCTGAATACGGTTATATGGGTATTTTGGCTAACCACGCTCCTTTGATCGCGCGCCTTGCTAATGGAAAAATAACTGTAAAAAACGCCGCGGGACAGGCGAGTTCTTTTGACGTGAAAGGCGCAGGTTTTGTCGAAGTCCTTAAAAATAAAGTAAGCATCATTATAAAGGAGATTGCATGAACTTTATTTGGGCGATCTGCGCGAGCGTCATTGTAAGCCTGATTTCCTTGATAGGGATCTTTACGCTGCTTCTTAACGAAAAGATCCTCAATAAGATACTTATCCTTCTTGTGGGCCTGGGAACAGGAGCCTTGATAGGCGGCGCGTTCCTGCATCTCCTGCCTGAGTCGCTTGAGCTTTCGAAAGACTTAACGACTCCTTTTATTTACGTTATCCTGGGTTTTGTGATTTTCTTCGTGCTTGAGCGCTATCTTCACTGGCGCCACTGCCACCAAGAAGGCAAGTGCGATGTCCACGCCTTTACATACCTAAACCTGATAGGGGACGGCGTCCACAACCTGATCGACGGCCTTATTATAGGCGCGAGTTTCTTCGTGGATATAAAAGTCGGCATTGCGGCCACTTTAGCTATCATAATGCACGAGATACCGCAGGAGATGGGCGACTTTGGCGTGTTAGTTTATGGCGGCTTTGGTAAGTTCAAGGCGCTTGCTTTTAATTTTCTCTCCGCAGCGACCGCCATAGTAGGCACGGTTGCAGGTTATTACTTTGCCAATATCGTAGGCGGGTTTACAGTGATTTTACTGCCCATAGCGGCAGGCGGTTTTATTTATATCGCTGCATGCGACCTTGTCCCCGAACTCCACAAGCAACCCGATTTAAAAAGCGCTTCTTTAGCCATGTTATTTTTCCTGGCCGGTATCTTAATGATGCTGTGGTTTAAGTTGGCCAGCCACCATTAAAAAATTTCAAAGAGGGAACAGTGCATATTCCTGACGGATTTTTAACGGCAAATACGTGGGTCCCGGCATGGGTAATTTCGGTAGGCGGCCTGTGGGTCTGCGTCAGAAAAACAGCGCAAGTGTTAAAGGATAAAATGGTGCCCATGATGGGCGTCATGTCGGCTTTCATTTTCGCGGCGCAGATGCTTAATTTTCCTGTCATAGGCGGGACGTCTGGGCATTTGCTTGGTGGCGTTTTGGCTGCTGTGCTTCTGGGCCCTTACGCCGGAGCTATTGTGATAGCGGTTGTCCTTGTTGTGCAGTGCCTAGTGTTCCAGGACGGCGGCTTAACTGCTCTTGGCGCCAATATCCTTAATATGTCATTTGTCGGGACCATAGGCGGGTATATTATTTATAATATATTAAGGAGGATAATAAGAAATAATAAAGGGGTGCTTGTAGGGACGGCGTTAGCGGCATGGCTTTCAGTTGTCCTTGCTTCAACCGCGTGCGCTTTTGAGCTTTCTTTTTCAAAAACATCACCTCTTGGGATAGCTTTACCGGCGATGGTCGGTATACACGCGTTAATAGGAATAGGCGAAGCCGTGATAACCTGTTTAATTATAAGTTTTATCCTGAAAGTCAGGCCTGACCTGATATATAAGGTAGGAAAGGATAATGAATAAGCGCGATATTATTATAGGCTTGGTCGCGGCTGTTTTGCTGGCGCTTTTTATTTCACCCTTTGCCTCTCAGTGGCCTGATGGCCTGGAAAAAGTGGCGGAAGATAAAGGGTTCATAGAAAAAGGGGAGGTAGCGCCCGCGGTTTCCTCGCCTGTCCCTGATTACGCCATGCCTGGAGTTAAAAATGAGATGCTTGCCACATCTGTCGCGGGCGTAGCGGGAACATTAATAGTCTTTATCGTCGGCTATGGCTTGGCGGTATTTATCAGGAAAACAAAAAGGGTTTGACAAGCGCTCGGGAAAAGAGTAAAATTTATATAAAGTAAGAATAAAATAGTCTTCTGGTTTAAACTGGAAGACTATTTTTTTAATAAGAAACAGCCATGTCCGAAAATAGCATTGTTTTATCCGTTGTTTTTATACCGCTTGTCGGGTCATTTTTCCTGCCGCTTTTAGGACGTATTTCGCCGCGCGCAAGAAACTTGTGCGCCTTGTTGCTCGCGCTTGCGCCTTTAGCATTATCCTTAAAGATCCTTCCTGAGGTTTCCAAGGGCAATACAATAATATTCAGCAAAAACCTGGCGATGGGATTCAATTTTATACTGCAGGCGGATTGCCTGGCGGTGTTTATGGCTATTGTCTCGTCGCTTATAAGCGTAATAATCGTTTTATATTCCTTCGGCTATATAAGCCATTACGGGAATCAGAACGAGTATTATTGCATGGTCGTCTTGTTCCTTGGCTCCATGATGGGGATAGTCTATTCGGCAAGCCTTGTTTTCTTGTATCTTTTCTGGGAAATGACAGCGATAGTAAGCTGGCGCTTAATAGGGTTTTTCAGGCAGGATAGGGATGTGCTACGCGCTGACAAGGCTTTTTTGGTCACGGCATTCGGCGCGCTTGTTATGCTGATAGGTTTTGTGATTGTCTACCAGAACACAGGCTCATTTGACCTGCCTGTCATAAAAGAAAACCTGGCAAACAGCCAGCTTCCGAATATTGCGGTGCTGTTGATACTTGTGGGTATATTTTCCAAATCCGCGACTCTGCCTTTCCATACATGGCTTCCGGACGCTGGCGTCGCGCCATCGCCTGTCACGGCGCTTCTCCACGCGGCTGTTTTAGTCAAGATAGGCGTCTATGTCTTCGCCAGGCTTTTTGTCGCGACTTTTTCGATAGAACAGATATGGCACACCGTCGTGCCTGTAGTAGCGGCGGCAAGCGCCATTGTCTCCGCGGGCGCAGCCCTTATAGAGACGGATTTTAAAAGGATAGTCGCGTATTCGACGATAAGCCAGATAGGTTTTATCTTTTTCGGGCTTTCGATAGGAAATGAGATAGGTGTAGTCGGTGGCCTTTTATACATCCTTATGCATGGCCTGGCAAAAGCCGGATTATTTTTATGCGCAGGTATAGTCGAGCAGAACACGCATACAAAAGACATAACAAAAATGGGCGGCCTTTTAAAGACAATGCCTTTTACAGCGGCGGCGTTTTTATCCTGCGCGTTTTCTGTCATGGGCATCCCGCCGTTTGGCGGGTTTTTCTGCAAGTATCTTGTATTTTCAGGCGCCGTAAACAGCGGGCAAATAGCGATCGCGCTTGTTTTTCTGGCCGGGGCATTTCTTACGATAATCTATCTTTTCAGGTTATTTAACCTGGTTTTCCTGGGCGAGCCGAAAGTAGCCGCGAAAGAACACTCCCGCGTGATGGTCGCGAGCGTCGTGGCTCTGGCCGCGCTGTCGCTTTTAGGCGGTATTTTAATAAGCTATCCGTTCGCGTTCGCGATGGCCGCCGCTAAGCAGATGCTGGGGTTAGTCAGATGACGTTAAATATTCTTTTAATACCTATACTGTTGCCTTTGATAGCGGGGGTGCTTGTTTTATTGACGCCCAAGAAATATCGGGGCGTAAAAGAGGCGCTTGCCGTTGTCGCTACTTTGGCGAATCTTATTATCGCGGTATCATTGTTTAGCAAAAATCTGGTTTACTCCTTACCGTGGGCTGGGTTCGGCATAGAGTTTTCCCTTAGGCTTTACCATTTCAGCAGTTTCATTATCGCCGCAACCGCGTGCTTCGGATTTTTGATCGCGCTTTATTGTGTGTCGTTTATGCGCGATAAAAATTACTTGGGCCAATTCTATGCTTATTTATTGCTGACCCTGTCTTTTATAAACGGAGCTGTCTTAGCTGACAATCTTGTACTTTTGCTGTTTTTCTGGGAAGGTTCGCTTTTATTGCTTTTCGGGATGATAGCGATAGGCAGGAAGGATGCTTTTAAGACCGCGATAAAAATGTTTGTGATCGTCGGTATCGCTGACCTGTGCATGATGGCAGGTATCGCTTTGACAGGATATATCGCGGGGACATTGACCATATCAAAAATAAGCCTCGGGTTTACTCCTTTGGCAGGCCTTGCGTTTGCGCTTCTTATGATAGGCGCGATCTCAAAAGCAGGCTCAGTACCTTTCCACACATGGATTCCTGACGCTGCTGTGGACGCGCCGCTTCCTTTCATGGCGTTTTTACCGGCGGCTCTGGAAAAACTTTTGGGCATATATTTTCTTACAAGGATATCTCTGGACATGTTTAAGCTTGTACCGGAGTCATGGGCAAGCTATTTATTGATGATAGTGGGGGCAATAACCATTTTGGTCGCGGTCATGATGGCCCTTGTACAGAAAGATTATAAGAAGCTCTTGGCTTACCACGCCATAAGCCAGGTAGGTTATATGATCTTAGGTATCGGCACAGCGCTTCCTGTCGGTATAGTGGGCGGCTTGTTCCACATGATAAACAATGCCCTCTATAAAAGCTGCTTGTTTTTAACAGGCGGTTCTGTAGAGAAGCAGGCAGGCACCACCGACCTGGCGAAACTAGGCGGCATTGGCGCCAGGATGCCTGTCACATTTTTATGCTTTTTTATCACGGCGGTCTCGATTTCAGGCGTGCCGCCTTTTAACGGTTTCTTCTCCAAAGAGCTTATCTATGACGCCGCTCTTGAGCGCAATGTCATTTTCTATATTGCCGCGGCATTGGGATCTTTTTTTACGGCAATATCGTTTTTAAAACTAGGCCACGCGGCGTATCTTGGAAAAATAAGCGAAGAAAACAAAAAAATCAAAGAGTCTCCTCTTGCGATGCTTTTGCCGATGGTCATCCTCGCGGCTATCTGCGTCATATTCGGCATTTATAACGCTTTCCCGATCAACAAATTAATACAGCCTGTCTTAGGCGCGCAAGCAGGGGAGCATCATTTTGCGGGGTTCCCAGGCAATATGAAAATCGTCATCATCACAGTGTTAGTGCTTTTGGGAGCCGTCGCGTCGCATATTTTTGGATTTAAAAAGACAGGAAGCGGGCTTAAAGCGGTGGATTATATACACTACGCGCCGGGATTTGCGGGTGTATACAAAAAAGCGGAACAAGGCGTTTTTGATCCTTATAATATCGGCTTGAAAATTGTAAATGTGGTTTCAAAAATCGCCTGGGCGATTGACAAGGCTTTCGACTGGATCTATGAAAAACTGGCTGTAGGGATAGTTTTCGCGTCCAGTTCAAGGTTAAAAAGGATCCATACGGGAAATTACTCGATGTACATCGCCTGGTCGATGCTTGGCATGTTGTTTGTATATCTGTCTTTATTATTCAGAAGCAAATAAAGGAGTCAATGTGTCCTGTTTGTTGATTTTAATACCGCTTGCGACGATCATCATACTGAACCTGCCGCTTTACAGGCTGATGAACAAGGCCGTGTTCTGGGCAGGCTGTGCCTTGTGCCTCGCACAGGTCTATTCAGTTGTTTTTTTGCCGAAAGATTTCTGGAACGCGCCGCTGGGGTATTTGGCGTTATTTTTTAAATTCAACCTCGCTGTGGACAGCCTGACTGTTTTGATGCTTTTGACTATAGGCATCATAGTATTTATTTCGATCCTTTTGGCGAGGCATTTTTTCACCGAAGAGGACAAAAGGTTTAATTTTATAAACCTACTTATCGTCATCCTTGCCGCCATGAACGGCGTCGTGCTTGTCAAAGATATTTTTTCCATGTATGTTTTTATCGAAGTCACCGCGGTATCATCGTTTATCCTTATTGCCTACAATAAAAGAAGGGATGCTTTCGAGGCTGTATTCAAGTATATAATTTTATCCGCGTTTGCCACTATACTTATGCTTACTTCCATCGCGCTTATCCTGCTTATTTCAGGAGACGCTTCATTCGCAGCGATAAAAATCGCGCTCGCGACTTCGCCGCACAGCAAGTTGGTACTTTTCGCTGTAAGTCTTTTTTTGGCAGGCGTTTTTATAAAAGGCGGGGTGGTGCCTTTTCACGGCTGGGTTGCCGACGCGTACAGGGCGGCGCCCAGGATCGTCTCTGTTTTATTGGCAGGCATCGTCACAAAGACAGTCGGTGTGTATTCGCTCATAAGGGTCGCGGGTTCTGTGTTTGACATAAACGGGCCCGTGGGAGGCGTGATCATGTTTTTAGGCGCCGCGTCAATAATAGTCGGCGCGCTTGAGGCGATGGAACAGAATCATTTTAAAAATATGCTTGCTTATTCAAGCATCAGCCAGGTCGGTTATATTTTATTAAGTTTCGGGTGCGGCACGCCGTTAGGCATCGCAGGCGCTGTTTTCCATCTTTTTAACCACGCGATCTTTAAATCGCTTTTATTTGTAAATTCAGCTGTCCTGGAGGAAAAAACTGGGACACAGTTCATGAACAGGCTGGGCGGCCTCGCGCAAAAGCTGCCTATTACAGGCGCGACTTCGATATTGGGTAGCCTTTCCACAGCAGGGATTCCTCCTTTAGCTGGGTTCTGGAGCAAATTGATAATCATTTTAGCTTTATGGTCCTCGGGCCATTACGTGTACGCCGTAATAGCGGTTTTAGCAAGTATCCTGACTTTGGCCTACATGCTTATCATGCAGAGAAGGATATTTTTCGGGACGCTTAAAGAAGGATTTGAAAATTTGACTGAAGCCGGTTTTTGGATATTACTGCCGACCTTGATACTCGCGGCGATAGTGGTGGGCGGCGGGCTGTTTTTCCCGTACTTTTTGAATAATTTTATATTGCCTGTCGGCAATATCTTGAAATGATAAAGATCTAAGGATGAATACATGGCTATAAATATAACCGTTCTAATTTGTCTTGCGCTGGCTGCCTTGTGGGCGGTGATGACAAGAAGCCTGTTGCGCGCGGCTATAGGCCTGGCCCTTACAAGCGCCATTCTGACCATATTGATGTTCAGGTTGGACTCGCCGGTCGCGGGGGTGTTTGAGCTTTCCGTGTGTTCCGGCCTTATTTCCGTTATTTTTATAAGCACGATAAGCTTGACGCACCCGATGACAAAGACGCAGATCGTCCAGCACATGAAGGACCGCTTGAGCAGGTTCTGGTACCTGCCGGTCGTCGTGGTCATCGCGGGTATCGCGCTTAGCCTTGCGCATGTAAAAATCAATATAAAAATTCCCGCGCCTGAAGAGGTAAAAGACGCGCGCTACGCGCTGTGGTATTTAAGGCATGCGGACCTGATAGGGCAGATAATGATGCTTCTGGCAGGCGTTTTCGGCGTGGTCTTATTGTTTAAGGAGACAAAAAAGAAATGACACATGAGGCCCTCGCGGTATTCTGGCCGTTTTGCCTTTTTATAATAATGCTTTTTATAATAGGGCTGTATTGCCTGATTGTCACCTTTAACCTCATAAGGGCGCTTATCGGCGTCGAGATATTGCTAAAAGCGGTCACGCTTCTTTTTATAGTCGTGGGCTATGTGACCAAACACACAGCGATGATGCAGAGCCTTATAATAACCATGATCGTTTTGGAAGTGGTTGTCGTGACCATAGCGGCAGGGGTCATAATCGGCATGCACAAATACAACAATTCGCTTGATGTCAGGAATTTAAGGAGATTAAGAGGCTAGCGCAGATGGAAAAAATATTATATACTCCGCCGGCAGCGTTTATAATCTCATTTTTATTTTTTGCGATCTTGGCGGCAGCGCTCTCGAGGCTGGCGTACCGCGGGAAACAGGGCCCTGCAGGCGGGCGCACGTCATACGCGTGCGGCGAGGACATCCCCGACCACACTGCGCAGCCTGACTATAGCCAGTTTTTCTCGTTCGCGTTTTTCTTTACTATCGCTCACGTCGCGACATTGATGATGACGATAATCCCGATTGAAAGCCTGGAGACGCTCGCGATGGCGCTTATTTATGTGGCGGTTGTAGTCGTAAGCTTGATGGTCGTATTTAAAAGGTGAGGCAATGGGACTGATCAAAAAAATAGTAAATTGGGGCAGGATAAAATCCCCGTGGATACTGCATTTTAATTCAGGCGCATGCAACGCCTGCGACATAGAGATAACCGCGGCGCTTACGCCTATTTACGACATAGAGCGCTTCGGCATCCAGATAAAAGGCACCCCCAGGCACGCTGATGTCCTGGTGTGTTCCGGGCCTGTCACAAAGCAGATAGAGTCAAGGCTAGTAAGGATATACGAGCAGATGCCTGAGCCGAAATTCGTGATCGCGGTCGGGACATGCGCGTGCTCAGGAGGCGTATTTAAAGGATGCTACAATGTAAAAGCCGGGATCAATTCGGTGATCCCTGTGTCGGCGTATATTCCAGGATGCCCCGCCAGCCCCACGGCCATCATCGACGGGGTCGTGAAACTTTTGGCAAGCCTGGAAGACAAAGAGCCCAGGAAAGAACCTATAATAATAGAATAGACAGGAGTGTTGTTGATGAGCAATGAGGAAAATATTGTAAAAGAATTGACCGGTAAATTTAATTACCTGGAGGGCAAGATCGCGGTTCAGCGGCAAAGGCGTATTTTTGCCGAGGTAAGTCTTGAACATTTCAAGGAAGTATTTGAATTTGCCGTAAACAACGCGGGCTTTTCGATGCTTTCCGCGATAACCGGGCTTGACGAGGGCGCGAATTTGGGTTTTATTTACCACCTTGGCAAGGAAAGCGGCATCATGCTTAATTTAAAAACAAGCGCCCCGAAGGAAAACCCTTTAATAGACAGCGTGACAAAATATTTTCCGTCCGCTGAGATTTACGAAAGGGAAAT
>Ga0315285_10002676_pt1 | contig 18576 bp, 18 predicted proteins | sample YL17G09_36_MG_FD_203698 | JGI IMG/M metagenome (GOLD analysis project Ga0315285, IMG submission 203698) | Sediment microbial communities from Yellowstone Lake, YNP, Wyoming, USA - YL17G09_36 | ecosystem: Environmental > Aquatic > Freshwater > Lake > Sediment | place: USA: Wyoming | collected...
TCATGCGAACTTTAGCCGAGCGGGACAATTCAATATCTCTAAATTAATAAATTCAATCCTTGAAGCAGTTGAATCCAATGAATTTTCGAAGGTTAAATCACAAGCATCTGGGATATTTCCCTCGTTTCAACCCGTTTCGACCCAGAAATTATCAAAATTAGGTCTGGCAAATACTTATCTCACTTGTCAAATAAATGAAGTGAAACCTCTACAGATAGAACTCAATGGATCCTGTGCAATATCCGTTAAAATTGAAATTAATGATACTTTCTTCAGAGACGCCTCTGAAAAATGGCTTCCATTACTTATAACCTGTTCCGATACCTTATTTTCGTCGATAAATATCCCTCTAACTTTAACAGAACAAGTCTCGAAATATGACTACATATTCAATCCCCGTTTCCTTGAATCAGGAGAAACAACAATCAAAATCATCATCAAGGATATTGATCAGACCTTTTTGTTGAAATCTCTTGAGTCATCCCCGGTAAAAGTTCTCCGGAAATATATTCCAATGACTATAAATTTAAACATTGAAAATGAGGGTGACACGATTTATACGGCGTGTAATTTAAGTGGGCCCATAACACAGCAAATAAAGCCCGTAAAATTAGCTATAAAAGTCTCTGATATCTCGAAGTTCTCTTTGAACGCAGAAAAAATTGCACTAGAAGAGAAAGAGCCTACTGCTGCATTCAAAAATCTTGGAAAAAATCTCTACGACAGCTTAATACCAGCATCAATAAGCCAGGAAATCCAAAAAGCAATTCAATTCGCCAGCAAACAAAATGTCCCCATCTACTTTCTGATTAATTCGAGTCGTGAATTAATGTCTATTCCCTTTGAGCTCTTCTTCAGCGATAATAAACCGATTGAAGGCTTCTTTGCTACGAAATATTCATTTTTCAGGTATCCTATTGAAAAAAAGGTTACTCCTATTGAGAAATTAACATCCCGCATAGCGCGAGTCCTATTAATTTCGGCGAATCCAATTGGGGGTGAATTCAATCTGGCGGGAGTCGATCGGGAGAATAAGACTATCCGTACAATACTCTCCAAAATCGGCATCCAAGCGACTTCCATTACCAGTGAAGCCTCAACGCTCCAAAATGTCCTTCACGAACTGTTGACGAACGAATATGACGCAATCCATTTTAGCGGACACGGTTCATTTGACGCAGAAAATCCCATGGAAAGCGGACTCGTCCTTGGTATTCAAGGTAAACCTCCTGAAATCCTCTCTGCCGTGAATATCAGAGAACTGCTCAAAGAAACCAATTTGAAACTTATTTTCTTGAATAGTTGTTACTCTGCAGCACAATCGAACAAGCTTCTCCCCCAAAACGATGTCCTAGGGATCGCGGATGCGTTCATCCAAGTTGGCGTCCCGACAATCATTGGAATGCAATGGCCCGTCTCCGATGAAGGCGCCGTCGTAATAGCCCAGAATTTCTACGATTTGGTCTTCAAGAAAAATCTCGACTTCCAAACGGCCTTAAAATTTACCCGTTTACAATTAATTTCCGACTATCCCAACGATCCCAGTTGGGCTTGCCCGATGTTGGTGAAACATCCAAGCCTTTAATCTTCTTTTTTGGCTATGATCGATTATTAAAAATGTAAGCATTTCCATCGATTTACAAAACATCTTAATGAAAATTCAAATAATAACTCAGCAGGTTAAATGAAGTGCTGCAATAACTCTGCTCTTTTTCGATAAGTCGTTATATAATTTACAGGCGTCTTTAGTCTTGGCAATTTTTAACTTGATGCCCTTCGATTCAATGTACTTTTTAATCTCCTCCGATACTTTCAAACGCCCTGAGTCACCCGTGCCGATAATTAAGAATTCAGGGGGGGCTTCCATCACGGTGCTGAGATCTTCCTCGTGGATCGCATGCCCTTCCTTGCGCCACCACTTATCCCAGATCCGATCAAGATATATAATGAGATCGCTGGTGTAAGTATTCCCATCAATCACTATACTTCCAAAGGAATAGGACTCGATTTTCATATTCTATCATTTGAATTCAAATTATTTGAATCATCCCTAAACATTAAATAATGTTATAATATTTAATATTTAATGACCCTTACTAAGAAATTACGGCTGAAATTGAAGCAATTGGCTGCAAAATATGATAGAAAAAAATGAGTTTTCGGAAAATTCAGATAATACACGGAAAGCTAAAGTAGAGAAAGTACTAGCAGAAGCCATTGCAAAATTCGAAAGCAAATATCCAGAAATTGCAAAGCGAAGAAAGAAATTACAACAGAATCTTCACCTCCTTGATGAAGTCACCATCGCTAACTGGTCTCTACCATTTAAGGAATGATAGAGGAATTTATCTCTGCACTCATACCTGATTGATATCAGAAAACGATGCCATTATCAATTTAATTTCTATAGGTACCTAATTTAAATTGAAATGCATTTGAAAACGGATCAAGTGGTCGACTATGATTAGTAATTTAAAATCTCAAGATAATTTCAACTACTTTGAAGTTTGCAAAAATTGTCCAGATGAGGACTGCTGTGCGGATCCTTATTTTACCTTTTGCGCTAAGAATGAGATTGAAAAAATCCAAGAAAAAATAAAGGAATTCCCCAAAAAGTTTCGTTTTTTCCTCGATGAGAACACGCGCCTTTATAAAAATGAAGAATTTCAATATTGCGGAATAAAGAAAATTCGAGGAAAGTGCATCTTCTTAAAGGATCATCGTGTTTGCTTGATCCACGATGTGAAACCGCTCCATTGCCGGTGCTGGCCTTTAATTTGGAGTTACGAGGAAACGGAAGCTAAATTGATAATTTACATGGATCAGTGCCCTTTAACACCTGTTCTCTCCATAAATGTTCAGTGGATTGAGAATATGAAAAAAATCATTATCCATGAGGTGCAACAAATGTCGAAATTCGATCGATTCGCCTTCTCTGCGTTAGAAAGCGATGATGCATTGCAGATGATCGATATAATTGATTTATCTTCAGAATAATTCGTTGATTAAATTTTAAAAAGCCATGGTTTAAATAGTCCCGTTTTAGAAAAATATAAATTCTCTTTTTCTCTGTTTTGTTAGAAATAAAAACTCCATCTCTCAATAGACAAAGTATAATAGTGATTCATTATGGAAATTGATTTTTACAAGTTCTGTAAGAACTGCAAAGGGACCATGTGTTGCACGAAACCCTTTTTTGCGTTTGCTACAGAATCCGAACGGGAAAAAATAGTGGAATACCTTCAATCGAAAAATCTCACAAATAATAATATTTTCGATAAACGCCAATCAAGCAAGTTTATAACGGGACTTCCCTATTTCCTCATCAATAAAAAGAAGAACGGCGAATGTATTTTTCTGAAAGAAGACAAATCCTGTCTCATTCAGCCGGTGAAGCCCTTAGACTGCCTTTTCTGGCCATTGACCTTCGAATTTAATCCTCATACTAATGAGTTAGATATCTTATTAGGCGATTGCTTTTTTACGAAACAAATCAAGAAGTTAGGGATTCTAGAAGAATGGGTGGCAAAAGAGAAAGAAAACCTGATAAAACAAATTCCCAATTTCAGTAGAAACGAGCTTATTGCATACAACTCTATGACCAATATTGCTAAATTCACACTACTCTTTACAATAACTATACCTCCAGGCTAAAATCAAGCAATCCTAAATTGTTATAAATTTAAATCAAAGAGGGAGAATTTTTATAAATTTAAATGAATTGTACTTCGTACAAACAGAATTGCCGGATCTAAAATGAGACTGAATATCATTCAAATTATTCTATTGGGCGTCGTTCTCATCGTCACAATCTATTTCACGTACGCGACGATTAATCTGATTACCTCGGGGTTAAATGTCATCGAGACTGAAGAACACATCATGGTTACCTTGGGATTTGTGGATTATGGGATGATTCAATTCTACGTTTTTATGGCAATAATGGCTTTTCTGCTCTTAATTTTGGCAGGTTCCGGTAAAAAGGAGTAAGTTAGTCTAGACCCTTTTTAAAACTCTATAGAGCTGTTCTGCCAGGGTTTGGCGTAATTTTTTCCATTCCTGATAAGAGTGGGCCGCTAATTTTCTGAGAGATGCGGGCAGGAATCGGGGCAGGACCTCCCCAATTTTCTCCGCGATCATCTGTTCGGTGATAGGTTCTATTGCTGGTATAAGATATTTGAGCACATTCGGGAAATGGGTGCGATATTTCAGAATTTGAGGTAGAAATTTCGCAAGATTGTGCGGGTGGCTTTCTCCAACATTGAGTAATGAATAGAAAAGGTCATTGATAAAAGGCACCATCCATTTTGCCTCCTCCATTGAAAATGGAATCTCGCGGATAAAGTGATAAATTTCTGGTCCGAGCTCAAATTCCTCGCCTATGGGCGAATTTCGCCACCGCGTCTCATATTCTTTTAGAGGCGCTCCAGAGGAAATATATGTCTCACTCACCTCTGCCGCTATCCGACCGGAAAGCATTGCGTAATAGATACCTTCTGCTTCCAGCGGACAGGGAAATCCTGCCGCATCTCCAATTAACAGCACACCGGCTTTGGAATAGGTTTTTTCGGGATTCTTCACGAAGGTCAAAAGGTGCGCCTGAAATTCTCGAGGGCGCCCGTCGACCAGGCTTAGTTGCTGTCTCAGCGCAGGGGTTTCCAAAAATTTATCAAGATAATATCGGGGGTTTTTATTCCAGGCATTTAGAAAATGCCCCAGTCCCACATGGACTCCGGCGCCGTGGAAGAAGGAGTAGGCGACGGAGAATGCCGAAGAGAACCAGTAGTGCAATGCATTGCCACCAAAAACTTTGTTAATTTTTTCTTTTGACGCCTCAAACTCATAGGTGACTTCTAAAGTTAAGTCATTTTGATTCCATTTGGTGCGTAACCCACTTTTCGTGGCAACCGTGGAAATAACCCCATCGGCGCCTAGCACAATTTTCCCGTAATACTTATTATTCTTCTCATCGGTAACTCCGACGATTCGATTCTTTTCATCACGTAAAAGGTCTGTTATCAAGGTCGCGGTTTTCAGCTCAGCCCCTGCCTCCACCGCTAAGTCCGCCAAATAAGGGTCCAGCTCCGCTCGATAAACGTTCACGGTGAGGAAATCTCGCGCCTCCTGATATTGCGCCATATTCGATGGGGTAAAGCCAAAGAACGCCTTCTCATCTAAATTCCCATCTACTAGGTGTGCCGTAGCCATTTTTGCGATCCGGACCGATTCAAGACCAAGTTCTGGTTTGAGATACTTAAAGTCGCGAAATACCTTCGGTGACAACGCGGTTCCTGAACAATTTTTCTGCCCTGGAACTCTCCCGCGCTCAAACATCACGGTTTTAAAGCCTTTTTCCGCTGCATATTTCGCCGCTGTACTGCCCCCCGGACCGGCGCCTACAATTATGATATCATATTCTGCCATTATTCCATCAACCCGATACCTAATTAAAATTCAATGCCTTCCTTCTCTCTTCCAAACGTTATAATTAATATTCCGGAATAAACGGAAATACCTCTTCAACCAATTTCGAAGCGGAGTTGAATTGGGAAATGTTACTGAGATCATCGAATTTATCCGAAAAAGTGAGGTAGAATTTCTCAGCAAATTGTTTCAAAGCAAGCCGTAAGGATTTATTGAATTCATTGGATAATAATACAAAAGCTACCGGATATTTCTCATCCCGATACACAAGCAGGAGAGCCTGTTCCAATTCGATTTGGCGTATATTCCCTCGATTGACTGTTTCCTTCAGTATTCCGCTAATACCCTGCATCATCCCCCCAAATAGATCATCATCAACCTTTGAAGATTTATCCCAAATATGATTGAAAATGCAAATCCCTCTAAGGCTATCGATGATCGTCAACCGCGATGCCCGAAAGGGTAGTATGTAAGCCAGCTTCGGTTGCTTCTTAAAAATATACGCGATAGCCAGCACCCCAAGTCCAATAGATAGCTGCGTGATGAACGGAATCCCTATCTCTAACCCAAAATCCGGCAGAATTTCAAAAATAACGGGGACTAGGGTGAAAAAAATACCCCCGATAATTAGAATTATGGCAGCACTTTTCATTGATTGAGGCGATTTACTATAAATTTTCGCGCTAATATATAAAAACAAAAAACTTTGGAAAAGCATAATGGCAAAGAATATCAAATTAATCATGTCCGACTCGTCGTAGATGAAAAACACGATCCCTGCGGTCACGAGATTGGTAAAAAAGAGAAGCTTCAGGGGTTCTACCCTTTCTCGGGAAATTATATCGATAAATAGAATTAAAATGAATATTGATCCAATAAATAAGAAATGCGTATAGGAACTAATCGAAATAATGGCTTGGAGATTATACCCCATTATATTTTGAAGATAAGTACTAATCAGGATTAGCTCTTGAAAAGTTCCCCAAACCGCTATTACCAAAAAAAACAAAGATAGTAATAGCGAATGACGTGCTTTATCTCTCCTGAAAGTCTGAAACGCAATCGCTGTAGCATAATAGACTGCTACTACCGCGATAACACTTAATACCAACCCTATGACGTCATTAAGTCCTAATTCCATTTTTCATCACAATAAAATAACACTCTATAAATGCCTATTCTAACCAATCCAATCCTCATTAAAATTTGGGTGATTGATTAAAATTTAGGTCATTAATAAAACCACCTTGTCTATAAGAGAACAAAGTCATGCTATAAATTTCATAGATTCTGGCACTAGTAAACCTATTAATCCTATTCCTTTCCCTACCTCTTCCTCTACTTTTCACCAAAATCCCTTCCGATTCTTATTCTCCAAATCTTTAAATATTTATTAACTTAGGGCGGTAAGATCTGATTCACAATTTAAAAATTTGGAAGTATCAAGTATGAATTATTTGGATAAACCATGGCTAAAGAATTATGATAAGGATGTTCCAAAAGAGATGGACCCTGAACTATTTGAAACGACATTAATTGAACTATTCTTACCTACTTTTAAGGAGTTTCCCGATAAATTATGCGCCGATTTCTTAGGCGTGCCAATGACTTTCGCAGAGCTTGATCGCTATTCGAACCAATTTGCGAATATGCTGATCGAGAACGGGATTAAACCCGGCGAAGTAGTAGGACTTTCCCTAGTCAATACACCGCAATATCTCATCTCTTATATCGGCATATTGAAAGTTGGATGTACAGCTTCCGGCTTATCCCCGCTCTTTTCCCCAGGAGAGTTAGAATACCAGCTGAAAGATTCGAATGCCGCCGCTTTAGTCTGTATCGACGCCGCCTTTGCCGCCAGAATCAAATTGATTGCCCACAACCTACCGAAGTTGAAACTAATCGTCGTGACTAACATCGCGGATTTCCTTCCCGGTTGGAAACGCTTTCTTGGAAAATTACTGAAGAAAATTCCATCGGGGAAAGTCACGCCGCTTCCGAATAAAACCGTCCTAAAATTTATGGATATTTTGAAGACCTATTCTCCAGCTTATGAAATTAAGAAGGAGAATTCAAGTCCTGATTCAACCGCCTTGCTGATGTATACTGGCGGCACTACGGGGTTCCCAAAAGGCAGTATCTTGGCGAATAGAAACGTTGCGAGCGATAACATTCTGATGTCTACCTGGCTTCAAATAAGGCGTGGCTCCGATATCGCCATCTCGGGCTTTCCCTTCTTCCATATAGGCGGCACGGCCTTCTGCAATATGTGTCTTATCCAGGGCGTAACACAGCTCTTGATTCCTAATCCTCGTGATACAAATCACATTTGTGCCGAAATAGCGAAGTTCCACCCCACGATGCTGGTCAATGTCCCAAGCCTCTATCAGATGCTCCTCAACAATCCGAAATTCAAGAACTTAAATTTTGCCAATTTGATATTTGCCGTGTCCTCTGCCGCGCCTTTCCCGGTCGAATCCATTAATGATTTAGAAACAACAATTGGAAAGGATATGCTCCTTGAAGTTTATGGGGCGACTGAAATGTCTCCGATTGTGTTGATGAATCCTCGTTTTGGAAAGAAGAAAATCGGTACCGTGGGCATGCCTCTTCCGAATGTCCAAGTGCGCCTCACAGATCCTGCCACGAACAAAGAAGTCCCGGTGGGCGAGCCCGGCGAGATTTTAGTCAAAGGTGCTCCTGTTATGAAAGGGTACTTAAACAAACCTGATGAAAATAAGAAAGCTTTCGACGCCGATGGCTGGTTCCACACTGGCGATGTCGCCATTATGGACGAGGATGGCTATTTTAAGATTGTGGACCGCGTGAAGGATATGATCATTGTCGGCGGCTATAAAGTCTATAGCACTAAAGTAGAGGATATTCTGACACATCATCCTGCCATAAACATCATAGCACTCGTCGGTATTCCTAATCCCGAACGGCCTGGAAGCGAACTCGTCAAAGCTTTCATCCAACTCAAGCCTGACATTACTGCTACCGAAGAACTCAAAGAGGAGATCATCAAATTTGCGAAAGCAAAGTTATCGCCCTATGAAGTGCCTAAACTCATCGAATTCCGAAAAGAATTGCCCTTAACCGCAGTAGGAAAGGTCTACAAAAAAGATCTACGCAGTAAATGAGATTTGTCTCAATTTTTTTTTGAAAGTACATAATGTTTTTTTTGGATTCAAATTCATCCGAAATATTCAGGCGTAAGTTCTTAGTAAATTGTCTCAAAGGAACCTTTAAAAATTTATTAGACCCCGCCCAAAAACACCGTTCAATATAAGCATACTCTGCCATAATCTTTTTAAGGACGCAATAAACAAAACTGCCAGTAAGACAAAGCCCAACAATGAGATTTTATATTATCTTTGAAAAAATGAAGAGGAACTATTATGACTCACAAGAGAACCATATTTCTTCTAATGCTTCTGATCTTGTTCCTAATACTCCCTTTGTTCCATCCAGTAAAACCACAAACTACTCTTCTTAGTAACCCACCCCCCGAATTGAAAATATTGAATGGAGTTACACTTTCTATTAATGGAGACCCCGCATTAGGTGCGGCGGCATCCTCAGGCAATGGGTCTGCTGCGAATCCGTATATTATCAAAAATAAATTCATCAATGCCAGTGGAGCTGGAACACACGGGATTTCGATTCGTAATACCAATGCTTATTTCATTCTACGAAATTGTACGGTAACTAATGCATACACCCCTTATTACGCTGTTTATTTCTACAATGTAACTCACGCTCGGCTTGAAAATATCAACGCTAGTAACAATCATGGTGTGGCAATAGCACTCAATAGCAGCATTTTAATTACGCTCGTCGGCACCATCGCCAACAATAACTATTACGCAGGTATTTGGCTATGGAGATGTCTTTATAATAACCTAACTGCCACCACTGTCAACGAAAACAATTACGGTCTTGAATTAGATTGTAGCAATTACACGACAATAAGCGGCATTATTGCCAATAATAATCATCAAAGTGGAATTTATTTCCTAAGATCCATATATCCTACGCTGACCGGTGCTACCGCCAATAATAATGGTTATGGGATTAATTTACGTTACTGCAATTATAGCACGATTTATGGCAATACCGCTAATAATAATAGGTATGATGGAATTTTTCTCGCTTTGAGCAATTCCAACGGGGTAGCCGGAAATCTCATTAGTAGTAATTCCATTGGAATTGAACTTGCCAGCTCCAATTACAACATTGTTACGGGGAACACGTTATACAACAATTCAGAATGTATTACAGAGGAGGATTGCATAGGCAATACATTGGAAAACAACAATTGCGGAACCTCCGGAGATCCACTACTCATAATCTTACTTATCTTAATACCCATAGTCGGTCTGGCTCTCGGGTTCTTCATCCTGTACCGAAGAAGAGGACTAAGAGCGTCCCCTTAACGTTTTTTATATGTGATATTTACCTCAAAAAAAGGTTATAATTTTTCATACAGCATATGGTTTTGCTTTCTATATTTCATTAAGCCTATGAGCAGGAGAGTTCCTCCGACGATTAAAGACGCCGTTCCGATGATGATAAAGGTCCATAGTAATGCGGGTGGGAGCAAAGGTAATTTTTATAAAAAAATTATTTCTAATAAAGTTATGCCATTAAATAATAGTATTTTTAGGATTATTATAGTAATTTTTGCTCTATAAAAAAAGGGAAAAGGGAAAAAACATTTTTCCATCATGCCCAGCGACGCGCCGAGTTCCTCAAGGTTGTTTTTCTATAAAAAAGGGAAAAGGGAAATTTTTTTTTTATTTTTTATTTTTTCATTGCTTTCTTGAGACCTTCGTGCACCATTTCCATCATGCCCAGCGACGCGCCGAGTTCCTCAAGGTTGTTTTCCTTGGCATACTTCTTTAGGTCAAACTGGCCCGCCATGACTGCGTCATAGGCTTGCCGGAACGCTCTCGCACCTGCCGCAGGTCCCATGGGGTGTGCATGAATGCCCCCACCCGTGCCAATGCCGATATTTGGTCCGAGGTCTTTCACTAATTGCGGTATATGCTGCGTTTGAATACCACCCGAGGGGAATGGAAGGCAGGCTTTGAGTTGGTTTTCGCCGTAGCCGAGGGGCATTATGATTGCCCGCACGAGCGCGAGATAACGGTCCACAAGATAAGGTGCCTTCCCATAGGGAGCTGGTACGAGCGGAATGTCTATGCCCAGCATCCGTGGGAAAATTCCCATCACGAGGTCCGATGAAATCCCTGAGAGCGGCGATACATAGTAGCTCCCTGCGCCATCGGTATGCCCTAAACAAATCAGTTTACCCTTATCGGTGAAAGGTTTGATACAGGACCACCCACAGTTGATATAATTGATCATTACTCCATTACCGCCCAGAGAGACCACTTTATCATACAATTCTAGCATTTTATCTGCACGGTCAGAAATATTAACGGTGTAAATAGTTTCCTCGCCTGTTTCTTCCATCTTCTTGTCGCGCATTTCCATGTACATGGGCAAGCGATCCTCGATGGCATTATCCATCTGACAGCAGTTCATAATCATCTCATCGTCCTTGATGATGTCGACTCCGCCGATGGCGGCCTCCCAGAAAAGTTGCTTTCCGACTTCCTTGGTATACCCGGTCTTGGGTTTGATCATGTTGATCGTGACTGGTCGCGTTTTCGGATCAGGCGCCAATGGAATCTTGAGCTTCTTGTAGATGCCCTCAATGCCAAAGGTCGGGCCCTGAAATCTACTCATATATTCTTTTCCGAACCTCACGCTCACGAGGCGGATAGGTCCAAGCATCGAAATATTGCCATAGATAGAAGTCATCATGCCTCCGAAATTGTCATCATTGAACAGATCCGTAGGATATGCAACAGTTACTAAGTAGGGGACTAAGCCCTGCCCAAAATAATTTAGAGTTCCTTCCCGGGTCTTGGTTCCTGGGCGTTGTACCTCGAATTGAGGTATCTCCACGGCTTGCAGGACCTTGCCGATGAACCTTCTTCGGATTTCGGGAGTTTCTCCAGGCACGTGCGTCCAAGTGCCAATTGACTGCTCCTCAGCAATCACCCTTGCGATGTTGACATGCATCCCTTCATAGTCAAGTGGTAGGCATACAAGATAGTTGCACATAATATATTTATCCAGATCTATACCATCCATCAGGCTTTCTGCCCATGTGGTCATGTCTGGTCCGAGTTTTTCCATATATCAATCCACCATAATAATTTTCATTTCTTTTACCTTTAATCTCCTCTAATTTTTTGATAACATTTTTTGGGGTTCTTTACACTTTCTTTGGATTTCTTAGTATAATAATTCTTTTAATTCCTTGATATATTGTAATATCATGACTTCTAAAATAATTATTGTCGGTAGCGGAATTGGTGGATCTGGTATTGGCGCATTACTTACTGCCTCTACGAAGGCAAATATCCAACTTTTCGAGCGGGACAAGATTCTCGGGGGGCGGTGCGCCTCCTATGAGAAAATTGATATGCAGGGGCGCCAGTGGAGGTTTGATATCGGTTGCCACATCTTTTCGACCTGTGATAAAGGTCCTCTCGGTGAAATCCTCCAGCGCTGTGGAAAAACTCTGAAATGGAGTTATACCCAGAACCCAGGACCCCGGGTGAATGTGATGGGGATTGAGCTTTCGAGTGTTACAAAAATAAAGAAACGCAAGAGCGTAAACGAGAAGGCACCACCAGCGCCCAACTTTTCTGCCCTTGCGAAGGCGATGCCGATTGAAGAGACTTCGCAGTATGATGCAGTGCCGTTGATTAATTTCCTCGACGATTTCTACGGACCTAACAAAGGACAGATCAATAAAATCATGTTCAGCATGCAAGCTGGCGTATGTTTTGGAACAGATCCCCAAAGTACATCAACGGGAGAATTTTTAAGGTGTATTGGGGATAATGCCCGAAGGATGTCCATGGGATATCCTCTGGGCGGAACTGGTGCGATCCCCGAGACCTTCTGCGAGGCAATTCGAGAAAAAGGTGGCAAACTATTTTTAGGGAAAGAAGGCAGCGTCAAAAAAATTGTCGTGGAAGATAACAAAGTCAAGGGCGTCGAAGCCGGACCCGATAGCGCATTCCATGAAGCCGATATCGTAATAGCCAACTCCGATATTAAGACGACGGTATTGAAACTAATTGGAGAACAGTATCTACCCACCGACTACGTGAAATATGTCAAAGATTTGAAATGGGGCGGGCAAGTCTGTTCCATCAAACTCGGGATAGATAAAATCATCACCGATCAAAAAATGCTGACCTATGTTCCGAAGATGCGAGAGGATGAGGTTATAGGGCAAATTTTGAATCCAAAAACTGATATTAAAGAATGGGATCTGGCGAAGCTCGGCGTGCCTGAAAAAACCGCACTTCTAATCGTTCCCATTAGCAATCATGATCCCGCTTTGGCTCCCGAAGGCTGTCAAAATATTCACGCGGTGTCACCAACGGCGTTTGGGAATTTAGTGAAGTGGAGCCACACGGATGAGAAGAAATGGGAACAAGCTTGCCTTAATACCTTCTTCTCACTATGGCCCGAAATGGAAAATCACATTGTCATTCAAGATTTCATCTCGACCAGCTTCCTAGAAGCACGTTTCGGGAAGGAAGGCGCTGGCACTGGCATCGCCCAATCCATCGATCAAGTAGGCGAGAAAAGACCTTCCATGGTTTCACCGATAAAGGGATTATATTATTGCTCCGGCGATGCAGGTGGCTGGGGCATCGGCACTGAATTACCCGCGCGAGCAGCGCTCGACCTGTTTCAATTTTTCCAAAGTCGGAAGATTGTTTGAATTGTTCTTTTGTTTCTTCGAATTAAAAATTCAGAATTCTATAAATCCTATTTTTTCTATTGGACTAATTATCAATCTGAACTTATCTAAAAGATCTTTAAATCCAAGAATTAATGGAATATCATCAATTAATGCCAGAAATGCTCTAAATTTTATTTCTGGTGTAAGATTCCCTTGTCTATCGATAATTTTACAACTAATCCAACCTATCTTTACATCTATTTTACATTGTTTTTTTGGAACAAGCCCTCTAACAAAATGGTCAGAAATTATTTTAACTTCTAAGTCTTGCCATAGGCTTAATGGAAATAGGCTTGTATATGCTCCCGTATCAATTATTGCTTGACTTGGCTCCGTCCAACCGTTCGATTTTTTTAATTGAACCCAACCCACAATTCTAAGAAATTCTCCATAGTCAGGAACTTTTTTAAGGAGCTCAATATCGAATTATTTGAGAAGTGTAAGATTTACTCTAATAGATAACTGCCCCACTTTCTATATAGATAAGGGGAATGTATTTTTTCCCTGTTAATTCTATGGCATGTTCTTTAACTTCACGCCTATTCTTTCCATAACTTACAATCTTTTTTCCAACAATAGCAACCCATTTATCTTGGTACTTTCTCTGCAAATCGGCGTAACTTTCTTCTCCCCAGGAAGCATCTTCCCCAAACTCTTCTAATTCCATAATTGCCACCAACTACTCAACTGCACATTGTATTTCAGTTAATTTTTCTAATGAAAATTAGAGAAACCTCCTATTAAAACTTTTTTTGAATATATTTTGATGCTTATTTAAGGCATTATACTTTAAATGATTACTAAAAAGGTGATCAAGCCCTCAAATTAGGGTATTAGGAGATTCCCCGAAAAATTACTCTCACCGAGTTAGCTGCACAATTAAATCTTGCAAAATCCCCCCTCTCCGGGATTCTCCGACGAATTGATAAAAAATTGATTCAGAATCGGTGAATCATTCTTCTACCTTTAAAGAAAAAAATAAAAATGGAGGACAGGTATTTTGCTATGATTCCTATCCCTTCATCGCCCTATTAAACAGGGGAATTGAGATCACTAGGAAAGCGATGCCGAAAACCACCAAGAATATCAATTGACCTGATATTGCGGGTATATCCGCGCCGAGCACAATCACATTTCTCAACGCATCGGTTGCATATGTCAGAGGAAGGATCTGAGCAATCCATTGCATAAACATCGGCATCTGCTCGATCGGAAAGAAGACTCCACTAAAGAACATCATCGGGAACATGATGGTCATCATTATCATTGAGGCTGTCTGCTCGTTATTCGTGAATGAGGTGATCATAATCCCTAAACCCACGAAACTAAAGACCACTAAGAATAAGATCAAGAGCACAAGTGGAACGCTTCCGTAAATATGAACGTTAAAGAGCAAAACCGCCAAAACGAGTAGCAGTACTCCCTGAATCATCCCTCTGGTCGTCTGTGCCAGCGTTTTACCTAGTATTATGGAGAGCCTATTGATCGGTGCAACAAGCATACCATCCAATGTTCCCATGTCCTTCTCATAGGAGATTGCATGTGGAAGACCAGTCATAAGTGCCATCATCACAACCATTGCCAATATGCCTGGCGCCATGAACTGGAAATAACTCGATTCTCCAGGGACGATCCCGCCTGCTTGGACATTATACGGCACGATTTGTGCATAAGATACGCTTAAATTGCCCATTGCATACTGCACACCGAGTTGTCGGATTACCTCCCGCAAGACGGATTGCATTGTGGCCGCCATCTGCGGGTTCGATTGGTCCGTTATGATCGAGATGTTGGCTTGCCTCCCCGCCAGTAGGTCCGCGGTGAAATTTTCAGATATAATGATGCCGCCATTGATATCACCATTCTGAATGCGGCTTTTGATCTCCTCGAAGCCTGTAGCATTATGAAGCTCCATCATGCCCGTCTGGCTGTTTAGAAACTCTAGTTGCGTCACGAATGCATCGCCCAGAGGCCCCTCATCGAGGTTCGCTAGCGCCACTGGTGCATTATGGATCGAGGTCCCACTAGGAAATATGAAACCCATCACCACCATCATCAGCAAGGGCATAAGCACGAGCATTACCATTCCTACTTTACTCCTGCTGAACTCTAACAAATCTTTCCAACAGATCCACATACTATGTCGTAATGTGCGCTTCATCTGTACCATCTGATCACCTACCTTATCTTACCCTCCCTTGCGGCCTACGCATTCCTGGCGGGCCGGGACGATGCCCCGCCATAGGCCCCAAAGGCTTGAGACTATTATTGGGCTCGTCTCTGACTGCGTGCCCTGTGATGTGCAAAAAAACATCCTCAAGAGTAGGCTCTATGCTCTTAATAGAACTTATTTTACCGTTGTTATGACGAACTGTATCTATTATTTCGTCAAAAGCTTCATCCCCGTTTGCCTGTATCTTAATATGTGTATCATCTATCCTTGTGATGTTTTGCACGCTTTCTTGGGACTCGATAAGTGAAACTAAATCATTCGTCAGATTTGGGATGTTAAGCTCAATTATGGTGGAATCCGTCCCAGAAACCTTTCGTTTCAGATTTTCCGATGTATCCAATGAGACCATTTTTCCATAATCGATGATGCCTATTCTATCGCACAGCATATCCGCCTCCACCATCATATGAGTAGTTAATATAATCGTGGTCTGATTTTCGACATTTATCTTCTTCACAAATTCCCTGATTTCGCTAGACGACTGCGGGTCCAAACCCAGCGTCGGTTCATCCATAAATAGAATATCTGGCTCATTGAGGAGCGCACGTATCACATTAATCCGCTGTTTCATACCTGTGGAAAATGTGCTTATCTGACTATCTGCCCATTTTTCCATACTCACTAAGTTCAATAGTCCTTTTATTCTGTCATCCAATTGCTGTTTGGGAATGTCATAGAGCTTGCCAAAGAGTTTGAGATTCTCTTTTGCAGTCAACTGATCATACATGATCATTTTTTCGGAGACCAATCCTATATGTTCTCTCACCTTATTGGCCTCCTTCACTATATCGTAGCCTCCAACATATGCAGACCCTTCGGTCGGTCTCGTGAGGGTGCAGAGCATCCTAATGAGCGTTGTTTTCCCCGCACCATTAGGCCCTAAAAGTCCAAAGATCTCACCCTTCTCCACGTCTAATGTCACGTGATCTACCGCCACGAGCTTTTTGAACATCTTGGTTATATTTTCTATTCGAATTGCCTTTTCCTTCATGAAATCACGCCCTAATTTCTCGCAGATCATTCCGATTTACGGTTTTCTTCTTCATCCAGAATCTTCTTTATAGTATTTTTTTGCATTTCAATAAATGCTAGAACTCGATTGAGTACCTCTGCTTTCAAGAGCATTATATTTTCATAACCCGCTCTGCCTTCCCCCGGCATCCCAATGACTAACAATTTATCCCCTGCTTCTATTTTGTATTCCTTGCGTAATTCAGCTGGGAGCACTATCTGCCCCCGGTCACCCACTGTTGTGCTGCCGAAGAATTTTGGTTCTTTAAACATAGTTCAATCACCGGTAAAAAAATGCCACTTTTTTGATATAAAAACCTTTTCAGTCTTTTCATATAAATCATACTTTTCTCCAGCTATGAAATTAGCGTTAATTTATCCTGAATCCTAAGAAAAGAAAAAGGATGAAGTTTTAGAAAAAAGGGGAGGCCTTCATAGCTCACAATCTAAATAAATTGGAAGAATTAAAAAAAACTTGCGGAAAACAGAAAAGTACCTCTTCTTTGAAATTTCTCTTTACATTTATGAAAAAAAGAGTAGGAATAAAAAGAGGATTTAATTAGGTTTTTCCATATTTTTTGAAGACGAACACGCCTGCTACGAAGACGAGGATGCTGACAATTGAAAGCACTAAGAGATCGAAAAGAATTGTAGGACTGAAGACCGGAGCCCCGCGTAAGAACAGCGAGGTGACCGCATCCGTCACGTAGTAGCTCGGGACAAACTGAGCTACGGTTTGAGGCACTGGGACAAAGGTTCCTAAGAACATTTGTGGGATGAGGATCGCGAACGATAGCCCTGTAGCCGTTCCCGAATTCTTTGCAATAGATGCCACAATCAACCCAAACCCTACATTACATAATGCAAATACGAGCACGCATAGAAAGACCATGACATAATTCTCCCATCCTACTGCTGGTTTAAATCCTAATAAGGTAGCTATAACAAAGATTAGCCCCGTTTGGATCGCAGCAAAGGTCATATTTGAAGCCCCATGACTGAGCATGAATTCTGAGGGCGAGGTAGGTGTAACATAGATTCGGCGGAGGAGTCCTTTGCTTTTCTCTTCCACTATTGTCGAGGAAACTGTCATTATCAGGAATATCGCGGCAAATGCAAACAAGCCTGGCACCATGAAATCGAATTGGCTGAATTTATTGGCGGCAATCAAACTGGGTGAGCCCAGATTAATCGGCGTTGCAACCGCTGAACTCTCTCCAAATAAGGTAGTCATGATGATCTGGTTTATAACGGGTGGTATGGCTGATGTCGCAATCAAAGAGCCACCATCCACATAGAGTTCAACGGTAACATTTATCCATTCACTGCCATTAAGAGGATTGCTCCAATATGAATCACAGCTTTCACTAAAATTTACTGGAATTATAAGAATCGCATCGATTTTACCCTGAACCAGGTCAAAATGCGCCGACTCGTTATCGGCATAATTTATCGGGTTGAAAATTTGGTTCGTGTTCACGTTCCCGATCAAGGATTGGGACCATGGACCGCCATCCGAGTTAACAATGGCGAGGTCATAGGTCGATTCACCAATGCCAAAAGAGCCAAAGGCAAGGCCGAATGCCGCCGTCAAAATCAGGGGGAACAGGATCACCATGAATAAGGCTTCGGGTTCCCTAATGGTCTTCTTGATATCCATTACAAACAATGCAAAAAATCGCTGAAACTTCATTTAAACCGCCTCCCGAATTTTTTTCCCTGTGATTTTAATAAAGAGGTCCTCTAGATTCTTTGTTTGATACTTCTCATTCAACTCTTTTGGCGAGCCGAGTGCGATGAGTTTGCCGTTGTCGATGATGCCGACCCGATCACTGAGTTCCTCGGCTTCCTCCATGTAATGGGTCGTGAGAATGATAGTTTTATTTTTTTGCTTCAGATCTCTAATAAAGTCCCAGACGGCACGTCGCGATTGGGGGTCCATTGCTACCGTGGGCTCGTCCAGGAAAGCAATCTCGGGATCGTGAACCAATGCCATCGCCAAACTGATGCGTCGTGTGAGACCGCCGCTATATTTCTGCACGCGCCGATCTGCGTGTTCCGTTAA
>Ga0315285_10002678_pt1 | contig 18574 bp, 9 predicted proteins | sample YL17G09_36_MG_FD_203698 | JGI IMG/M metagenome (GOLD analysis project Ga0315285, IMG submission 203698) | Sediment microbial communities from Yellowstone Lake, YNP, Wyoming, USA - YL17G09_36 | ecosystem: Environmental > Aquatic > Freshwater > Lake > Sediment | place: USA: Wyoming | collected...
CAACGCGTGCCACGCCGGCCATTCCAGGCGAAAGGCGCGCAGCTCGCGCGCGACGCGTTCCCAATCCAGGCCTTGGCGCGAGAGAAGCGCGAAGTCGAGCGCCCAATCGGGACGGAGGGCGCGCAGATGCTTGGTCATGTGGACGACCGAGTGAACGGCCTCCATCTCGGGCGAGAGGACGCGCAGAGCCGGCCCCCAGGGTCCCTCGCGGCTGGCCTCCCAGAGGCGGCAGATCGGCGGGCGGCGATTGTAGTACAGGCGTCCCGCCGGACCCCAGTGGATTTCGAGGAAAGGCCACCTCGTGTTCTCTCGGAAAAGGGCCACTTCGTTGCGATACGCGAAGTAATAGGATAAGGGGTACTCCGGCTCGGCGTTCCGGAATCCTTCCTTGAGGAGCGTCCGCACAACATCGCGCACGCGCTCGGGTCGGCACAGGGTGTCGACGTCCGCGCCCCGGCGCAAGTGCGGCGCGGGATACACGCCCGTGAAGGCCAAGGCGGTCCCCTTTACCAGAAGCAGTTCCAACCCGGCGTCTCGGAGAGCGCTTTCAAGGAACTGGAGCATGGCCTCGGCTTGGGCGCTATGGAAGAGGGCGGTCTCCTCGGCGGATCGCAGGCGTTCTTCAAAGCGCGGTTCCGCGATCTCGGCCGCCCCGGCATGACATTGCCAGGAGACCATGGGCGCCAGATGACGGTAGCGAGGAGACTCCAGAAAGGAGAGCGGGATGCAAACGGCCGAAGGACTGCTCGGGTCGATCGGCGGAGGCAACGCGGCAGGATGGGGGGCGCCCTTCGGCGCCCGGGCGGGCGATGTCCTCCCGAAGGCGATCTGCAAATCCGCTCTGCTCGGGGCTTCGCCGAGCGCGATGCGCAGCATGATCCGGTCGCGGGCCGCCTCTTCTCTCGTCCCGAGCGACAGGGGAGGGCCCCCCCGGTAGGCCTTGAGAATGCGGCTGTAAACGCTCTGGGCGAAGCGCTGAAGGGGTCCGCAGAAGAGCACGAGACGCCCGGCTCGCCTTCGCCATCCCGAGCCGATCAGCGCGCTCCGACCGCGTCGCTCCCGGACGACAACGCGCCCGAGCAGGGCGCTGTCGGGAACGGGGGCGTCTGCCGCCGGGCACGCGTCTCCTTGGAGGACAAGCGCGGCGCCCTCTCGGCGCAGGAGACGATGCACAATCAGATCACTCCCGGCGTCCGGCCCCCCGCCTTTGCTTTGCGCCGCGGCAACGGCCACCACGTCCCCGCGCCGGAGGCCCGCGACGCCGGCAGGCGCGATCTCAACCACGTCGCCGTCCCGCAAGCAGGGACGCATACTCCAACCGTAGGCGGCAAGCCGCACCGAGCGCCCCGAGCCCAGTAGGTCGCGGGCGAGGCGGTTCATCAGCCATTCCTCGGACGGCGCGGTCGCCGCCTCGCCGCTCGCTCGTGTTGGCTTCTTGGAGTTCTCCCCGCTCACGGTTCCGGTCTCACAATGTGGAAACAGCCGCAGACCCCGCACCCAGAACGAACGAGGAAGAGCGCATACCTATGTGCGGAGCGGGCGATCCGCGGCGCCTCAGTCCGACAGGCAGCAGTCAGTCACGCGCGGATGAGAATGGGTCACGGAGCCGGCGCTTGTCAATCGGAATGAATCTCCAGGACTTTGCCCGAAAACCTCAGCAGTTTGGGACCGGTCCCCAGGTGCGCGGCCGCGAAGCGGGTTGCCGCCGGCACAAGGGCCATCCTGTTCTTGAGGCGCTCGTAGGTCAGTGCGCGGATGTCTTCCAGGCGGCAGCTTTGCTTGGCGAAACGAATGGTTCCCCCACCGCGCCGGCGCGTCAAAACGTCTTTCCCGTTCTGTCTCGGTAGCGCCTGCGCAAACGCTTCAGTTCGGCCTTCAAGCCGGTGACGATTCCTCGTTGCGACGGGTCGTTGTAGAGATTCCTCAGTTCATGGGGATCCTGCTCGAGATCGAAAAGCTCCCACTCGCCGGAGTCGTAGTAGTAGATCAGCTTGTGCCGGTCGGTCCGCGCGCCGTAGTGGCGCGGGCTGGGACGGGTCGAACTCCGAGGCATTGGTGATCACGCCGTTGACGTGGCTGTGCTTGCCCGAGAACACGACGGCGCGGCTCGGGGCGTAGATGGAGTTCGTGCAGAAGTTGTTGAGGAAAATCGCGCCCTCCTTGGCGACGCGGTCGATGTTCGGCGTCTTGTTGATCTTCAAGCCGTAAGCGCTGATGGCCCGGCAGGCGTGGTCGTCGCCGAAGATGAAAAGCATGTTCGGCGGCTTCCCGCGCTCGAGGCCGCCGAGGGGGCCAGTCAGGCGGGCGCAGGCGGGCGCCGCGAAGGCCGCCGCGGCCAAGCCCGCGGTCTTCAGGAAGTCGCGGCGGGTTGCTCGGTTGGGACTCCGCGTCGTGGGAGTCATCATTCCATCCTTATCTTCTTGGCGGCGGTTCTCTTGCGCCTTCCTGTTCCACTCAGTTCCCCGACCCCAAGGTTGGGGCGGTGCGGGGTTGTAGGGAAGTCGCGTCCGCGCTTTGGGCCGGCTTTCTGAGCACAAATCCGGCCTCGATCCAGTTCGCAAGGTCCAGGACGTTGCGCGATCCCGCGTCCATCGCCGCCAGGTGGACGTAGCGCGCCCCTTCAGGCATGGGTACGTCGAAACGCCACGGCTCCTGGGAGATACGCATCACCGGGCTTTCCGCGGCAAGCGCGCCGTCGACAAAAACCCGAAACACCACGCTCGGAAACTTGGCAAGGTTGCGACCGAGCTGCTCATCGAGCATGTTGTCGTCGATTCCGGCCAACGCCACGAATCGCTCGTACTCCGGCTTCACCGGGAGCCGCACGCCCGAGGGGGCGCGCATCCCCAAACCCTTCGCGTACGTGCGCCCTCGGACCCGCAGCGGTTTGCCCTCGAAGGACGCGTTCACCTTGGGCTGCCAGAAGCAGGCGGCGTAGCTCGGCGCAATCTCCGTGAAAGGGTCGCCGGTCATGGTCAGGGAGTCGAGATAAACGTCCGGCGGAGGCGGCACGGGGTTCATGCGAACGAAGCAGGCGTCGGTGACGAGGCTGACGCGCTTCCCGTCTCGAAAGGCCGCCGCGCGGAGCGTGGTCGCCTTTTCGAGCGAGAGGGGCTTCTCATAAAGCGGCGAGTCGGACGCCGGTTGGCGGCCGTTCAGGGTGTAGCGGATCTCGACCTCCTCGAGCCAGGGGATCGTGAGCGTGACCGTCTCCGAGTCTTGAAAGAAGTAGGGCCGTTGGGGCTTTCCCCACGGCGCAATGCGCACCGTCTCGACGATCCATTCGTGATTCCACACGCCGGCCTTCCGGAACTCTTCGACCATGTTGATCGTCGGCACGCCGGCGCGCTCCAGATCCTCGTCCGTCTGCCGCGTTCCGTCGTCGGGCGTGAAGCCGCTTTTCGGATCGTAGTGCGTGAAGGCGTCGTTGATGTCTCGGGCGAGCGCGCATCGCATCCCTGCCTGAACCAGGTACTTCAGGGCGCCCGGCTTGCCGTAAAGGCACATGTTCGTGTGGAGGCCCATGTAGATAACGTGAGTGACGCCGCGCGCCTTGAGGAGGGAATACACCTCCTCCGTCGTGCTGATAATGGCGTCCTCCTCGGCGATGACGAGATCGGGGTTGATGCCGTCGTGGCCGTAGTTCACAAGGCACGAGACGCCGGGACCGCACATGCAGGCCCCCACGGCCGCGGTGAACTTGGCGGCGATATCGCCTTCCTTCGGAACGGGGACGAGCGGCGTCGCCAGTGCGCGCTCCCGCTGCGGGCATCCGGCGTAGGACCCGACGACGTCGCTGGGCGCCCAAACGACCGGCATGCCCAGGCGCCGCGCGCATTCGAGCGCGCGGTTCCATCGGGGGGTCATGGCCGAGACGCGCTCGCAGGCCGTCATGCACCAGTGGTAGTTCCAGGGGTCGACAATGACGACGCCGATCTTGGAACTGTCGACTTTTTCCCTCTTCAGAATGGTCTTGTCGCTCTCCGGGTCGCGGGTTCGGAGGTCGAGGTCCAGCATGCGGGGACCGGGCGGGGCGCTGGCGCCGTTTGGGCCGGAGTCCGACCGGGGAGGCTTAACGCCGGCCGCGGCGGAAAGGAATAGGGGGTTCAATCCGGCTAGCGCAAGGAGGCATGTGACAAAGCGCGATCCGTTCATGTGAGGCCCTCGTCTTTCTCGACCAGCGAGACGCCGGTCAGTCTGCCACTGAAACGCCTGCGCCCCGGCGCGCAGGCAATCACCCGGTGCGCCGATCCAGAAGCGCACCCATGTTCTCGTAGCCCTGAAGGGGCCAAAGAACACAGCCCAGCACACTAGATCCGCTCTCCCTTTTCGCGGGCTTCGTTGATCTGTCTGCGGCTGCGGCGCTGATATTCGCGAAGCGTCTCGATCCCGTACTTCTTGCAGAGGTCCCGCACCCGCACACCCGGTTTCACCGCGCGCAAGACCCACCACGATTCCATGTCATACCAATGCTCTTGCACGACCTTTCCCCGCTGTTCCTTGAGAAGGCGCGGAACCTTCTCGTCATTGAAATTGCTGTGGATGAACGCGCGGTCGAGATCGAGAGTCGCGATGAACTGCTGCGGCATCGGCTTTCCGACGTTCTCGACCTCCTTGCCCGTAACGTCGATGATGTTCCCCGCCCCGACGGGCACGATGGCGTAGTGATAGAGCGTTGCGTAGGCGTTGAGAGGCGATCCGCCGCCGTAGGCGCTGGGCCAGAAAACGACGTCCACGTTCCGGTCGTCGCACTCCTGCCAGAGCTCGGGAAAATTCACGTCGAAGCAGGTGAGGATGCCGATCCTGCCGAAGTCCGTGTCAAAGACCTTGACCCCGTCCGCGCTGCAGTGCAGACCTTCGCCCCAGAAGACGAAGACCTTCCGGTAGTGACCGGCGACTTCTCCTTGCCTGTCGATCAGGACGGACGTGTTGTACTGCTTCTCGCCCGCTTGTTCCCGAATCGGGCAGATAACGTACATGCGGTACTGCTTCGCGAGCTCAGCGACGGCTTGCGTGGTGGGACCGGGGATAGGCTCGGCGTCCGTTCCCCCAAACTCCTCAGGGAGACACGCTATGTCGACGCCGTTTTTCCCGGCCGCGTGAAGGTGTTCGATGGCGAGCTTCAGTTTTGCGTCACGATCGCCGCCGAAGCCGATCGCGATGGCGGAGACCTTGACTTGGTTGCCGGGCCGTTCCTCGCGCCCAACCGGCCCAGCCGTCCAACGGATGGCGTTGGCAACGAGCGCGCGGTACTGCTCATTGGCAAAGGTCCCGGGACCGTGTCCTGGCTGAATGGTCACGACGCGGGCGTTGCGGTAGACGTGGGCCCAGGCGAGCGTCTTCTCGCTGCTCGGGTCGTCGGTCACTAGCAGCACGGTCGCCTCGGGATCAACCGTGTAGCGGCAATAGGTTTCGTCCGTGATCTCGAAATCCCGGACTCCGCGCGTGACGGGATGATTCCCGCCCGCGACGTGAATCCTGAAGCGCACGTCATCCTTGAAACCGGACGCGGCGCGTTTGACGCCGTCGATCTCAGTGTCGCTCAAGTAGTACCTGCCGCCGACGATGTGCTCGAACTCGGGCCATTCCTGGAAGGCCCCAAGAGAGTGGTGCAGCGCGACCACGCCCACGCCGCGGTCGAGGAGTCTCTGCATATTCCGCCGGCGCGTCTCGGATATCTTCTGGGTCATGTTGTAGAAGACGATGACGTCATACGCCCAGCCGCCGACGTCCTCCAAGATCTCGCTCTCATCCTTCTGCGGCGCCAGATCGCACTGGATGTCGTCATACCCCTGGAAGAGTTTCGGAAACGCTTCTTCGTCGTAGGAATGGCCGCCGGTCACAACGACGGCTCGGACCTTCCGCGGAGTGGCTTGCATCGAAGTACCGCTTCCTGTCGCTTCTGGCGCGCCGGCGGCTGGCCCGAGGCCGATATACGCGAGAATCCAGACCGCCAGCACGCGGTTTGTCAATCGCACTCTTCGCCTCCAAGCGCGGCTTCTCCGTCACAGGCGCCGTTTTCAGAGAGCCCGAAGCAGCGTGACGCCCACAATTCCGAAGATAGTCTCCGAAGAGACGCAGCGGAACTCGATCTCTCGCGCCTTCCTTCCCGGGTCGAGCATGATGTCCGTCACCGCAAGGTGACAGTCCTTGCCCCGGTTCAGGGGGTGTCCCCCGTTCACGATCTGGCCAAAGGGAATGGGGAGCGCGCGGGGATTGAAGTGTTGGACCATGCAACTCATGCTGAAAGGCGGCGCGAGCTCCACGATCTGATCGTCTCCTTCCTCATACCGCACGACGACCTCGGCGCCGGGATAGTAGCACTTGAGAGTCTTTGTCAGGTTCGCCGTCAGAAGGTAGATTTTCTCAAGGGCCATCGGTTCCTTCAGACGCATCACGGCCGCGCTGGGCAACTGCTCGTAGGGCTCCGTGCTGACCAGGGCCAGAATGTCCTTCTCCCCGATCGGAGGCGGCGGAGGCGCCTCGACGTTCTCCAGATCGATAGCCAGATCTCTCTTCTCTCCCGTCAGCGAAACTGTCTCAAAGCGGTTCTCCGCCCGTTTCCCGTCTTCCGTCATCGTGTAGAGGACGATCCTCGCGATTCTCTTGCCGGGCGGGAGGTCGAAGACCCGTTCCTGCGCCGGGCCGGACGGCGCGTCGAGCCACTCGCTACGGAAAACCATCTCGCCTTTCGCATCGGAGAGTTGGATGAAGTAGAGCGCGTTTTCCGTCCCCGAGAGTCGCGCGCGAAGCCGCCCGTACTCATTTGTCGAAGCGTCAAGGGGGCCGTAGGCGTAACCGTTGGAGGCGCGCGCCGGGCCTTCGATGATCATGACGGCGGCGTTGCCCTGTCGCTCCCAAGTGTTAAGGCTGCCCTCGGCGCGAGCTTGCGTCCACAGTGCCGCACCTTCCCCTTCGCCCTCGGCGCACGGCTTGCCGCCCGTGAGGAAGGAGATGCCGGCCGGCGTCCGGATCGGGCTTCGCAGACGCGGCGCGTCCCATTCGGCCGTGCAGTGGAACTGCTCGATCAGCACGCCGTATTCGAACTGACTGACGGGAGCGTTCATGATGATGTAGCCGCGGTCGTCTTTGTTGGGCAGCGGATCGCGCCAGTCCACGCCCTCGTTGCATCCGGCGTAGTCGATCCGCCACTGGAAATTCGGGCTGTAGAGGTGGCGAAGATTGACGTTGCAGTACGGGCCGATGTCCACGGGCGCCAGTCTGCGTCCGAAGTCGGCTCGTTGGGATTCCTCCCCGGTCGCCCAACTGACGGCGGAGCTGGACTGCGTCTGTCCCTCGAACTCGAGAAGAAACGGCGCGGTTCCGGGCGAAAGACGCTCCCAGATCCCTTCCAGCGAAACCGTCGCAGCACTGGTTCCTCGCGGCGGGACGCGGAGTTGTTCTTCAAAGGTCCCGCCGGCGACGGAGATTCGAGCGGCCCCCGCCATGGGCGACGCCGTGTTGTTGCGGACTTCCACGATGAGTTTCTTGTTCTTCACGTCCATCCTGGGGGAAGCGATCGCAGGCCCTCCCTCGTTAAACGCCGGGATAACGGTCTCGACGATTTCCCACGGTCGGCGCGCTTCCAGGTCGAGCGGATGGAGCCACGTCGTTTCGCCGGCCCGAAGCTCGAGGAACAGCGTGAACTTCCCCGTCTCGGTCGGAACGAAGGAAACGGAAGTCCTGTTCTCCCCGTCTTGGCGGATGGTCAGGTCCTTGGTCTTCTCCTGCGGATCGTGCGCTTGCGCCACTTCCGCATCTGAGACGGTGAATCGCGTTTGCTGATTCAGAAGAACGAGAAGATCCCCCGAAACCGCAGGCTCCCGCCCTCCGAGGCGCACGACGAAATCCTGCTCGCGTCCGGCGGGAGACTCGATAACGACGCGGCAGCAATTCACGCTCGATTCCAGCGAGTAAGGCGCGGGCTGACCGTTCAGAGTCGCGCCCTCAATCGAGCGGGTCACGGGAAGCTCGGCCCGCACTCTTCGATCCGCCGGAGTCGCGACGTGCAAAGAGACGGCATTGTCTCCCTTCGAGTACCGGTAAGACACACTGTCGAGCTCGATCTCGGCCTCGGACCACTCGCTCAAGGGGCTCGGCCGCAGGGCCACCAAGTTCTCGGCGAGAACGGGCTTCACCCCGAACATGCCGTCCACGACCGCCCAGATGAAGAGCGTGTCCATTTCCTGGGAGTGGCTGCCGGTGGCGTGGTAGAGCGCGGCGTTCGACCCGGTGTAGGCGCTTTCGTAAATGGTTTTCATGGCGGGCCAGAAATTGTCGACGTCGCCCGCCGCGCAGGCCGACGCGATGCTCGCCGCCGTGTCGCCGTTCGCCACGTAGTGGTGGCTCCACATGATGGGCCACCAGATGTTGTTGAACTCGCCCACGACACCGGGGCTCTCTTCCAGCCAGAGATGGTCGCGCACGTAGCGCATGGCCATGTAATTGCGCATCGGCTCGCCCAAGCCGCGCCAAATGTGATAGTTCTCCTCGTGGTTGGCTGGTCGGGGGCGCAGGTCGCCGTTCCATTCCGCCGAGCACCACGCGCCGATCTCCTTGTTCCAGAGATGCTTGTTGAAGGCGTCTTCGCTTCGCTTCATGAGCAGGGCGTAGCGCTTGTCGAACTCCGCCGGGAACGGGCCTTGGATCGAGGAGCCGTGGCTGTCGTGGTCCTTGTCGCGGAGGACCGCGGCCATCTCGGCCCCGGCGCGCAAAGCGGCCCACCCCATTCCCGTTTGGAGCGCGCATTTGCCTCCCCGCGCGTACGTGTCGGCGTTCCACATTTCGTAGTAGCCGGTCATCAACCCGTCGCCGTCGGGATCGCTGGCATGGATCGCGTGTTCCAGCGCGCGGCGCACCGAGGGCCACATCGCGCGCAGGAAGCCCTCGTCGCCGGTCCAGCGATAATGTTGCCAGACCTGATCGACGAAATAGAAATTCACCTCCTCGGCCCAGGGGCTGAGGGAGAAGGCGGGCATGAAGTAGCGCTGGCGCCCCTTTACGCACTGCGTGCCGGAGATGAACTTCAGAGAGCTCTCGACTTCCTCGCGGTAGCCCGCGGCGATCATGCCGTAGTAGCCGCAGTTGATCTTCCCGTACTTGCAGTACGTCAGGCCGTGGATGAAGGACGGGTATTCGTACTGCATGCGCAGAAGCGCGGCGGTGCTGTTGACCACGTTGTCAAAGCGGGGGTCGGGAGTCTTGATCCGCACGCGCCGGCGCTGGCGATCCCAGAATTCCCTCGACTCGGCCAACGCGCTTTCCGGATCGGCGCGGAGGGCGAGGAATCTCTTCTGCGGTTCCAGGCCCTTGCCGATCCAGTGATGGAACCACTGCTTTTTCATCTCCTCGACCCACTGCGGGTCGGGGAAGGGCCGGAACTCGAGGCGTTTGTGCGCGTCGGCGACCCCCTGCCGATCGTAATCGCTGTAGCCCCAGACGCAGACGAACCGGCTTCGGGCCGTCGTGTCGCCGTCATTGCCTGCCGACCGCGGTTTCGCCCGGAGTTTGGAAGCCAGCAGCGCAACGGGTTCTTCGGCGCCCGGGTTGAAGCGGGGCGAGTCTTGCTTCTCCTCGCCAACCCCGATCCTCGCGGGCTTCTCCTCCAAGCCCACAAAGACCTGCGTGTACTTCAAACCAGGCGTCGAAAGGCGCGCGCAGTCGTTCCGGATCTCAACCGAGTCCGGTTTGCCGCCCAGCTTGCCGAAAACCCACGTGATCTCGGCCTCTCTTGGTTCTTCGCCGGCCAACCTCGCCGTCGCGCCGAAACCGTAGACGCCAATGAAGGGACGCGCCTCGAGATCCAGGGCCACGCCGAGTTCCTTGTCCGAACACCTCCATCGTCCCGCGCCGGGCTCGAGAACCGCGTCGATCGAGTCGAAGAGATCGAGCCATTTCGTTTTCCCGCCGCTGGTCACCGCAATCCGCAACTGCCCCGCCACGCCGAGACCCGGCAACAGAGCGGGCTGCGCGTAAGCGCCCCCCGCCGTGCGGAGCGCCATGGAGACCCGTGGCTTGTCCCCCACGTGCAGCCACCACGCGCCGGACGTGACGATGTAGTTGAAAGCGTGGGGACCGTTGTGTTTCCGGAACCCGCCGTCCCCCGTGGGTTCGTAGTCCCCCGGCTTCGCCAGTCGTCCGATCTCCCCGTACATGCTCCTGCCGAGGTTGAGATCGGGCGGAACGGGGATGGAAGTGGGCTTCTGCGGGCCGTGGGTGAAGGCGACTTCCATTTTGAGAGGCGTCTCCGTTTCGAATGGAATTGCGCAGCCCGCCAGGGCCACGGCCAGCATCATGCCCGAAATGCAACTGCGTTTCCGCATGATTCCTTGTCCTCCTGGAAAATGAAATCTTACGCTCGCCCATGGACGCCCACCGCCAAGAGGGAGGAATCTGCTCAGGTCTGCGGCTTGGGGTAAGTTTCGTCGCCGGCGCCACAAGGACGCGAGGTATCTCATTCGGATGGAGTCTTCCCGTAAATGCCGAACTCGTGAATGGCGTCAAACATGGCCACGACGTTCGCGACGGCCGTTTCTTCGAGAATGGCGTCGTGGCTCGCGCCGGCGACGTAGCCGCCGCCGGGCATCATGACCTCGAGCGCTTCGCGCGTTTGCCGTCGCACCGTCTCCGGCGTTCCCTCGATGAGGACGTGATGGGAGTCGATGGCGCCGTTGAAGAGGATTCTGTCGCCGAATTCCTCCTTTAGCCTTCGAAGGTCCATCCCGCCGCAGCATGGCTGGACGGCGTGGAGGCCGTCGAGTCCGGCGTCGATCAGCATCGGGATCAAGGGGTAGAAGCCGCCGCAGCAGTGCATCTGGACCTTCAGTCCGTAGTCGTGGCCGAGGCCGATGGTCCGTTTGATATGAGGCAAGACAAACCGCTCGAACAGTTCCGGGCCCAGGAGCGGCCCGGTCTGGCCGCCCAGATCGTTTCCGAAAAAGAACACGTCGATAACGTCGGCCGCCGCGTCGAAAACGCGCGCACTCGAAGCGACGTAGTAATCGACGATGTGCCCAAAGACGGCGTCCACGATCTCGGGCTCGGAGTACATCTTCAGGTACATGTTCTCCATGCCGAGGAGGTCGATGGCGTCATGCCAAAAGGGAGACCAATCGCCGCCAAGGATGGCGTATTCGCCACGGCAGGACTCCGCTTCCCTCTTGATCTGCGAAACGTCCATCCATTCGGGATCGGGCCAAGTGTAGTCGTGGACTTCGCTGAGCGTCGCGTTCTCGAGGGGGTGGCTCATGGGGTGGCCGTAGCCCAGGCCGTGGCGCTCGACGCCGAAGACGGTGCGGTGCGTGGCGCCCTCCGACAGCGGCGCCTCGGGTCCCCTGTACTTGGCGAAGACGCGCCGGAAATCGTCCCGGAAGCGCCGCCGCAGCCCTTCGTCGTCCAGATCGAGTTCTTTCTTGGCCTTCTCCCAGAATTCGACCGACGCCCCGCACCAGCATGGAACGCAGTCCGGTTCCTCGTGCTCGAAGGCCGCCAAGACTCGTTCTCTGGAATTCATTGTTTCCGCCTTCCGCTTCCCAGAAACATTCTGTCCTTCGAGGCCGGATTCTTCGCCTCTGCCTGAAACCGCAACACCGGGGAGAAGGCGGCGCGAAAGACGCGCCGCCGGGGCTCCCGCTTCCGCCGGGCTCACAGCACCTGACCCAGGAGCGCCGCGCTGCGCGCGTCGAGTTCCTCGCGCGAAGGAACGCGGTAGCGGACCCCCTCGACGGTGGTGACGACCATCTCGCCGTTCGGCGCGTCGGCAATGTTGGCCCGGCGGCCCTTGACCATGAAGGTCTGCGGTCCCTTGTCCGTCTCGACGGTCCAAGTGTACACGCCGTACTTCCCGTCCAGATCCAGGATGCGGTGGATCCGCGGGACGAAGTAGCGGGCCCTCAGCTCCTCCTCAACCAGCTTGCGGTTTGCGGGGGACAGGCTTCGCAGCTCGCGGATAAGGCCGACGCGCGCCATCTTGCCGTCGCGAATCTCGATGTAGCGCTTCGGATCGGTGAAAGGGAAGGCGCAGACCGGATGCGCGCGCAAGACGCTGCGATCGTCGGCGATCGTCAGGCGCAGCGTCCCTCCCTGCGCGCGGAAGAAATGCAGGCGCTCCGGATCGAGGAACTTCAGATCGAAGAACTCCTCGGCGCTTGCCCCCTTTCCGGCCTGCTCAAGGGTCTGGGATCCCGGTCTTCTATCCATCGACGACCACCACCTTCGACGTCTTCGAATGGAGCTTGACGAGCTTGTGGTACTCCCCCTTCATCCGCATGAGCTCCTCGTGCGTGCCGCTCTCGACCACCTCCCCTTCCTTGAGGACGACGAGACGGTCGGCGTTTCGCAGAGTCGACAGGCGATGGGCGATGGCGAACGTCGTTCGCCCCTCGACGAGACGCGCCATCGCCTGCTGGATCTGATCTTCCGTCTCGACGTCGACCATGGCGGTCGCCTCGTCGAGGATCAGGATGCGGGGATCATGCAGGATCGCGCGCGCGATCATGAGCCGCTGCTTCTCGCCGCCCGAAAGCTGCACGCCTCGCTCGCCGATCTCGGCGTCGTACCCGTCCGGGTTTTTCATGATGAAATCGTGCGCGTTGGCGGCGAGCGCCGCCCGCAGCATTTCCTCGCGGTCCGCCGCGGGCTTGGCGTAGCCGATGTTCTCCCAGATGGGACCCGAGAAGAGCATCGGTTCCTGTGGGACGACGCCGATCTGACTGCGCAGGTCCTGCTGCTTGATGTTCCGGATGTCGACGCCGTCGATCTCAAGGGCCCCGTCGTCGCAGTTGTAGAAGCGCAAGAGGAGGTTGATCGACGTCGATTTCCCGGCGCCCGAGTGCCCAACGAGGCCGATCATCTCGCCGGGCCGCGCCTCGAAGGAGACGCTCTTGAGAACGGGCTTCAACTTGTCGTAGCCGAAGGTCGCGTTCTTGAACGCCACGCGCCCCTCGATGTACGGCATGGCCTGGGCGTCCGTGTCGCCCGGCGCCTCGACGTCCATGTCCATGATCTCGAACACGCGCTGGGCGGCGGTCACGTGCCGGTTGAACCATTGACTGATCCGCGTCAGCATGGAGAACGGGCCATAGAACATGCCGATATAGAGGTTGAACGCGACCAGATCGCCGAGGCTCATGCGCCCCCCGCCGACGTCGTAGCCGCCGAAATACCACACGAGCAAAGCGCCCGAGCTCATGAGGAGGTTCATCATGGGAAAAAGCGCCGCAAACTGCCTGTCCACATGAACGCCGGCCTGGTAAAGGTCCTCGCTCCGGCTGTTGAAGCGGCTGATCTCGCGCGGCTCCTGCGCGAAGGCCTTCACGATCCGCACGCCCGATATCGTATCCTGCAAGTTCGCCGTCAGGCGCGCGTGGCTCTCGCGCCATCGATGGAACGCCTGGTGCAGGCGCTTCCACACTTTCAGCGTCGCCAGCACCACGAGCGGAGTCGGTATCAGGACGAGGAAGGCGAGTCGCCAGTTCAGAATGAAGAGCCAGACGCCGATGCCGACAATCGTGAGGACGTTAATCACCGTGTACTGGAGCCCGTCGACCAGGAAACCCATCAATTGGTTCGTGTCGTGGTCGATGCGGCTCATCAGCGTGCCGGTCTTGAACTTGTCGTAGAAGCTCACCGCCAGACGCTGAACGTGCGCGAAAAGCCGGTTGCGCAAGTCGCGCACCACCACGTGGCCCAGACGAGCCGAGAGGAAACCGATCGCCGTCTGGACAATCGTCTGCAGAACCAGCAGACCGGCAAAGAAGAGCACGAACCACTTCAGCAGATGCAGGTTCTGGCGCGGAGTCAGGATGTCGTCGATAATGCGCTTCGTCATGTACGGCGGCATCAGGTGGGCGACGTTGTAGGTCACCGTAAGCAGCAATACGAGCGCGAGTCGCCATCGGTGGGCCGCCGCCAGGAAAAGCAGTCGGCGGACGGCCTGGCCTTTCTCTGAACAGACGGGGCAGATTTTCGTGCCTTCCGCGAGGGGGAGTCGGCACTGAGGGCAGCGGTTGTCATCAAGCTCCTCTTTGCTCTCCGGAGCGAACTCGCCGGCTTCCTTCCATTCCTTGAACTTCTTGGCGGCCCGCGCGAATTCGCGAGCCTTCGCCGCCGAGTAGCGGAGGAGCTGAGTCACCCCCTGGGGCGTTCTTGCCTCGAGTGCGCCGCAGCCGACCATGTCGAGCGTTTCGAGCGCGCTAACCTTGCCGACGGGCAGCGCCATGTCAAGCCGGCACGGTTCCGCGCCGTCGGAGGAATAGATGCGCAGCTCTTCCGGGGTGAACACAAACCACCTTTCGCCGAAGATCCCGTCCGCCGAGATATCGCCGTTCTCCGCCAACAGGATCTCCGCGCCCTTAAGAGCCGCTTCCAGAGTCTCCGGCATCTTCTCGTTCATGGCAACTCGTCCAGCCCTTGGACCTTCTCCACCGCCATTTGCGCCCGCATCTTACCAGCGGCGACCGGGATCGGCGGCTTCGGCGGCCGGGGTTCATGACTCGGGGGGCAGGAGTATGGCGCCGCGGGCGGCGCTGGTGACAAGGCGCTCGTAGCGAGCGAGCCAGCCGCGTCGGAACCTCGGCTCGGGCCGTTTCCACGCGGCCTTGCGTCTCCCCAATTCCGCGCCGTCCACGAGGAGGTCGAGCGTGCGGTTCGGGAGATCGATCTTGATCCGATCACCGTTCTCGACCAGAGCGATGGGGCCGCATTCCGCCGCCTCGGGCGAAACGTGTCCGATGCTCAGATTGCGCGTGCCGCCGGAGAACCGGCCGTCGGTGACGATGGCGATCTTGTCGCCGAGACCGCAGCCGGCGACGGCGGCCGTCAGCGCAAGCGACTCGCGCATGCCGGGCCCCCCTTTCGGCCCCTCGTAGCGCACGATCAGCACGTCCTTCGCCACGACCTTCCCCTCGCGCAGGTAGGCCATGGCCGAGTCCTCATCGTCGAAAACCCGAGCGGTTCCCGTGAACCGGACCATGTCCGCGGCGACCGCCCCCTGCTTGACGACCGCTCCATCCGGCGCAAGGGAGCCTTTGAGGACCGCGATGCCGCCTTCTCGCGAGATGGGCGCTTCGAGAGTGTGGACGACTCCCGCGTCTCCCGTCCGCGCCGCTTCGCAAAGCTCTCCCATCGTGCGCCCCGAAACGGAGAGACAATCTCGATCAAGGAGCGGCGCAAGGGCCTTCAGCACCGAAGGGATGCCGCCGGCGAACTCGAGATCCTCCATCATGAGCTCCCCTGCCGGGCGCAACGACGCCAACTGCGGGATTTCACGACTCAGGCGATCGAAGGCGTCGATGGTCACGTCGACCTCGGCGGCGTGGGCGATGGCGGGAACGTGGAGGGTCGTGTTGGTCGATCCGCCGAGGGCGAGGTCAACGCGGATGGCGTTCTCCAGCGACGCCTTCGTGACGATTTTGCGGGCCGTCACTTGGCTCCGGACGAGTTCGACGAGCCGCTCGCCCGCTTCCTGCGCGAGGCGGGCCTTCTTGGCCGTGCCGGCCAGCGACGTGGCCGTTCCCGGCAGGCTCATCCCCATGGCTTCGGTCAGGCACGCCATCGTGTTCGCGGTGTAGAGCCCCTGGCACGCCCCTTCGCCCGGACACACCTCGGTCTCGAGATCCGTCATTTCGGCTTCCGTGAGCTTCCCCGCTTGGCACAGGCCGACGGCCTCGAAGGTGTCGCGCACCAGCGAGAGTCTCCGCCCGCGGTGGCGGCCCGACAGCATGGGCCCCGCAGTGACGACGATGCTGGGAACGTCCAGACGACAGGCCGCCATGAGCATGCCGGGCGTGATCTTGTCGCAATTGGTCAACAGGACGAGTCCGTCGAGCTGGTGGGCCTGGACGATGGACTCGATCAGATCGGCGATGAGCTCGCGCGAGGGAAGGGAGTAGTGCATCCCCGAGTGCCCCATGGCGATGCCGTCGCAGATCCCCGGAACCGAGAAGAGGAACGGCGCGCCCCCGCCGGCGCACACCCCCCACTCGATCTTCCGTTCGAGGGCGCGCATCCCGGTATGCCCGGGGATAAGGTCGGTGAAACTCGAGCACACCCCTATGAAGGGCTTCTCCATCTGGCGCGAGGTGACCCCCGTTGCGCGAAGAAGCGCCCGGTTCGGCATTCGCTCGATTCCCCTTTTCAGAATGTCGCTGCGCATGACGCCTGTTTTCTCCTTCCCCTTAAGAGGCCGGTCGGTCGAGAAGTCGGCCGGGCAAGCAAGATTAGGTCATTCCGACCCGCGTGGCAACCTCTTCTTGGTCTGAGATTCTTCTTGCCCATTCGCTTGCCGGCTGGTATAGGGACCCGCTCGCTTGCTTTGCGGGAGAGAGGCGGAAGGGGGATCTCCGCGTCCTCCTCCGCGCAGGTGGCTGATTTCACACGCCTTCGCGGCGTTGGTCTGCACCCAACGCCGGGGGGCTGCCCAGAAAGGGGCGCCCCTGGGATTTCCCGGGTGCCTGAGACCCCTGGGTCCAGGTCTGTCGCGAGACAAGAAGGCGGAGGATCAACCCGATCCGGCTGATAGGCCGGATCTGAAAGTTCTCCCCCGGCCCAAGCGCGTCGGCGGCCATGTCGGCCAGATTCGCGCCTCCGGTCGGCGGGGAGACTCGAAGGAAAGGAATTCCCAGACCATGATGCAGCCCGTTTCCATGAAGCAACTGCTGGAAGCCGGGGTTCATTTCGGCCACCAAAAGCGCCGTTGGAACCCCAAGATGCAGAAGTACATCTACACCGACCGCAACGACATCTACATCATTGACCTGAAGAAGACGCTCAAGCTCTTGCGCGAAGCGTGCGTCACCGTGCGCGACATGGTGGCGGCGGGGAAGGAGGGCCTCTTCGTCGGCACCAAGAAGCAGGCGCGCGACGCCGTCGTGCACTGGGCTCAGCAATGCAACATGCACTACATCAACAACCGTTGGCTAGGCGGGATTCTCACGAACTGGGAAACGGTGCAGAAACGCGTGGCTCGCCTGATCGAGCTCGATCGGATGCTGGAGACCGGCGAGATCGAGAAGTACTCCAAGAAGGAGCAGAGCCGTCTCAACCGCCAGCGCCTGGGTCTGAAGAAGAACCTGGAGGGAGTGAAGCGCATGAAGAAAGTCCCCGGATTCCTCTTCGTGATCGACCCGCAGAAAGAGCACATTGCCGTTCACGAGGCGAACAAGATGCGGGTCCCCATCGTCGGCATCGTTGACACCAACTGCGATCCCGACCCGATCGACATCGTCATCCCCGCCAATGACGACGCCATCCGCGCCATCAATCTCGTGTGCCAGAAGATTGCTGAGGCCTGCATCGATGGCATGCTCATGCGCGTCGAAGCGGGCCTGGAGCCGCCCACCTATCTGCCTGAATCCGTACGCCAGCAGGTGATCGGCGCCGTTCCTGAGGCGGTTTCAGAACCCCAGATGGCGGCCTCCGCGTCACGCGCCGCCGTTGCGGCGCCCCCGCCCGGGCTCGAAGTCCCCCTCGCCGAACCCGCGGTCGAAAGGGCGCCTTCCGAGCCCGAGTCCCTTCCGGCCGCGGCGCCGCTCGCTACGACGCCCCCGCCGATTGCGCCGCCGGCGGCGGAGTAGATTTCCCCCTTCTGGCCCAGTTGCCGGCCTCAGCAGAGCGGCCCCCGGTCGATGGGGAGCCGCGCGAAACGTTTCAACACAAGGAGAGAAAACGGTGACAGAAATCACGGCATCAATGGTCAAGACCCTGCGCGAGCAGACGGGCGTGGGGATGATGGAGTGCAAGAAAGCGCTCCAGGAAGCGGACGGGGATCTGAGACGGGCCGCCGCGCTGCTTCGGGAGAAGGGCGAGGCCAAGGCGGTCAAACGCGCCGGTCGGGCCGCAAACGAGGGGCGCATTCAGGGCAAGGTGCGTGAAGACGAGCGCGCCGGCGTTCTCGTCGAGGTGAACACCGAGACCGATTTCGCCGCGCGCAGCGATCGGTTCGCCGAGCTGGTCGAACGCGTCTCCCAGACCGCCCTGGCCTGTCGCTGCTCGAGCCGCGAGTCTCTCCTAGCCGCCAAGCCGGAAGGAACCGACGCCAAGAGCGTCGAGGCGCTCGTGGCCGAGGCGATCGGCGTCATCGGCGAGAACATCGGCGTGAGCCGGTGTGAGCGCCTGGAGGCGCCCGAAGGCAAGTCCGGACTGGTGCACACCTACATCCATCCCCCCGGCCGCGTGGGCGTGGCCGTTGTGCTCGATTGCGAAAACGACAAGGTCGCGCGGGCCGAAGCCACCCGCGATCTGGCTCACAACCTCTGCCTCCACATCGCGTTCTCCAATCCCGCCGGCCTCGACAACGGCTCCATCCCCCAAGACGTGATCGAGGCCGAGCGCGAGATCTACCGCAATGCGGCCATTAAGCAGGGCAAGCCCGAGAAGCTGCTCGACAAGATCGTCGAGGGGCGTCTGAGGGCCTTCTTCAAGGAAAGCTGCCTCCTCGAGCAGGCCTACGTGAAGGATGAGGAGAAAAGCGTCAAGCAACTGATCGAGGAGACCGCCAAGACCGCGGGGGGCGCCCTCAGAGTGAACCGCTACGTCCGTTGCCAACTCGGCGAGGCGGCGACAAGTGAAGAAGCAT
>Ga0315285_10002682_pt1 | contig 18566 bp, 16 predicted proteins | sample YL17G09_36_MG_FD_203698 | JGI IMG/M metagenome (GOLD analysis project Ga0315285, IMG submission 203698) | Sediment microbial communities from Yellowstone Lake, YNP, Wyoming, USA - YL17G09_36 | ecosystem: Environmental > Aquatic > Freshwater > Lake > Sediment | place: USA: Wyoming | collected...
CTTCGGGAAATAGTTCAAGGTAATGATGCCGAACGAAATCCACGCACGACCCCGACGGCGCGACGATGTAGCCGTCGGTTGGGCTGAACACCTTGAGAAATTGGCGCGCGGGCGCCGCCGCGGCGCTTTGAAAGCCGCTATTGTAGAACGGCTGACCACAGCACGTTTGTCCTTCGGGCATTTCACACCGCACGCCGAGTCGTTCCAGCACGCGCACCATATCTTTGAGCGCGTTCGAGAAGAAATTTTCGCCGAGACAGGTGATAAAGAGTTGCGCTTTAACCGTCATTCGTTGCCTTCAATCCGATTTTCGCCGCGCGCCAAATTGCGCGGGCAAGTCCGATTATATCGCGTCAGGGGTATCGTGCCAAATCTCTGGTTTGGGGGGCTTGCTTGCCAAACCATGCCAATCGGCATACAATTGCGGCGGATCAGACTTTTCAAGTTTCTCAAACTTTGTAAGTCTTGTGAAGGTTGCTATGGATCTCTTCGACTATCGCCGTCGCGAACTCCAAAAGTCCGAAGCGCCGCTCGCCGCGCGGATGCGCCCGCGCACACTGGACGAATTTGTCGGACAGGAACACATCGTCGGGCAGGGCAAACTACTGCGCCGCGCGATTGAATCAGACAAACTTTTCTCTTCGATTATTCTCTGGGGTCCTCCCGGCACCGGCAAAACGACGCTCGCGATGATTATCGCGAACACGACCAAGTCGCATTTCGAATCCATCAGCGCGGCGACTGCCGGCGTTGCCGACATTCGCAAACTGATCGCCGATGCGAAAGAGCGGCGCGGGATGCACGGCACGCGCACAATTGTCCTCGTGGACGAAATCCATCGCTTCAACAAAGCGCAGCAGGACGCGCTCCTGCCGCACGTCGAAGATGGCACGATCATTCTCATCGGCGCGACGACCGAGAATCCGTACTTTGAAGTGATCTCCGCGCTCGTCTCTCGCTCGCGCGTTTTTCAACTGCGATCGCTGAGTGACGACCAAGTTGCCGCGTTGATTCGCCGCGCGCTGGCGGATCAAGCGCGCGGCTACGGCGAAAAGAAAACCGAGGTGAGCGATGACGCGCTCGCGCATCTCGTTGACATTGCCGGGGGCGACGCGCGTGTTGCGCTCAACGCGCTCGAACTCGCCGTCGAGTCCACACCGCCGGGCGACGACGGCGCGATTCGAATTGATTTGACGGTTGCCGAAGAAGCGATACAGCGGCGTGCGGTGCGGTACGACCGCGCCGGCGACGAGCATTACGATACGATCAGCGCGTTCATCAAATCGGTGCGCGGTTCCGATCCGGACGCCGCGCTCTATTGGCTTGCGCGAATGATTTACGCGGGCGAGGATCCCAAGTTCATCATGCGTCGCCTGTTGATTCTCGCCGCGGAAGACATCGGACTTGCGGATCCGGCGGGCATCATCGTCGCCGCGTCGTGCGCGCGTGCGCTCGAATGGTGCGGCTTGCCGGAAGCGCAGTATCATCTCGCGGAAGCGACGCTCTATCTCGCCACCGCGCCGAAGAGCAATTCATGCGGCGCGTACTTCAAGGCGCTTGAGGAAGTTGAAGCCGAAGGGAAGATCGAAATACCGAATCATCTGAAGGACGCGTCGCGCGATGGCAAGGCATTGGGGCACGGCAAGGATTACAGATATCCTCACGAATTTCCCGGTCACTGGGTCGAGCAACAATATTTGCCAGAGCGGCTGCGCGGCAAACGCTTCTACGAACCGAGTGAGCAGGGGCGCGAGAAGGATATTGCGGCGCGGCTTGCGAAATGGAGACAACGGGACAAAGAGAATTCGTGACGGGGCATTTGATCTGCGAATCCCGATTGGGGTAGGGTGTGTCAAAGGCGAGTTACTTAAGGCAAAGATTGTGTATCGACCAGGTGCGCCGAAGGCAACCCATTCCGCTGTCATCGCTTGCTCGTCGCAGTTGCGCTGACCGCGCGCGGTGTGCGCGTGTTGCACATCACGTCGCGCAAATCAGCCGAGCAACACCAACTCACGCCGTTCGCGCGCGTGAACGGCAAACAAGTCACTTATTCCAAGGAGGGAGTATGACGGTCAAGACCCACAAACTCAATTCGGTCATCTGGATCATCGCATTGGTGTTGTTCATCTAAGCGCTGATCGGGTTTTACCTGGTGTGGTTGCCGCTCCCGGATGTCGCCATCTTTGTTTCGGCGGTAATTTTGCTGCTGGGGACGACGGTGTTTTAGCGCGCAGGATTGTAGGGGCGTTCTATTGAACGCCTCTACGCGTTGAGATACAATTTATGCTCCGCGATGTACCGTACTACCACCTCCGGCACCAGATGCGCGATGGATTGTCTCGCGCGCACGCGCTTTTGCAAATCACTCGCCGCGATATCAAGCGCGGGCGATTGCAGAAAGACGACGCGCGCATGCAAGCCAGGAATTTGCTTTTCCAATTGATCTAGATTCGCCGCGAACCCTGGACGTGGGAATACCGCAAGCCGGCACGACTGGATCAATTTCTCCGGCGTGCGCCACGTCAAAATGCTTGCAAGCGAATCCATCCCCATAATGAAAAACAATTCGACCTTTTCACCGAATTGTTCGCGCAGCAAGCGCATTGTGTCAACGGTGTACGTCGGTCCCGCGCGATCCACATCCACGCGCGACAACACAAACTGCGGATACGGCGCAATCGCGAGCCGCACCATTTCGAGCCGATGCTCGATGTCGGTGTGTTCGGGGGCGTTTTTGTGCGGCGGCTGACGCGTCGGCGCGAAGAGAACTTGCGTCAAGCCAAGTTGCGTCAACGCTTCACGCGCAATCAACAGATGCCCGTTGTGCGGTGGGTCAAACGTGCCGCCGAGCACCCCAATAGAGATTGGAGATTGGAGATTAGAGATTACCATTCCAATCTCCAATCCTTCGGCGTCGCTTAGGACAAGTCTGCAATCTCCAATCTCTAATCTCTAGTCTCTCCACTCCAACTCCACTTCGCCAATCCGCACCTTATCCCCCTCGCGCACGCCCGCGCGCTCCAGCGCGTCAGTCACACCCAGCGCTTTGAAGACGCGGTGCAGGCGCAGGATCGCTTCCTCTTGATCAAAGTTCGTCATCGCGACGACGCGCTCGACTTTTTTGCCGCGCACGCGAAACGCGTGACCTTCGCGCGAAACTGTAAACGCGTTTTCGTCTTCAGCCGGACGAATCACCGGCAATTCTTCTTCGATGGGTGTCGGCGGTTCGCGTGGGAGTTCGCCCAATCGTTTTGCGGCGGCGCGCAGTAGTTCGCGCACGCCCTGACCCGTCGCGGCGGAAATCGCGTAGGCTTCGATCTTGCGTTTGGCAAATGCCTTTTGTAATTTCTGCCAGTTCGCCTGCGCGTCGGGCAAATCAATTTTGTTGAAGCCGATGACTTGGGACTCTGCCGCGAGTCGCGCGCTATACTGTTCCAACTCGCGATTGATCGCGTCAAACGCGGCAAGCGGATCATCGTTCGAGCCATCGAGCAGGTGAATCAAGACGCGCGTTCGTTCGATGTGCCGGAGAAATTTGTCGCCCAAACCTGCGCCCGCGTGCGCGCCTTCGATCAAGCCGGGAATATCGGCAAGTACGATTTCGCGGTCGTCCACAATCGCGACCCCCAGGTTCGGCACAAGCGTCGTGAAAGGATAATCGGCGATCTTGGGGCGCGCCGCGGTGATCGACGCGAGAAATGTGGACTTGCCCGCGTTCGGCAAGCCGATGATGCCCACGTCGGCGATCAGTTTGAGTTCGAGGATGAGCGTGCGTTCTGCGCCGGGCTCGCCTTTCTCCGCCCAGCGCGGCGCTTGATTCGTCGAACTGGCAAACGCGGAATTGCCGCGCCCGCCGCGTCCGCCGCGCGCGATCATCGTGCGGTCGTTGGCGTTCACCAGATCGGCGATCAATTTGCCGGTCTCGGGATCGCGCGCGACAGTACCGCGCGGCACCGGTACAAAAACGTCCGCGCCATTCTTACCGTGCTTGTCGCTGCCCTGACCGTGCGCGCCTTTTTCGGCTTTCCAATGCGGATGCTTGCGGAGATTCAACAGCGTGTTGAGGTGCGGATTGACGACGAGGATTACATCGCCGCCGTCGCCGCCGTGCCCGCCGTTGGGCCCGCCGTGCGGCACGAATTTTTCGCGGCGGAAACTGACACAGCCGTTGCCGCCGTTTCCGGCTTCTACAAAAATTTTTGCTTCGTCAAAGAAAAGAGATTCGTCACGCATCGGCAGAGAGAATAAACGAAAGCGAGAAATAAGTCAAACGCCCGTCGTTTGTTTTTCTCCGCCGTACGCGTTATAATCGGTACACAATTCCAAACGGCGGATAGATCCATGACAACTCCAACTTTCGATTCTCGACTTTTGACCCCTAAACTCCTCATCGTCGACGCGCATCAAGACATTGCCTGGAACAAGATCGCGCTCAATCGCGATTTCTGGGAAAGCGTCGCGGAAAAGCGCGCGCGCGAAGGCGCTATCCCCGCGCACGGCGAAGGGAGCGCGCTCATCGGTTTTCCCGAATTGATCGCGGGTAACGTGCGCGTTATCTTCGCGACGATTTACGTTGCCAAAGCGCGACCCGACCGAACCGCGTGGGGCAAGACGTACGCCACGCCGCACGAGGCACACGATCAGGCGATGGAACAGCTCGCGTACTATGCGATGCTGGCAATGGATCCGCGCGTCTCGCTCATCACGACGCGCGGTGACCTCGACCGCGTGCTCGAGTCGCGAGAGCCAAAAGTCGGCTTGGTGATTTTGATGGAAGGTGCGGACCCGATTGTCGCGCCGGAGCAGACACCCGAATGGTTCGACGCGGGCGTGCGGATCGTCGGACCGGCGTGGAGTCAGACGCGGTACTCGGGCGGCACGCGCGCGCCGGGTCCGCTCACCGACCTCGGTCGCGCGCTGATGCCGCAACTGGAACGCGCGGGAATGCTGCTCGATGCGTCACACATGGCGGAACAAAGCCTTTTCGAAGCGCTGGACTTGTTCGGCGGCGCAGTGATCGCCAGCCATTCGAATTGCCGCGCATTCATCAACTCGGACGCGGATCGGCAATTGAGTGACGCGATGATTCGCGCGATGATCGCGCGCGACGGTGTCATCGGCACGGTGTTGTATAATCGGTTCATCAAAGAGGGTTGGGACAAATCCGCACAGAAGGACGCGGTGACGCTCGCCGACGCGGTGCGGCACATGCAGCACATCTGCGATCTCGCGGGCGACGCACATCACGTTGGCATCGGCACCGATTTTGATGGCGGATTTGGGATGGAGTCCGCACCGCGCGAGATTGATACGGTCGCGGATTTGCAGAAACTGGGGGACTCTCTCTCTGCCGCGTCATTCTGCGACGCGGACATCGCAAACATTCTTGGCGGAAATTGGGTGCGATTGTTGCAGCGCGCGTTGCCACATTGAAATCAAAACCTTCGGGTTTGAATTCCTTGCCGTGTCTCCGCAATGTGAGTATAATACCACCGCGTAAATTCGTATGACTTGGAGTGGTTGTGTCTCCCGTTTCCAGCGCTCACGTACTCGACATCATTAGTCACAGCGTCGCGCAGACTCAGCGGCTTGGCGCGCGGCTGGGCGAACTCGCGCGCTCGGGCGATGTGATTTGTCTCGAAGGTGACCTCGGTTCCGGCAAGACCTGTTTCGTGCAAGGACTCGGCCGCGGGCTTGCCATTGCCGAAGACATCAATAGTCCCACCTTCATTTTGGCGAATGAGCATCGCGGCGCCCGCTTGACCTTGTATCATCTCGACGTGTATCGCATCCACAGCGCGAACGAAGCGTTGGGGATCGGCTTGGACGATTATCTCTCTGGCGACGGCGTCTGCGCGATCGAGTGGGCAGAGAAGATTCGCGCCGTGTTGCCTGCGGAACACTTGTGGATCACCTTTCGGCATTTGGGCGAATCCAAGCGCGGTTTATTGATCGAAGCCAGCGGCGTGCGCTACCTGGAATTGTTGCGCGCATTCAAGGCGAGCGCATTTGGGGGGAGAGATGTTACTCGCGATTGACACCGCGACGCGCACGGCGAGCCTCGCGCTGTACAGCGCCGAAGGCGTTCACGCCGAGACTACTTGGCGCGCGCGCGCAAACCACACCGTCGAATTGATGGCGCAGGTGGTGCGATTGCTCGAATTAGGGCACGCGACGAAAGAGGATTTGCGCGCGGTTGGCGTCGCGTTGGGACCCGGATCGTTCACGGGCTTGCGCGTCGGCATGAGCGTTGCAAAAGGACTGGCGTTCGCACGGCGCATTCCCTTGCTCGGTATTCCTACGCTGGATGCGGTGGCATACGCGCACGCGCACCAACGTTTGCCGATTTGGGCGATCCTTGCGGCAGGGCGCGGGCGCTATTCCGTCGCTCAGTATGCGGCAAAGCGCGGTGCGGTCAAGCGCGTGAGCGATTACGTGCTCGTGGATGCGAGTGGGTTGATTGAGCGGTTGACCCGTGAAAAAAACGGCGACGCGAAAATGGCGCGCGCGCTTTTTTGCGGCGACATAGATGCTGCGCTTGCGCACGCGTTGGTGGAACAGTGCGGCAGTCGCGCGGTGATCGCTTCCCCGGCGTTGAACGCGCGACGCGCCGCGTTTCTCGCCGAACTCGCGTGGGCGCGGTTCCAGCGCGGCGAGGCGGATGATCCCAGGACACTCGTGCCGATGTATATGCCGCACGAATCTGTCGAAGGGACGAAGCATTGAAGACGAGAACAGGGGAGCAGGGGGAGTTCTCCCCTGCTTTTTGCAGCATGATTGATTCTTCCTCCCTGGTGTTTTGCATTGAGCCAATGACGCCGCAAGATATTCCCGCGGTGATGGAAATTGAAGAGGTCTCGTTCTCCGCGCCGTGGTCGGCGCGCGCGTATGATTACGAATTGCGCTACAACGAGATGGCATACTATTTCGTCGCGCGTTGGCAGGGTGGGGGTGTTCAACCCTTGCACCGCCCGCACGGGCAAGTGTTGAATGCCCCTGCGCGCCAAGCGTGGTGGCAGCGTTTGTTCGTGCGTCCCGAATCGCCAACCTGTCCAGCCGCGCCCATCGCCGGTTACGCTGGATTTTGGGTGATGGTGGACGAAGCGCACATCAGTACAGTCGCCACGCATTCGCAGTGGCGGCGACGCGGCATCGCCGAATTGCTGTTGATCGCGATGGTGGAACGCGCGGCAGAAATCGGCGCGCAGGTGATGACGCTCGAAGTGCGCGTGTCGAACGTCGACGCGCAGGCATTGTATCGCAAGCATGGTTTTGACGTGGTGGGGCGGCGTTCGCATTACTACAGCGACAACAGCGAGGACGCGCTGATTATGACCACACCTGCGATCACGTCGGCGGAATTTCAACGCGTTTTTCAAGAACTGAAAACTGGGTTGCTGACCCGCTTGTCGCGGTGATTTGAGTGTGGTAGAATAGGGCAACGAAATTCGTATGAGTTGCCAGGAGTTCCTGCGAGCGGGGCACTCGTAGAAACTCGTGGGAACCTATTTTGGAGGAAACAATGGTCAGTTCAGAACTGCTGGAGATTTTGCGTTGTCCCGCGTGTGTCCGCAACGGACCCAGCGCGGGTCTGCTCGATTTTGTGAAAGAGACCTGGCTGGTCTGCCGGGATTGCAGTCGCAAATATCCGGTCAAGAACGACATTCCGATCATGCTGATCGAGGAAGGAGACAAGTACCAAGGTACGCCGGTGGAGCAGTTGGGTGTGCCGCAGTAAGCAGTGAACGGCCAGCGGTGAACAGTAAAAAGTGGACGCTAAACAGTCCGTACTGACCACTGTTGACGGTTCACTGTTTACTCAGTGTTACCATGAGACGTATCTTGACATTCTTCGTGTCGGCGATTGTGTTTGCCGGTTTTGCCGCGCCCATCGCGGCAGACAGCCCGATCACCATCACGTCTAACAAGTTGACGAATAATTTTCGCGAGAATCTGTTGTTCCAGGTCGGAGCCGAAAGCAGTGCGGCGCAGATCGCGCGCGTGGAATTGCTCGTGCAAATCGAGGGGGTTCCTTCGCTTGGTCGTTTCACAGCCGAGTTTACGCCGGGCACTACGATTCAAGCGACGTACGAGTGGAATCTGGCGCGAAACTATTTGCCCCCCGGCGTAACTGGGCAATACTGGTGGGAAATCCGGGATAGCGCGGACAATCAGGTTCAGTCTCCCAGGCAACCTTTCCGCGTCGAAGATCAAGCGCACGCGTGGAGACAGGTATCGAACGAAAAACTCGCAGTGTATTGGTACGCGGGGAGTGATAACGTTGTTGCATCGCCCGCAAGCGACGACGTAAATCTTCTCGGATTAATCTTCGCGGCGACAGGTGCGTTCGCCGCGTTGGTCAGCATTGTCCTCGCGATTATTTTCCACAAACGCCGAGTGCTGCTTGCAGTGTTTGTGCTTGTTTCGCTTTGCTCCTGTGCTACGCCGCTCTTGGTATTTCGCTCTGTGGGCGACGCGGGTCCGCGCGGTGACACGCGCCCGATCAGTTTCGGGCAAGCGTTGTTCGACCATGGCGTCAACTCCGTCGCGTTTCTCGAACGGGATACCGGCGTCACCGTCGAGCGGCAAATTCAAATCTACGTTTATGGCAACCGCGACGATTTTTTCAACGCGATGCAACCGGGCACGAAAGAATGGACCGGCGGACGCGCCTACCCGGATTACGGCATCGTGATGATCAACATCAGTCCGTCCGAACTAGATTGGGGCAAGCGCGCGGTCGCGCACGAAATCACGCATCAGGTCATTCACCAAGCAGTTCGCAGTCCTCTGGGCGATCTTTCGTTGCCGCCGTTGATTGACGAAGGACTTGCGGTGTACTACGAATCCCCCGGTTCGCCCGACCCGCAGTTTGTGAATCCGTTGAAGCGCGCGATTCAAAACGATACGCTCATCTCATTACGTTCGCTCACCAGCGGATTTCCAACCGACTCGAATGCTGCTACACTGTCGTATGCGGAGAGTTACAGCGTGGTGGATTTTATCTTTCGCCATTACGGTCGCGACAAGATGGCGCAGTTGTTACAAGCGTTCAAGCAGGGTGGTCTGTCCGACGATATTCTTGTCCATGTTTTTGGCGTGAATCTGGACAGCTTGGAAATCGTGTGGCGTCAAGATATCGGCGCGAAACCGCGCGCAATTCCGACACGCTCCCTCACGACGGCGACGCCGTTTCCGACCTTCAGTCTCTCGACGGAGGCCACGCCCACGCCTTCGCGGTAGGGGCGACCCCGGGTAGGTGCACAGGGCAGGGCATGCCCAAAGGCGTGACGCTGCGAAATTGAAATCACAGGAGTAGAAGATATGAAACGCATTCTGATTTTTCTCGCACTCGTGATCGTGGTGACGTTGTCCGTCGCGCCCGTTGCGGCGGACGATCCGATCGTCGTCACGGCGAGTCAGTTCACTATCAATTTTGGCAAGAACATGCTGTTCCAACTCGACGCGCAAAGCAGCGCGAACATAACCAAAGTCGAATTGTGGTTGCAGTTCGATGGCAACCCCAGCATCTTTCGCGGGACCCCCAAATTCGACGCGGACAAGAAAATTCAGGCGACGTACGATTGGAACCTTGCGCAAAAATATCTGCCCCCCGGCGTGTCCGGTCAATTCTGGTGGGAGATCGAAGACAGCGCAGGGAACAAAGAAGAGAGCGACAAGAAATCTTTCCGCATCGAGGACAATCGCTTCAAGTGGCAGAAACTATCGGATCAGAGATTCGCGCTCTATTGGTACGGCGGCGGCGATGCGTTCGGCAAAGCGATCTTTGACCGGGCAGTGCAGGCGATGGACGCGCTGCAAAAAGATACCGGCGTCGCGGTCGAGCGCCCGCTGCAAATCTATCTATACGACAAGCGCGCGGATTTCCTCAGCGCGATGGAGCCGGGGATCAACGAATGGGTCGGCGGACGCGCGTTCACCGAACACGGTATCACCTTGATCAATGTAAGCGCGAATGATCTAAATTATGGCATAGTTGCGACGCCGCACGAACTTACGCACCTCATTGTGCACACGAAATTGGGCGACATTGGGACTGCAGGACTCCCGCGTTGGCTGGACGAGGGTTTGGCGATGTATTACGAGTTTGTGCCGCCCGCGCTCGAGCCCGAATACGATCGGTTGCTCAAACGCGCGATTCAAAACGATACGCTCGTGCCACTGCGGACCCTTGTCGGCAATTTTGCGACGGACGCGAATCTGGCGACGCTTTCGTACGCGCAGAGTTTCAGCGTGGTTGATTTCATGTATCGGCGGAATGGCAAGGACAAGATGACGCAAGTGTTGTTGGAGATGAAGCAGGGTAGCGCGTTCGACGATATTGTTCGCAAGGTGCTGGGCGTAGACACCGAGGGCTTGGAAGCCGCGTGGCGCCAAGACATCGGCGCGAAACCGCGCGTGATCCCAACGCGCTCGAACACCGCGCCAACGCCGTTCCCAACTTTCGGTCTATCTACCGATGCGACTTCTACGCCTGCGCCGCGCGTAACGGGCGCAACGGCTGTACCGACCACTGTGGCGCGTGCCGTAACGCCCGCGCCTGTACCGACCTCTGCGCCGGCGGCTCCCAGCAATCCGATCTCGCAATTGTGCAGCGGTTCGTTCGCGCTCATCGCGGTAGGCATTTTCGGTCCGGTGTTTTATCGGCGCATGCGGAGATCAGCCGCATGATTCATCCCTGGCACGACGTTTCGCTCGGCTGGAACGTTGCGTGGTCTGTGGTCGCCGGTTATTTGGTATGTCAACGCTAACATGCTATAATGCGCGCGTGAATTTCAAGACGATGTTGTATCCACTGCTGGTGGTTCTCCTCGCCGTCTTTGCGGTGGCGCCCTTAGAATACCCCGGCGCGTTTCAATCCCACACCGGCTTGCTTGCATACTACAACTTGATTGATCTCGACCAAAACCCGGCGCAGTTCTATGCCTGGTCGCCGGTCGTCGGCTCTCCGTTCGATTTGTTCCGTACCGATGGCGCGCTGCCGTACCTCATCGCCGAAATTTTCCACCTGATCGGTTTCAGTTACCTCGACGCGATCAGACTGGTCTACGCGCTTGCGTGGGTCGCGAGCGGCTTGACGCTGTACGCGTTCGCGCGCCGATTCTTTAGTGAGAACGGTGCGCTGCTTGCGGCGACGGTGTACGTTTACTTGCCGTATCACATCGCGACGATCTACGTGCGCGGCGCGTTCGCGGAGTCGGTCACATGGAGTTTGTTTCCCCTTGCGTTGCTCGCTCTATTGCGACCACCGACCGCCGACCGCCGACTGCAAGTTATGGTTGTTTCGCTTTTGCTCTTCACCTGCTTGTTTCTCTTGCAGCCCGGTCTCACGATTCTGTTCGCGCTTGCCGCGTTGGGAGTCACCGCCGCAATGCAATGGCGTGCCAGCGCGCCGGCTCGTTGGCTCATTGACTCATGCGCAGCCGTCGTCGCCGGTCTCGCTGTTGGCGCGCTGCTGGACTTGCCGACGATTTGGCGTCACGGCGCGAATATTGCGCGCGACGGTTTCCACGCGAATTTCGTTTTGCCGTTTCAGATGTTCTCGGCGGTGTGGGGATTTAGCCCAAGCACCGGCAGTTACCTCGATCAGTTTCCGTTTCAATTGGGCGTTGTGCCGGTGGGTCTGGCGATTGTCGCGGTGGCGTTGATGTGGGGTAGGGGTGACCAGCCGGTCGTCCCTCCAAAACGTGTGGTCGCGGTTTTTCTGGGCGCGGCCATCGTGTTCGCGTTGCTCACGTTTGAGATTGCCGCGCCCTTGTGGAAGGTGTTGGGTGCTTTCGTTGAATATCCCTGGCAGTTGCTCGCGTTCGTCGGGCTTGCGCTGGCAATCGGTGCCGGTGCGGCAATCGAATTTGATGCGCGCCTGGCGCGTCCGGCGATGCTCGCGTTTTTCGTCGCACTGCCGGTTGTCGCGAGTTATGGCTATCTCGCGCCGCGCTTTCTCGATGTCAACCCGACGCGTCCACAGATCGCGATTTTCGGCGATAACGAAATCGCGCTGTTAGATTATCGCATCGTCGGCCCGCTGCGCCACGGCGCGACGGTTCGTTTGCAACTGACGTGGCAGGCACTGCGTCCGGTGAATCACGATTATACTGTCTTTGTGCACGCAGTTCACGAAAACGGCGGCTATTACGCGCAAGACGATTCCAAGCCGCAGGACAACGGGCTGCCAACGATCAAATGGAAACCGGGGCAAGTGATCTCCGATACGCACACGATTCAGATTGACGTGGATGGTCCGCGCGAAGGCTACCACTTTGAATTCGGATTGTACGTCGCCGCGACGGGCAAGCGCGCGTTCACCAACACTGGCGTGGACTATGTGAGCGTGCCGCGCCCCGGCGATCCGGATCCGATCATTAGCGAACAACTCTTGCCACAACAGAAACGCTGAACAAAAAATCACGCACACTTGCACCGCACGCAAATGCAGGTGTCACCCATCACGCTTTGCGTTGCACGTTTTCCTTTTTATTCTCATGAAACGAATTGATCCGTATCTCATTCTTCTAATTTTCTTCTCTCTTTTCGCCATCGGTCCGCTCCTCGCGCCTGGTTACTTTTGGGGTGCGCACGATGGACGCCACTCGGTCTATTTCCTATTCGAGTTTGACCGCGCGATTCAAGATGGTATCCCTTATCCGCGCTGGATGCCGGATTTCACGTTTGGTTACGGTTATCCATTCTTCAACATCTACGCGCCTGGCGCGTTCTACGTTGGCGAAGCACTGCATCTCTTCGGTTTCGATTTTGTCACCGCGACGAAAATCGTCTTTGCGCTCGCGCTCGTGCTGTCGGGTCCCGCGATGTTCGGCTTCGTCAAGCGATTGACCGGATCGAGTCAAGCCGCGTTTCTCTCCGGGTTGGCGTACGTCTACATCCCGTACCACATCGCCGATATCTACGTGCGCGCCGCGCTCGCCGAATCGGTCGCGCTGATTTTCTTGCCGCTGACGTTTTGGGGTTTTTACGAAACGGTTGTCAATCCCAGCCGTATGACGATGGTTGCGACTGCGTTGGTCTACGGCGCGATGATGTTCTCGCACAACGGCATCGCGCTCCTGTTCACGCCGGTTCTCGGCATCTGGGTTCTGTTCTTGATGCTTAGCGAAATGAGGACTCGCACTACGCATCACGCATCAGGCATCACCCCTTCGACTGCCCTCAGGGCAAGGTTTCACGTCTTACGTTTTATCCGTCTGGGCTTGCCTTCCCTCGCCGCGCTTCTACTTGGTCTCGGCATCGTCGCGATCTTTTTCATCCCCGCCATGTTGGAATATCCGTTCGTCCGCGTCGATCAATGGACGGCGAACTATTACGATTACAGCAATCACTTTGTCTACTTCTTCCAACTCTTCGATCCGAACTGGGGCTTTGGGATTAGCGTGCCCGGACCATACGACGCGATGTCGTTTCAATTCGGTGTCGCGCCGACTCTGCTCGCGATGTTTTCCATCATCGTCCTCGCGAGAAATCCGAACGGCACGCGGCGATTCTGGCTGTTCTTTTTCGCGATGACGATTGTCGTCGCGCTGTTGATGTTTGGATTCTCACTGCCGTTGTGGGAAGTGTTGCGCCTCGTCACGTTCGCCCAATTTCCATGGCGCTTGTTGACGTTGACCTTGGTCTCGCTCGCAGTGCTGGCGGGCGCAATCGCCCTGATGCACGATGCCGGCGAAAGCGCGCGCGGTCTTTCACTGCCGACGCTCTTGCTCGGCTTGCTCATCCTGCTGGGCAGTTTCCCGTACCTCACCGCGCAAACGATTCTCGAACCGAAAGAAGGTCCCGTCGGCATCTTGGGGCTCTTCCGCTTTCAGCAAAGCGCGGGCGAAATGACTGGCTCGACCGCGTGGGTCAAAGAAATTCCCGATTGGTCGCCGATGGCGGATGTGTACTTTGCCGGGAAAAAACTCAAATCCAAAATTGATTACACTCACATTGACCCGGACAAAGTTTGGATCGGCGTCCTGCCGGATTTTGCCGGGTTTCATTCGAACGGCGAACAAATCGTCTACCACGCGCAAGAAGACACGACGATCACGTTCAATACGTTCTACTATCCCGGCTGGCGCGCTTATCTCGTCCAGCCCAAAAAGACGGAGATCATTCGCGAATTGAAGGTGGACGTGGCGCCGGACGACGATCTGGGACGCGTGCGCGTTCACATTCCGCAAGGGCAAGAGCAATGGCTGTTGTTGCGTTTTGACGACACCTTGCCGCGCGTGATCGGCAACTGGGTTTCTGCGGTGAGCATTCTGCTCGCGCTCGGGTTAGTGATTTGGGGTGTTCGGATTCAGCGATTGAAGAAACCGTGAGGACGCGCAGGGGAGCCGAGGGACAGAGGAGCAGGGGAGCATCCTGAGCGAAGTGGAAGGATCTCCCTCTCCCTTGTGCTCCTGCGCCCCTGCTCCCAGCATCATGAAATTCAACTCTCATTTCCTGCTGTTACTTGCGTTCTGTGTTTTCGCGCTGGCGCCGTTGACCGCGCCGGGGTATTTCATTTACGCGCACGACGCGCGCCACTCGGTCTACTTTTTGCAGATGTTCGACGCGGCGCTGCGCGACGGCGCGTGGTATCCGCGTTGGGCGGCGGATATGACGTTCGGCTACGGCTATCCGGTGTGGCTCATTCTTGCGCCGCTCCCTTTTTTCGTCGGCGAGGCGTTTCATCTTGTCGGATTCGATTTCGTGAGCGCGGTCAAAATTGTGGACGGACTTGCGATGATCTGCTCCGCGCTGACGATGTACCTCTTTGCGTCGCGCGTACTTGGCAAAAACGCCGGACTCGTCGCGGCGATTGCGTACATCTACATTCCGTATCACCTCGTTGATTTGTACGTGCGCGCCGCGCAAGCCGAACTTGTCTCGTTCGTCTTTCCACCGCTCGTTTGCTGGGCGTTTTACGAACTCGCGATGACGCGCCAACCGCGCTACATTCCGCTCGCCGCGTGTGCGTACGCCGGTCTAATCCTCGCGCACGTTTCGATGGCAGTGTTGTTCACGCCGATTATCGCATTATATCTTTTGTTTTTGCTCTTCACTGTACGACCGACGACGGAAGACGGACGACGGCTGAACTCCGTCTTTCGTCTTCCCTCCTCCGTCGATCTGGGACTAGGTTCTTCCCTTGCCATTGTGCTCGCGCTTGGGCTTGCCGCAATCTCTTGGCTCCCGGTTTTGTTCGAGCAAAAGTATCTGACGAGCGATCCGCTGATTGGCGGCTTTTTCAACTATCGCAAACATTTTCTCAACGCGAATCAACTGTTGTCGCCGTTCTGGGGTTATGGTTACGCGGGCGAAAACGGCACCGATCAGTTTTCATTGCAACTCGGCTTGATTCCGACAATGCTCGCCGTCGTCGCGCTGGGAGCCATTGCGAAAACGCGCGGGACGATTCGCGCGCACATCACGTTGTTCGCGGCGATCACCGGTCTGATCGTGTTTTGGATGTTGCCGCTTTCCGCGGCGCTGTGGGAGCCGTTCGCCGCAGTGATCGGCTTTCTGCAATTTCCGTGGCGCTTGCTCATCGTCACCACGTTCGCGCTCGCGTTTCTGTCTGGTGCGGCACTGCACGCTTTCCAGGACGACGCGCGCGAGCGCGCCCCCGCGCTTGCCATCGGCTTGATTTTTGTCGCGGCGAGTTACGCGTATACCCAGCCGCAATACACCGACGCGGTCTTCAATTATCAGACGCAGATGGAATTTGAGACCCAGTCCGGCGAATTGTTGGGCGACACGATCTGGATGACGGGCGAGCGCCCCCAAGATTCGCCGCTGGTTGAGCAATACGTCAACGGAGAGAAATTACAGAAGGCAATCGCGCTGGACGATGGCGCGAAGATTGAGACGACTCGTTACGGTGGACAGTCAACCGATTTGCGCGTGGACGCGCGCGCGCCGACGCGCGTGATGGTGTACACGCGCTATTTCCCCGGTTGGACGGCGGCGATTGACAGCCAGCCCGTCGAGATCGAACCCTCCGGCGATCAAGGATTGATCCTCGTCCGCGTGCCCGCCGGCTCGCACATCGTTCGACTGCGTTTTGAAGACACCCCGATTCGTCAGATCGGCGCGGCGATTTCGGCGTTGGGTGTGTTGCTCACCTTTTTCTTCTTGCTGGGAAGTTGTCCCCTTGTTGTAAAAAATCCAAAGGTTTGATATAATAGAGCCAGAAGTTCAATCATGTGATTCGGCTGAGCAGGAATCCTATATGACATCCGGACAATCAACGCCACCTCCTCCCTCGCGACCTGGGCGATCGGAACCGTGGCGCCACGAACGAATGGTGCAGCGCGTTCCCGCGCATCTCGGGGAAACAGCCAACGATTCGCTTCCACCCTGGATTGTGATCGCGGGCATCGTGTTGCTCGTCGTCGTGGTGGGCGTCGTCGCTTACATTTTACTGGGAGGTCCCGCGCGGCTGGGTTGGGGTGGCGCCGCGGTCACGGCAACGCCGACGCGCACGCCGCGCGCGGTGACACCGGTTGTGACGACGATCCTCGCGACGCCATCGCCGCCCACGCCGACACTCGGTCCGACGCCAGTCAAGTATCGAGTGAAACCCGGCGATTCGCTCCTCGAAATTGCGGCGCGCTACAAAGTGTCGGTTCAGGCGATCAAGAACGCGAATAATTTGAAAGACGACACGATCCGCATCGGCGAGGACTTGATCATCCCACTGCCGACGCCGACGCCACCGCCCGGCGCGAACCCATCGTCTCCGCCGGGTGGCACACCCACTCCGCTTTCGTTTCAATCACCCCCGACCCCGGGGACCTCCGCCGGTGCAACGGGGGTGATTCGTCATATCGTCCAGCGCGGCGACGCGCTAATCAACATCGCCGCGAGTTACGGCTCGTCGGTGGACGCGATTCGGATCGCGAATCAGTTGGACAGCGATCTTCTTTCGATTGGTCAAGTGCTGCTCGTCCCTGCGGGCGCGTGGTCGCCAACGCCATCGCCTGCGCCCGTGGTGAACGCATCGGCGACGCCGACCGCGCAATTTGCCTACGCCGCGCCGGACCTGCAGTCGCCCTCCAATAAGTCCGAGTGGCACGGCAGTAAAGATGCACCAACATTATCATGGACATCGCCGGGCATCCTCAAGTCGAATGAGTTTTACGTCGTGCACATTGATTACACGTGGAACGGCGAGCAAAAATCCATCGTGCGTCAGCCCAAACAGGGGACGAGTATCAAACTAGAGGCAACCGATTATCCCGGCGCGAATCCGAGCGGCACGCAATTCTCGTGGTACGTGATGGTTGTTAGTCAGGCGGCAGCCAGCGGGCGCACGCCCAGTACGAGTGTGCAGACGTCTGCCGCCAGTCCGCCGTCTGCCGCCAGTCCGCCGAGCGTGACGTGGGTGTTTGTGTGGTATTGAGTTGAAGAATAAGAGACTGAACCGCGACACAGGCTTCTTCGTTCGTGTCCAGATCGCCGAACGCATTATCGAGGAAGTGCGATGACAGCGGCAAGGTACACCAGAAGGTAAGCGAAGCGCACAAAGCGGCGGTCGTTGGCGACACGGTGGATGATCTGTTCAAGGACGCGGCGGGCCCCTCACTGCACGTGTTGATTAAGTTGCTGGCGACGATTACGTTGGTGTTGGCGCCGTTGTTTATTTAGCCACAGGGGACACAGAGAGCACAGGGAAAAACGACGGGCGAGGAGAAATCCTCGCCTCGCTCGTCGAAGTGATGGCAGAGTGCGTCGAACAAGGCCGCATCCAACTCGATCCAAACGCGATTCAAGAAGTGATCACGTACCACGATTCCTGCAACCTCGCGCCCACGAGCGGCATCTATCGCGAGCCGCGCACGATCTTGAACGCGATCGCGCCAAACTTTCGCGAGATGACGCCGAACGGTTTGGAGAATTACTGCTGTGGGGGCGGCGGCGGCTTGGTCGCGCTGCCGGAATATGAGGACAAGCGAATGGCGATGGGCAAGCCCAAAGTCGAGCAGATCAAGCGAACGGGCGCGCGGACAGTTGTCGCCGCGTGCGAGAACTGCCGCTTGCAACTCGGCGATCTGAACGCGCATTACGAACTCAATGTGCAAATCACCGCGCTCGCCGATCTCGTCGTGAAGGCGATGAAGTTGCCAGGCGCACCTGTGGATGTGGGGGAGGATGCGGTGCCGATGCCAGTGCCCAAAGGGGCGGCGGTGGCGCTGGAGTAGTTCACGATTGTTAGAAACAGAACTGCGCTCTCGGTAATGAGAGCGCAGTCTTTTCCCCCTCACTGAAACATCCCCGGGGAAACACTCGTCGCCACCAAAATCATCGTCAGCGCGATCAACGCGACCACCATCGCCCACGCGATCACGTTGAACACGCGCCCGTTGACGTATTTCCCCATCAAGCGTTTATCGTTGATCAGTTTTAGCATCGTGATCAAAATGATCGGCAACACTACGCCGTTCAATGTCTGACTCGCCAGCATCGTCTCGACGAGTGATTTGAGCGGAAACAAGATAATGCCTGCGCCCAGGACAATCAGCATTGTGTAAACACTGAAGAAGACCGGCGCGTCTTTCAAA
>Ga0315285_10002683_pt1 | contig 18565 bp, 26 predicted proteins | sample YL17G09_36_MG_FD_203698 | JGI IMG/M metagenome (GOLD analysis project Ga0315285, IMG submission 203698) | Sediment microbial communities from Yellowstone Lake, YNP, Wyoming, USA - YL17G09_36 | ecosystem: Environmental > Aquatic > Freshwater > Lake > Sediment | place: USA: Wyoming | collected...
AGAAGATACATAAACAAAAGTACAGAACAAGAAGCAGATGGAAAATTATGTAAACTTGAGGTTACCATGGAAGATTTTGAACAAGCTATTAGGAGAGCCAAAGAGCAGATAAGAAACCGAAATAAAGCGGGGGCATGTGCTCTGTGAAAAACTTAAATGAACAGAAAGACGTCGAATCAACCAAAGAGTGGATCAATCAGACGCTTAAGGAGATGCATAGAAAAATGGTGGAATTATTCGGCGTCGATTTTACATATTTTAGAGATGTCAAAATACTTGGACAGCCGGAAATCGTCAAACAATTAACCCAGCGCATTCGAAACGGCCTCGAAGAAGACGGCGTGGTATACACCGATATCCAGTGGATACAGATCTGCGAAATCCTTTCAAAAAGCCAAGAGACTGGATTTTTCGAATATTTCGCCTTTTACAACCCAAAAGACGAAGTTTTGTACGTAAATGGAAAAATGATGGCAGACTACCCAGAAAAAATAATCTCTGTATGCGCCCACGAGCTCTCGGAAAAACTCCTCTCAAGATACCTTTCGTCATATTTGGGCGCGCCTAAACAAGCCCTAGTTAAGATGCTTGTTGAGGCAAAAAAAGCGAATAACGCAGAGAAGCTCTATGATCTATTGGATGATGAATACAGGGATACAGTCTTTTTGACAGTTTTCAAGGAGGGGTGCTGTGAGGCGATTGGGTTTCATACCTTGCGTAACATGGGCTATGAGATAGAGGCAGCATCCATGGACGAAGACCTACAGTCGGGGCACTCAAAATGCATAAAGCTTCTCTTCGAAATAGATATCGGGAATAGAAGCCAAAGGGGCGTCAGTAAGGTCAGAACGCGTCTGCACTCTGAAAATAGCGCAGCCCCAGCGGCAGATGAAGAGAAACTAGTTGAAGAAGCCCTTGGAGGTTACCAGAAGATTAAGGGGGTCTCATATTATTTGGGCTATCCTCTTGCAAAGGCTGTTTTAGAGAAATATGGAATTAAGGGGATAAAGTTTGTACTAGAAGAACAGCCCCTACTTGAAGCCGAATATTTTGCTAACCCACAAGCGTATCTGACTCGGTTAGAAAAACCGATAAGCGTTATTGAATAAAGGATGTGAAAAACAATGGAAGAAGAACGGAAAAAAGTTGAAGCAGAAAAAGATTTAGAACACCTAAAGAAAGAGATTGAACAAAAAGGAAAAGAAATCGAGCAGCTGAAGAAAACGGTAGAAGAGATGCGAACACAAACTCAGGAAAAAGGAAAAACTGCCGACGCAAATGAGCTAGGCAAAATATTTAAAGACGTTTCAGAGCTACTCGACGGTGGTTTCAGCATATTCGGTGCCACTGACAAAACTCAGGGAGGAAAATCTGAAGGCCGAGGATTAATTGGGCTAATCAATGACCTTGATAAGCTTACAGAAAAATCTCAGACGTACCAAAAAAGAATTAACATCGGGAAAAAGGGAGTAATGGACTTGCATGTAAGCTCTCGTCCGATAAGAGGATCGGGCACGGCAAAGCCATCAAGCCCCTTGAAGATAAGTAAGCCTAAGAGTAAAACACCATCTACAAGTACACAGATACCTCCAACAGCTCCCTCAATAGAAGAAAAAGAGTCAATCGTCGACGTCTTCGAGGAGGAAGACCACATAAAAATTATGGCAGAGTTGCCCGGCGTTGAAGAAAGGGACGTAAACTTAAAGATAGAGGGCGATGTCCTGACAATAAGCGCCGAAACTTCAGCGAGAAAGTACTACAAAGAAGTAAAGCTTCCAACATCCGTCGAAAAGGACTCTGTTGAATCTAAATATAGGAACGGCATTCTAGAAATAAAGCTGAGGAAGGCGTAGGACAACCAATAAAAATATGCATTAAATAGACCGTATGTAATACGATACTCTCTTTCAAAGTCGCAATTGAAGCCTCAAATACAAAACTGCCAATATAAGCTACACAATAAGCAATAACTTGGAGGTGGCTCTGAGTGACGAAAGTAAAATGTGTTCAACTAGAAAAATTGGAAGATGTTGTAAAGTGAGGGTTTCGGTAAACTTTCAAAAACAATACCCTTAAGCATTATTATTTATATAGCATTAAACAGGCTACTGTTAAACGGAAAAAGTTACATATTCATGAAAAACGTGGTCCTAGCTGACGACCCTAGCCTACCCGAAGCCAGCACCCACCACGCTGCTCCTCAGCAGATGAGTCAGGATCTTTGCCTCTACCTCGGCACCTCTTACTCTGGCCGAAGTTAATGCCCCGGTCTTCAGAGGGTTCGCCTGAACCACGGGCACGGATCCATGGTGACTGCCCTACGCCTCCACCCACCGACGTCTACATCTACGCACCTCACCTCCTCTGCCTCTCAGCTGGCTTCGAGCCGCATACACTCACCCATTCTTTTGAGTCATCTCCCTTGCAACTCAGGCGCGTCCAGTCAACACCCCGGCCGCCGGGACCATGGTTAGCCATGGGCTAGCAGACCAAGAATTGCTGTGGAGTCACCTTTCACTAGGCCAAAAATCTAATGAGGATTCGGATTAATCCATGAAATCCGGTTTAAGATGAGCCTTCCGTTATAAGGGCTTAGATACACTGACAACCCGAGACGAGGTTAATCAATATCCTCTTATGTGTGTATTTAGCTCATTTAAAAGAAGCTTAACTTGATCTCATTTTTGCCTATGCGATTAAACTCTTTCGAAGAGGGGGCGAAAATGAGTCCCATTTTAAAATCAGCTAAACACATACGCTTTCCTATAACAAATATAATGATTTTTTTTGGTGGGTAAACGATGATACGTGAAAAGCGGATTAACGATAAGTTCATCAAGTCTTTCTTGGATCTCATCGTGATAGCGGTTTTGAGCCGTTCCCCGACGCATGGCTACGAGGTTATAGCGATTGTTCATAGAGAGTTTGGGATTCTGCTTAGCCCCGGCAGCCTTTACCCTTTGATCCACTCTTTAGAGGCTCGGGAGATGATTAAGTCAAGTCTTTCGGGTGAAGGGAAGATAGTTTATGTGGTTACTCCGAAAGGGAAGCAGGAGTTCAATAGATCGTTAAGCTTGTTTAAGCATGCAGTTAACACGATTTTGAGTTTCTTGAGTCGGGGAAGCAAAGAAGTTGTTCCTGATGTTTGATTGTTTCTTTAGGGGTGTGCATTGTCAGGGTAAGATTCTAGCTGCGTGGGCTCTGGACTGGGTTTGGTTTATAAATCGTTTTTCGATATGAAGTGTGTTACGTTAATTAAATATTTATTATATACGCGGTAGCGTCGCTTGTTGATCAGCGAATAACTAATTCGCGAAAAAAAAAAGAGGAATATGAGAATGGTAACACAGAATCCAGATGTTTCGAGTTTGGCTGAGGTACTTGATAGGATACTAGACAAGGGGATCGTTGTCGATCTATGGGCAAGGGTCTCTTTGGTTGGTATTGAGATCTTAACGATCGAGGCGAGGGTGGTGGTTGCGTCTGTTGACAGCTTCCTTCACTACGCTGAGGAGATCTCTAAGATAGAGCAGGCTGCCATCGGGGCTCCTGCGGCTTAAGCAGCCGGAGAGATACAGTTGCCGACCGTTCGCCTTTCTTCGTGAGGGATATAAGCAATGTATAATGAAACCGTTGAGGAGTTAATGGGACGTAGTAGTAGGGCGGAGTTGGATGGGATGGCGAAGGCCTTAGGCATCAACTCTGCGGATTACCCGAATAAAAGATCTCTCGCAGAGGTTTTACTGAGGACGAGAGATGAGCAACGGAAAAAGGAGCGAGTGGATAAGGAGCGGGTGGATAAGGAGCGGGTGGATAAGGAGCGGGTGGATAAGGAGCGGGTGGAAAGGGAGCGGAAGGCTAACATTCAGGAGTTAAAGAAGAAGATGACAGAAGATACGGTTAAAGGAAAGATGGCGGGTATAGCTCAGCAGATGATCGAGAATAGGGAGGCTATTGCCGCCAGCCAAGCTGGCGTCCAAGAGCTTGTGAACAAGGCTCGATTATTTGAGAAGGAAACCCAAAAATATGCAAAGGAACATCAGTTGCATGTAAAGGAACTGCAGTTACATATTAAGGATCAAGCGAATGAGAACCTGAAGTATGTAAAGGCGTTCTATGGGTAAATGGTGCCATCAATATTTCCCTCCTTTTTTATGTTTATAGGTCAGGCTGGTGTTCGGTGCTATAAGGTTAGGATAGAGGTGTAGAGAAGGGATATTATGAGGCCGCGAGATAGAAATCTTGAGAGGAACAAGAAGATTATTTGGATGAGGACGCTTAGAGAAAGAACCCAGAACCTTTCCGTCGCCTTTAGACCACAGATGGTTCGCTCGATGTGGATGGTGAGAGAGGCTCTGATGAGGTCGACGCGAGCACCTCTCTAAAGCGAAGAAAGTAACTTATTTTTTTACTTTGTACACACAGTTAGTATGTAACTGTGGAGCCATCGGCGTTGAGGTAAGCTACGTGAGGAAGGTTACATGTTATATTCGACACTTATACTGAACTTATACTGGGTGCGACAGCGTCGGCCCTTAGATAAAGGAGTGGTGAATGCGTGGTGAATGATTCGAAGGTGAAAGATGCAATTCTCGTCGTTGACGACGACCTTATTTTTTTAAAGTCGGTTTCCAAGTTGCTTGAGGATGAGGGGTACAAGGTTGATACGGCGGAATCCGGTAAAGAGGCGCTTAATAAGAGTAGAGTAGAGTGCTATTCTTTAGCGTTGATCGACATAGTGCTTCCAGACTTTGACGGTATTGAGCTTATTGAAAAGATGGAGGAGACCGATCCGAAAATGCGTAAAATTCTCATTACAGGGTATCAGAGTCCTGCATACTTGAAGCGAGCATTGACCTTGGGGATCAATGCTTACCTGGTTAAACCTCTAAAAACAGAGGAGATTCTTGAAGCGGTGAGGAGGCAGCTTATGGAGCGTAATAAGGAGCTTGAGGAGAGGTATATTCTGCTTAAAGATTCGGCGGATCGATCCGCGGCGTTTAGTTAAGTAAAGCCAGGTTAGGTTTGGTTTATAAATCGTTTTTCGATATGAAGTGTGTTACGTTAATTAAATATTTATTATATACGCGGTAGCGTCGCTTGTTGATCAGCGAATAACTAATTCGCGAAAAAAAAAAGAGGAATATGAGAATGGTAACACAGAATCCAGATGTTTCGAGTTTGGCTGAGGTACTTGATAGGATACTAGACAAGGGGATCGTTGTCGATCTATGGGCAAGGGTCTCTTTGGTTGGTATTGAGATCTTAACGATCGAGGCGAGGGTGGTGGTTGCGTCTGTTGACAGCTTCCTTCACTACGCTGAGGAGATCTCTAAGATAGAGCAGGCTGCCATCGGGGCTCCTGCGGCTTAAGCAGCCGGAGAGATACAGTTGCCGACCGTTCGCCTTTTTTTGGTTTACACTCATCTAGTGAACCGTTGAGTGGGTGTCAGCGACGCTTGATAACCATTAACGCCTCAATAACCCGCCGCAGACACCTAAGCGGCAGCTGCGCGGGCTGCTTTGTCCCGAAAATGGTTTTAATTGGTATTAACTCATATGCTTTGGCTTAAAGCTGAACACCGGCAGCACACGACCCCCTTACCTTCACGCGGAACCGACCCTCCTCGAGTCTGTGGTACTGACTTAACCTAGAGAAGCTCAAAGAAACCACACCCACCGATGAATTCAAAAACATACCCGGCGCCCCACCCGCACCCCACTAGACAGAATAGATGAGCCTGGGCCTCCCCAGCCCTCCGCGGGCTGCTTGCCATACGATACGATGTGTATGGCATAGAAAACAGGCGTACACACGATCCTCATAGGCTCTCGGCGATGGGTAACGAGGATAAGCGGCTATAGCCTCCGGGGGTAAACTCACATCATACCACGCGAATGAGCTTAGCAAACCCCCCGAAGACAAGCGGCTCAACTATGCGAAGCGGGTCGCCGCAGAGAAGTGGAGCATCCATAACCCGGGGTGGAGAGGAGGAGAAGGCTCAAAACCTCCGCAGCAGAGGGTCCCAGCAGGCCCGTCTTCAACGCGCGCGCGTGTGGTTGATGTTTGATGGTTAAGTGTGCGTTCAGTGCTGATCAGATAGCGATGGCTGTTAAAGCTGGGAAGGGTGCTGAGATGAGGCTTGCTAATAATGAGTATTCAGGTGAAGGAGTCCATGAGTTGTGATCTTTAAGCTTAACTGAGGGAAGTAGAAACAGAGGTTAATCAGAATCCTCGGGAATTCATTCGGTTTGGAAATCCATTCAGAGGTTTCGGATTAACCTCGAAATCCTCGTCTTTCCTATCCTTGGCTATTTAAAGGGTTAAATGCCCAGAAAAAGAAAAGCGGGTTAATCCGAATCCTCTTCATTCTAAACTACTTTCAGTTTTTGACACAATTTTCGTAACAGCTTTTTGAATACTTCTTAAGTAGATTAAGCAAGGATGTTTTTTTTAGGGAGTATGATTTGAAACATGAGATACAACCCATCGCATAAAAGAATAGTGAGGGGAAGGAGGCTTCATGATACGATGGATGAGAATTTTTCAACACTTGAATCTCAGCGAGAACCGATAGAATTGTCATTTGAGCAAATCCCAGCAGGGGTTTTGGTGCCAACCGTAGAGAATTTTGTTGAGACCGAACAGGTTAGAAATCTTAAGAACAGAGTTAGACTTTGGATAAAGGCTGGATATCCGCCACATATCGTGGGACCAACAGGTTGCGGAAAAACAACTTTGGCGTTACAGGTGGCAAAAGAGCTGGAAAGACCAACTTTATGGATAAATGGGGACGAACAAATGACGACAACAGACCTGATCGGCGGATACTCAGAGAAGGAAGCTGAAAGCGTGAGGGACAGGTTTGTTCACAATGTCCTGTTAGCGAAGGACAGAACAAAATTGCTATGGGTAGACAACCCCCTAACCATTGCGTGCAAATATGGTTACACACTAATCTATAACGAATTCTCCAGAGCTAAACCGGAAGCAAACAATGTCCTTCTCTCAGTGCTGGAGGAAAACATCCTCGAACTCCCAACAATGTTCGGAAAAGAAAGGTACATCGATGTTCACCCGGACTTTAACATAATATTCACAAGCAACTCCATAGAATACGCAGGAGTCTATAGACCTCAGGATGCCCTGCTCGACAGAATGGTAGACATCTACATGGACTACTATGACTTCGACACCGAAGTAAAAATCATTCAAGCACACACCGGCATATCACTAAATGAAGCGGAAAAAATTGTGAAGGCCGTTAGGACAATCAGAGATAAGATGCCAGACCCCTACAAACCTGGAACAAGGGCGGAAATAATGATCTCTCAAGGACTGAAAGCAATGGACGGATACTTGAAGGAAGACATCGAAAACATATACATGGACGTCTTGGCAACAAAAATAGGTGAACCGAAAGAAGTACTCAAGCAAATCGGCCTCATAAAAAAAGTACTTAACGAAAATGATGGAGATGTCTAGGTTGGAAAAAATTAGTGCACTCATCGAGGACGCAAAGATCTACAAAATCTCGGATCTTTGGAAAAGAAAGCCGAGTGGACTAAAGTTTAACGACACAGACGCACTTATCGTCACCCTAAAAACCTCTGATGGAGATATTATAAAGGAAACCTTCTACTTCTGCCTCAAACCAGACGGAACCTTTAACGTAGACACTGTAAGCAAAGATGGAAGCCATGCAAGGAGGCTAAGACTTGCAAGATTCCTCAAACACTACATAATAAAAGATAATGTAAGAGAATACAACCTGAAAAAGGAAGTAGAGACTTTAAGGGGTAAAGAGGTCACCGTTATGAAAGGTGATAGTTACGATTTTATCTACGTTCCATAGGAGGTAAGAAAATGGCAGCGGATAAAACTACACATTCGATAGAGAAAATATGCGAGCAAGCGATCGCGATAGTGAGAGAGTACACATTCAAAAAACCGGAGGCCATCATAGGCATCGAAGAAGCAAAAGGAGAGTGGAAAGTCACGGTTGAGGCACTGGAGAGAAAGGCGATACCTGACGCGCAAGATCTTCTGGGAAGATACGAGATCAGATTCAACGAGAACGGTAAATTACTTGGTTGGAAACAGACGGTGGTCAGGAAGCGTGTCGACTTAATAGCACCAGCTGAAGACAAGTGAGTAATAACATAGTGAGGAAAATCAGCAATGGAAAAACGAAGCTGGTGGCAAAGAAGCATCAACATGCATCTTCGCTCTCTAGAAAGACCGATCGAGCATCAAAAGGAACGAATCCTAAAGCAGCAGGGAAAAGCCATTGAAAGAGTAAGCGGAGCAAGAAGGAGAGTTGAAATAGTAACTGGTGTGGATATAGTAACTAATGTAGATGCACGGGAAGGAAAAAAGGTAGCCCATGAACTAAAATGGGAAGAGAAATGGAACAGAAGAAGAGCGAAATGGAACGCGCGGACAAGATAATATGCATACAGATAAACAAGTATACCCATGTGCGTAATGCACCGAGATTGAAAAAGGTTGCATCGGTTAAAAGGTTAAATGGAAATGAAATCGCACAAGCAGTCACGGTCTAACGCAGATGAAGGTGTAAAACATAGTCTCCACCTTTACACTCCCAAGGTGGATAAGTATATGGTTCAAAGAGCGTTTTTAGCTTCTATTCTAAACGATGAAGAAGCAGTTTACGTAACCAATGACGATCCAGCATCTCTTATCCATGAATTCAATTCTATTGCTGAGTTAAAAGTTATCAAACCAGAAGACATTAGAGATCTCGAAAGAGAAAAAAAATGTAAACTGTGGGTCATCATAGATGCCGGATCGATGCCCAACCAGAAAGATGCTGAAGTTGATGAAAGAGAGAGTTACATAAATGAACTTAGCAGTAAACGTAGCATAAACTGCTTATGCACTTATGACGTTTCTAAGATCAGTCCTAGCCTGATCAAAAAATTGACAGATCATCATAACCAGCTTCAACTCACAACAACCGATCTAACGGTCTTATCAGGAGATTTACTTGACAGATCAAAGTTGTCAGTTGACTCCACTGAAAAAATGGTGAAAAAGAACCTAGAGACCATAATCCTGACGCTCGTCCAAAGGGACCCAATGTGCGGAACCGATATTATAAAGACCATACATCTGGAATTTAACGTGTTACTAAGCCCGGGAACAATCTACCCCATGCTCCAATTAATGGAGGAAAAGGGACTGATGACCTTCGAGAAGATTGGAAAGTCAAAGACGTATGCACCGGCTAAAGACGCGGAACTGAGAATAAGCAACCTAGTTAACGAACACATTCAAACCCATCAACTCTTGAACCAGTACCTACAACATAAGATTACGATTTAAGGAGGCAGAAAAAATTACCAAAATATATGAAGAGCTTAGAAAATACAGATTAGTAGAAAGAGAAGAACGTTTCAAAAGAGAGAAAGAAAGAATCAAGCACGCACGCACAAGAAAAGCAATAACGAACGTAAGAACGGCGGCAGAGGAAGCTGAGGACAAAACAAAAATCTCCCTTAATGTTCCAGAAATGATGCCGAAAATAAACGAGAAACTGACGGATTCGGACAAAAACTTTGACTCAGCAGATTACGAGAAAGCAATCAAACTCTCAGGTGAGATTGAAGAACTGCCAGAGAAAGCTAGGTTAGAGGCCTCGAAAAAGGCTGAGGAAGAGAAGGAGAAAAGGAAGGAAGAAGCGAAGTATTTCTACTGCATAATACCGTTTAGCAAAGACGTGAGTTTTGGAAATATAGGTATGAACAATTGTGAGGTCTACACGATTCCTTACAGAGATGTTGCGGCGGTAGTCAGCGATTACCCCATGAATGATTGCGAACTGACAGATGACAACACAAGAGGACACGCAGCAGTCTTAAGACAGGTAATGGAGGAGTACACCGTTGTACCCGCTGAGTTTGGAGCAACGATAAAAAACGAAAGAATTCTTGGACGCCTACTGAAGGAGGCTTATTATGCAGCAAGGGAATGTTTAAGACTGGTGGACAACAAGGTTGAACTTGGGTTGAAAGCCGTTCTAAACGAGAACTTCACGTTTGTCGACCCGAAAAAAAAGGAGGAATGCGTATCAGATATCTTAGCATCACTAGAAACCATAACAAAGCAAGCGACCACAGGAGACCTATTCAGCGATAGGCTGATTCTAAACGCGTCATTCCTCGTCGACAAAGAAGCCGCTGATGCTTTTTCAGAAAAGGTGTCGGAACTGCAGGAAAAATACCATATGCTAAAACTTCTGTACAGCGGGCCGTGGGCACCATACAATTTTGTCAGCATAAAAATCGGACCGAAAGGTATAGAAGCCTCCAAAAAATAGGTGAGCCTAATGTTTTTCATAGATGACCTCTTCCTTCGGATGTTTGGAATATCGATACCCCCCTTTGACCTGATCTGGCTCATGGAACAAATGAAGGATCATCTAGGGGATGTAATGGAAGAGGAGACGCAGCGAAGGATAAACAACAAAATAAAGGAGAACCGGCTGCTCTATGAGCTAGGTGGGTTAACAAAGGAGGAATATGAGAGGAGAAACGGGGAACTAAACCACCAACGAAAAATGAACAATAGAATAAATAGGGTGAACCTCAACCAGAGAATAAATATACTAGGATAGATAAATGCGCTTGTCGCTTTCAGATCTCTTGAAGAGAGATGTACCGGTCATATTCTACGGTTGAAAGGTGGAGTAGGAAAAACCGTTGTTTCAGCCGCCATCGGACTATAGACGGCCAGCCACGGTAAAAAACACTATTTTTTTCTATGGATCCTGTGCATTCTCCATCTAACGCTTTCGATGTTAAGATAGGAAACAAGCTCACTCAGATAGATAATGCGGGCAATCCCTATGACTTCGAGATAAACTACGAGGAAGTTTTGGAAGACCTTAAAGAAAAGTATAGAGATATAATCCAGAAAGCCCTAAATAAATTCCTCCGTAAAGAATTAGACATTTCCTTTGAGAGGCAGCATCTACAGGACATCATGGATTTCTCCCCACCTGGACTGGATGAGTTTATGGCTATGTCAAAGCTAAACGATATCTTGACGGGCCGTGAATTTGACCGTGTAGTCATCGACACAACTGCAGGTACACATGCAATCAGGTTGATAAAACTTCGGCATAGTTGATGAACGACTGGAGACAACGTTCAGGCTCGTCAAAAAGTTTGAGAACGTGATGAGTCTAAGCGAAATTCGATTATTCTTACGATCCGTCCCCCAGAAAGCCCACGGTTTTAACCGTGGGATGAATGGGGATAGCTGAAAGTGGTAAAACTGATTATTTTATATAACTGCCAACTATCATATACTTCAAATGTCTAAACGGTGGACCCATAGTAAGAAGACGATCTATAACCTCGGATACCATATTACCTGGTGCCCAAAATACCGTAGAAAAGTGCTTGTTGGGGACGTTGAACACCGCCTACGGGAACTTCTATCGGAGAAGGCGAAGCAGATAGACGTAGTAATCAAAACCCTAGAAGTCACGCCTGATCACATTCACCTCTTCGTTAAAACACCTCCAACCGCAAGCCCACACTGGGTAGTGCATCAACTAAAGGGATACACAAGCCGGGTTCTACGACAAGAGCAACCTCAACTAAAGCGCATGCCTACACTCTGGACGAGAAGCTACTACATCGAGTCCCTTGGTCACGTCTCCGAGGATTCGGTTAAAAAATACGTCGAGGCGCAGAAAGGTCAATGAACCTCTCCTACAAGTATCGCCTACAGCCCACTTCGGCGCAGGTGCGGATACTTGAGGAGCAGTTGAACCATTGCAGACGGGCCTACAATGCGCTTCTAGGACGCTGCCTCGATGAACGGAGGGCGGGTAGAGGAACGCCTACCCACGAGTCCCTAACCTATCATCTACCAGCGATGAAGGTTAAGGTGCCTGAGTTAAATGAGGTTCATAGCCAAGTCCTACAGAACGTCGCTAAGCGTATCCGGCTAGGCTTCGAGAACTACTGGGCTAGGAGGGGGGTTGGGTTGAGGGCTGCTCCCCCACGCTTCAGGCGTGTAAGAGATTATCACAGCTTAACGTATCCCCAGTTTGGGTTCAAGTTAGGCGGCTCAACCCTGAAGCTCTCCAAGATCGGTGAGTTGAAGATCATTCAGCATCGACCAGTTGAGGGTAAGATTAAGACGCTGACGATAAGCCGCAGCCCATCGGGGAAGTGGTACTCAGTCTTCGCATCCATAGTTGAGACTAAGCCGATACCCCACAGGGAGAAGGCGGTGGGTGTTGACTTGGGGCTAAACAGCCTAGTTGCGCTCTCAGATGGGACTCTGATTGAGGCTCCGAAGAACTATAGGAAATCTGAGGATAAGTTGAGGAAGCTTCATCGCCGGGCTAGCAGACGGTGTATGGGCTCTAATAATAGGGGTAAGGCGGGGCTTCAGTTAGCGGTGCAGTATGAGAGGGTTGCTAACCAGAGGAGGGACTTCGCGTACAAGACTGCTAGGGGTATAGTAAATAGGTATGAGAGGGTAGTTGTTGAAGACCTGAAGATCGGTAACATGGTTAGAAACCGCAGCCTGAGTAAGAGTATAGGTGACGCTGGTTGGGGGATGCTGAGGAGCGCTTTGATCTACATGGCGAGGATGTCAGAGGGCGTGATAGCGTTTGTCGATCCTAGATACACTAGTCAGCTGTGCTCTGGGTGCGGTGAATTAGTTCCTAAAGACCTGGCTGAGAGGGTTCACGCCCGCCCCCGCTGTGGGCTAGTTTTGGATAGGGATGTGAACGCGGCTAGGGTTATTCTCCGTAAGGGGATAGGGTTGGAACGACCCGAATTAACGCCTGTTGGAGACTTGGCCTCTGCTGAGGAAAAGCCTGTGATGCAAGTTGGGTTGATGAAGCAGGAAGCTCGCCTCTTTAGAGGTGGGTAGTTCACATGACCAGCCGCGCTCGCCCTTGGTATGGCTTTCAAGTCGAGGCTATTCTAAGACCGGTCGAATCATCTCCGGAGCTGGGTGTTTTCAGTTTTCGACACAATTTTCGTAACAGTTTTTTGAGTATTGCTTATCTAAGAAACAACCGTAAATAAATCGAGATAGTTGAAAACAATATGTCGCTGTTTACTTCAAAGCGAAGAAGAAAAGCTGGTGAAGTAGCAAAGCCAGCAAAAGCATGTAAAATAGGTAGATAGTAAAACATACGAGACGGCGAAGAGAGTAATGTAAACCGGAAAAGAGGCCTTACGAATGGTTATTTTAAGTCCTGATCAATCTGGCTTGCTTGAAGTGCTCGATAGAATCCTAGACAAAGGAGTGGTTGTCGACGCAAATGTCAGAGTCAACGTTCTTGGCGCAGATCTTCTGGGGATAAACGCCTGTATAATCCTCGGCTCCTTCCAAACAGCAGCGGAAATGGGCCTAGACTTCCCCAAAGGGACAAATTTTGACGCACCAGGTTGGCGAGAACTGATGACAAAACAGCCATGCCCAATTTGCGGCATGAAATCTAAACCAGAAGACCTCAAAGAAGAAGGCTGTCCATGGTGCGGATGGAACTTCAGACTCGATGGGAGATGAAGGAATGTCAATATTAAGTCCTCAAAAAGAAAGCTCGACGGAAGGCTTGGCTGAAGCTATAGGCAAGATTTTAGACAAAGGACTGGTGATCAACGCTGACATCGCCATTTCCGTTGCCGGCGTTGAACTACTCGGAATCAAGATAAGGGCCGCCTTAGCCTCTTTCGAGACGGCAGCAAGATACGGGTTAGAGTTTCCGTCCGGAACAAACCTAGAAACAGGAGCCTGGAAAGAAGCCATGAAAGATAAGGAGGAGTGTCCACAATGCAGCAAAATAGTGGAGAGAGAACAGCTGCTCAATGACATGTGCCCATGGTGTGGATGGGAGAGCGCGATGGCCAAGATGAGAGAGAAGGCCACTACGAAGGTAAATGTTTACCAAGTTAAACCTAAGCCGGTTAACAAGTGATGAAATGGCTCGTAAACCACCAAGTTCACAGCTACGATCAGGAAACATGGGCCAGCTCATAAATGCGGTAGACGAGAGAAGCAGGCAAATTGTAACATATTTTTTGAGAGAGCGGCATGCGGGAATCAGAAAGCTAGCAGATCTAATCCACGCCTCCTCCGATATGGAAGTATTGGTCAGGATTAGAGAGATCATAAACCCAAAAGCACAACAGATCATAGGGGGACTCTTCCTCACCTTTGAACGTTCAAAGATCGATCCCTTCACGGGTGAAAAAATCGCCTTTTCGTGGTGGCTGAACGAAGGACTGATAGATAACTCACGTAACGATATATTACTAGACATTTTCGACGAGAAGAACGCCTTAAAGGTCATAGTTTCTCTGCCCTTAGAAGAGAAAGACGTTAAAGTCGAAGTGAAAGAAAATTTCCTCATAATATCCGGGAGAAAATACTATCAAGAGGTTCCCCTCTTCTGTTCAGTTAAAAGCGAAGTAATTAGAACCATCAACAACGGCGTTTTAGAAGTCACGCTGAGCAAACTTAGGTGAGGAGACATGGTAATAGACATCGATGAAAACAACCTCAAACAAGGTTTGCTAGGCCTCGTTGTAGCCCTGGTTGAGATAATAAAGGAGTCACTCGAAAGGCAAGCCCTAAGGCGAATTGAGAGCGGCAAGTTAAGTGCCGATGAAGAAGCAAGGCTCAGCGAGGCATTAGCAGACCTCGATGAGGCGCTTGAACGCATAAAGAAGGAAAACGACCTCGAAGATGTTGTCCAATCTGTTACTGACGGACTAACCGAGGTGACTGACATATTTCTAAACCCGGAAAGGTGGGAGAAGGAGCTGAAGAAAGCTTGAGCGACGTAGAGTTAGCACGAGAAACAGAGGTTACCCAAGGAAGATACGCTTACTGTATCATCAGCGGCGCAGGCGAGATGAGCTTAGGTAACATAGGGATAGAGCACGCAGAGGCCTACTCGATCTCCCATAAAGACATCGCTGCAGTCGTACATGCCTGTCAATCCAAACCATACGAGTCTAGGGACGAAAATAAAGTCAAAGAGTGGATTCTCAGCCATAACAATGTAATTGATAAAGCCTCAGAACGTTTCGGCACGGTCTTGCCGTTTTCCTTTGACGCCATCGTTAAAGGCGATGATGACGCCGTCAAAGATTGGTTGAGCAAGGGTTACGAGAAGTTCAAAAAAGAACTCGAGAGACTCCGGGACAAAGCGGAGTATACGGTGCAGATCTTCTGCGACCAAAACAGGTTAACGGACAAAATCGTAGGCGAAAATCAGGGCTTAAGGGAACTGAAAGAGAAAATCGAAAAGATGCCCAAACGAGCCGCGTACCTGCTTCATCGAAAGTTTGAGCTACAAGTAAAAGATATCTATAATGTGATGCGGGTCAAGCTTGCCGAAGAGTTCTCCTCAAAGATAAAGGAACATGTAGAAGAAGTGAAGGTTGAGGAAAAGATTTCACACGTGCCAGAAAGCTACAAAGACAAGAAACTAATCGCAGCGTTCTCCTGCTTAGTCCACAAGGAAAAAGTCAAAAGCCTCGGTGAGGTACTCGGCAAAATAAACAGTCAAGAAGGTTATGCGGTTCGCTTCACTGGACCATGGGCCCCCTTTAGCTTTGTTAACATGGAGGAGATCTGAGGATGGAGCCCAGCCGCTTAGAGTATGACATAAACGATGTTCTGGAAAAAATATTAAACAAAGGGTTAGTGTTAAACGCAGACTTGATCATATCGGTTGCTGGCATTCCACTAATCGGGGTAAACCTCAGGGCAGCAATCGCAGGCATGGAGACTATGCTGGAATACGGGATGATGGAGGCTTGGGACAAAAGCACCAGGGAATGGTATGATAAAGAATTCGCGGGAAGAGTGGAGGCGCCACTGTCCAAGGGTGAGGAAGTAATCATCAGAACGTTTGGATCCATTTGGAGCAGCGAAAGCGTCATCAACACGCGAAAGCCGGGCTTTTTGTACCTTACGAACAATAGGCTTTTCCTATGGAGAAAGGAGCCTTCTGAAATACTTTTTGAGGTATCCTTAGACAAGATAGAAGGACTTATGGTAAAAAAAGAAATTCACCTCAAAGAAGAGAGGGAAGAACTTTATCTCCAGTTCGATTGTGGTGAGGTAGCACGCATCCACGCTTCAAACGTCACAGAACTCAAGCAAGCGATCAAAATGATAATAGGAAAAGAACTTGAGAAAAGAATCATGATCCCATCCGAATATACACCTCTACCTGAAGGAAAAGAAAGCATCAAAGAAGAGAAGCTATGGTATCTGTTCCCCACACAGGGTATATTAGGCGAAACTTGGAGGCCAGGACGTTTATGCCTAACAAATAAAAGGCTGTTCTGGGTGTACCGGGGGGATAACCAAAAAATGTTTGAAGTGCCGTTGGACAAAGTCACCGGCGTAAACGTGAAAGCCTGTGGTTCGGTGCCGGGAATCAAAGCTGAAGACAAAGTTCTGAACGTGACGTATGAACGTGGTCGTGCGTTGTTCTACGGGAAAGTGGAAAAACTTTGTGAAATGGAATCCGTAATCCAAGAAATGTTTCTGAAACCTTTAGTTCCAAGCATTGAGGAGAAAGTAAAACTGCGACTGGAGAGTTGAAATGTCCTCTAAGAACACCCCTGAGGGAAGATACGTTTACTGTATAGTAAATTCCGACAAAGAAACAGATTTTGGGCATATGGGAATTGAAAATAGCTTTGTCTACACTTTGCCCATTAAAAATATAGGCGCGATCGCCCATTGTTGTGAGGCCAAGCTCTACAAAACAGAGGATAAGGAAAAGGCAGCTGAGTGGCTTTTTACCCATCAATATATAATTGACCTAGCTACCAGAGAATTTGGCACAGTAATCCCTCTAGCGTTTAGCAACATTATTGCGGGAGACGACGAAGCCGTGAAGAAGTGGCTCAACGAGCACCACCGCCAGCTTAAGACGCTACTGGAATGGCTTGAAGGAAAAGAACAGTATGAAGTTCAAATCTTCCTTGAGAACGAGTTTGTCAGAAAAACAATAGAGGAAAACGAGGAAATTCAGAATCTAAGAAAGGCGATGGAGAACAAAACCAAGGGAGCGGCTTACCTCCTTAAAAAGCAACAAGAAAAAAAGCAACAAGAAAAAAGACTAGCACTAATCGAACATCACACCGAAAACCTGTACAATCGGATTAAGGAGTTTTTCGACGACGTGAAGAACGAGCCTACAAATAAAAAAGTTCCCGGAAAATGGGAACGCAAACTAATGATTTTAAACCTATCTTGTTTAGTGCGCAAAGACAGAGTTCAAAAATTAACAACATTACTGGAAGAGGTTAACCGGAGAGAAGGTTTTGCTGTCAGGTTCACTGGACCTTGGCCTCCATATTCTTTTAGAGCGGAGATTGGCGGGTCAAAATGGAGACAGGATGTGAAGTGAGTGGAAACTGGAAGGTACTTGTACGGAATAATAGAAACAGAGAGGAGGGAAAGCTTCGGGAACATTGGATTGGGCAACAGCGAAGTATATACCATTCAATACGAGGATATTGGGGCGGTAGTTAGCGACATCCCAGTGGATTACAAAGTCGAAATAGAAGAAACCATGACCCACGAGAAGACTTTGCGAAAAGTTATGGAGACTCATACGGTCATCCCCATGGGTTTCGGAGTTATAGCTGGGAACGAATCAGAGATAATCAACATCCTTAAGCGGGGTCGAATGAAGTTCAAGAACACGCTGGAAAAAATAGACAACAAGCTGCAGATCAACGTTAAGATTTCGTGGGACAACGCCATCCTAATGGACATCTTAAAAGAAAATGAAGAAATACAAGTATTAAGCGCGAAAGCGAAGGAGACCGCCAATCAATCCCTCAAAATTGAATTGGGAAAAAAGGTCAAGTCAGCTTTGGATGAAAGAAAAAACGAATACATGAAGGACATACATAGCATCCTAGGAGATCTGTCAATTGGGTCCAAACAAAACAAAATGACAAATCAAGACACCCTAATGAACGCTTCTTTTCTAGTAGACAAAGAAAAAGAACATAAATTTTACGACAAACTACAAGAACTGGAGAAAAAATACGAGAAAAAACTCAAGTATCTCTGCATCGGTCCCTTGCCACCATACAATTTCACGGAGATTGAGATAAAGAAGATCGATTTTAAGACCGTAGACGACGCGAGAAAAACTCTGGGGTTAAGCCAAGAGGTAAACCTATCCGAAATAAATTCTGTATATACTCAGCTTGCGCGAAAATACCACCCAGACCTTCGTCCCGAGGACCCCCTCGCCGAAGAGAAATTTAAGAAAATAAAGAACGCGCATGAAGTATTGACGAAGTACTGTGAACATTTCCTCTGCTCCCTTGAGAAAACAAAGGTCGTTGAAACCATTATAATACAAGAAAATATCAGCTAAGCCTCTCCAGAGGAATCGCGATGGGACGAACAATAGGAATTGATCTTGGAACCACAAACTCCGCTGGCGCCGTTATGAAAGATGGAAAAATAAAGCTTGTTCCAGCGGCTGAAGGGTCAACCCTATACGGAAAAATGTTT
>Ga0315285_10002684_pt1 | contig 18559 bp, 16 predicted proteins | sample YL17G09_36_MG_FD_203698 | JGI IMG/M metagenome (GOLD analysis project Ga0315285, IMG submission 203698) | Sediment microbial communities from Yellowstone Lake, YNP, Wyoming, USA - YL17G09_36 | ecosystem: Environmental > Aquatic > Freshwater > Lake > Sediment | place: USA: Wyoming | collected...
CCCGACGGTCGCCCGGGATGGGATCGCGCGCGGGGAGACCCTCGCGGCGGAGCGTGGCATCAGGCTCACTGGCCTCCTCCAGGCCGCAAGGAAACAACCGTGATAACCGTGCTACGTCCCGGATTACATGTCATCTCCAGGCTAGACGCCGTCCTTGCAGCTTCCACGCCGGCGCTCCAGCGCGCCGCCGTAGTGCTGGTGGAGGAGTCCCGCCATCGGATCCGGTATCTTCCCGTGGGGGAAACGTGACGACCTGATCTCACGGAAGTCCGCCGCGGCCGCTCGCCTCTCGGTCCAGGAAACAATGGGTGCGCTCCTGCTGGCACGGAAAGCCGGCCATCCCGCGGACCTCGACAACGAGGTCAGGTCTGCCGCATGGCCCGACGGTCAGCGGCGTATCGGCTCTTCCTCAGGCGGCTCAGGGAGGCACGGCTGGCGGCGGGGCTCACCCAGGTGGAGGTGGCGGCGAAGCTCGGGCGGCCTCAGAGCTTCGTGTCCAAGTGTGAGTCCGGGGAGCGGCGGGTGGACACGACCGGGACGATCGAGCGCAACGACCCCCCTTGGTCTCCGACGTGTTGACCCGCCATTGGCGTGGTGAATGGAGGGTAGCAGGGATCTCGGCTGGGGAAAGTTATATTTTTATGGACGTCCCCCCTTACAGGCGGCCCGCCGGGGGGCGGCACAGGCCAGGGCGTGGCAGGCGCTCCTGGCGAAGATAGGCAAGACGACATAGACTGGAGCGTCCCCTATTACTGGAAACCCGCATCAGGAGGAGCGGGCACCGAAGAGAGCCGGATCGCTGGGGCCTGGGGAAATAACTTTGAGAAGCGTGCTACGTCCCCCCGCACGTCCCTCCGCATACAGGGCGCGAGGGTCCGTGGGCTCAATCATCAGCGCCAGGATCTTTCCTCCCTCAGGCCCATCGGTGCTCCGCTGTCCCCCGAGGGCAACTGCGGGCCCGATTAGCAGATGGCTGCAAAGGCTTACGCCCGCTAGGAGAGTCGCCACTTTGCACGCGAGCCACTGGGCGCTGCAGTACCCGGACCCCCGAAGCAGTTCGTCCCTGCCGTTCGTCCTCACGGCGATCCTCTTTCATCCTGCGGCTGAGACAAACCCGTCAGTGCCCTTAGCAGCCCCCGCCGCTTCTGTTCTGGCGCCTGATCATCGCGGGGCTCGTCCTCGTGGTGCGATGACTCTAGGGCCACGGGTATGACCGGCGATTCCCATCTGGACATCCTGAAACGTTGCGGTCTCAGATACTCGGCGTGAACCTGATCCTCTCGAGGCCTCCGCCAAGCGCTTTTGCAAGCGGCGGATCAGCCGTGCCCATGCTGTCCGGGGGCCGGCTCGACTATCTCACCTGCTGCGAGGGAAGTATATCCCTCTTCATGGCGCGTAGGGCCTATTGCTCCGACACAGCGGCAACGCGGCCGCCCGGTCGCTTCAGCAGCAGAACCAGGGGAGCCACGGCAAGGAAGATGAACCCCAGCAACCGGAACACCTGCAGGAAGGAGAGCACGGTCGCTTGGCGAACGACGATGTCAAACAAGGCGGCGTACGCCTGACGGGTGGCCGTGAACTGGTCCGTTCCGTGGGCCATGGAGATCGCCCGCAGCTGGTCCAGCATCGCTCGGGTCTGAGGGGTATAGGCGTTCACGTGAACGCCCAGGACGTTGATATACGTTTGCGAATGCCTGGCCACCAGGGTCGTCACGGTCGCGATCCCCACGCTCCCGCCGATATTGCGCATCAGGTTGAAAATGCTAGTGGCGTTACCCATTTCTTCCTTGAGGATCGGGTCCATCGTCGCCGTGGTGAGCGGAACGAACAGGAGGGAGAAGGCAACGCCTTGCAGGAACTGCGGCCAGAAGATGTCCCAATAGCCGGCATCGAGATTCAGCCGGGAGAATTGAAACAGGCTGACCGCGGCTCCCGCCATCCCCCAAACCAGCAGCTTTCGGGCGTCCAATCGGGAGACGAGAATCGCGATGACCGGCATGGCCAGGAACGAACCCAGGCCGCGGGGGAACATGGCGATGCCGGCTTGCAAGGCGGGATAGCCCAACAACGTCTGGAGAAAGATCGGCAGCAGCACCAGGTTGCCGTACAGGACGAATCCTAGGACCGTGGTCAGGAACACACCGGCGCCAAAGGTGCGGATCCTCAGCACCCGCAGATTCACCACCGGTTCGTGCGTGCGGAGTTCATGAATCAAGAAAATGACGAGCGTCACTGCCGAAAGGATCGCGAGATGGGTGAGCCAACGTGAGGAGAACCAATCCTCTTCTTGGCCCTTGTCGAGAACAGTTTGCAGCGCGCCGATTCCGATGGCCAGTAATCCAAGTCCCCAATAGTCCACCCGGGACGACGTGCGACGGATGTAGGGCGGGTCGAAGATGAAGAGCGTAATCATCACGAGGGAGATGAGGCCGATGGGGATGTTGATGTAGAACACCCACCGCCAACTGTAGCTGTCCGTGAGCCAGCCGCCGATCACGGGACCCAGCATAGGTGCCACGAGGATGCCGAGAGACCAGAAGGCCATGGCCTTCCCCCAATCCTTGGAGGGGAATGCTTCGAGTAAGATTGCTTGCGAGACGGGCGCGAGCGCGCCGCCGGCTGCGCCCTGTATGATGCGGAACAGGATGAGGACAGGCAAGCTCGGAGCCAGGCCGCAGAGGAACGACGCGGCGGTGAAGCCGCTCACGGCCGTGATCAGAAGCCGCTTTCGGCCGAAGAAGTTCGCCAGCCAACCGGTAATGGGAAGGATGATGGCATTCGAGACGAGATAGGAGGTGAGGGCCCAGGTGGCCTCATTGACACTGGCCGAAAGGCTGCCCGCAATGTGAGGCAGGGAGACGTTCACCACCGTGGTGTCCAGGACCTGCATGAAGGTAGCGAACATCACCGCGATCGACACGAACCATGGATTGACCTCGGGGGCGGAAGGAGGAGAATCGGCAGCCATGAGTATGATCCTGCGTAACAGAAGGGCTGCGGCTTTGCTTTACACCTCAACCTATATATATCAAGCTGCTCTTGGACGCAAGGGCGCGTGGCACATCGTTGAAGGGTGTGGATTGCCTCCCTGACCTTCGGGCGCAGCGCGCAGTTCGGACCCGGAGACCGTGCTCATGGGGTTGCATTTGCCAGACCCGTGCATCGAGGAGGCGGCCCGCCATACGGACCCAGCGCCCATAACTCCAGGCCCCCAGCACTCCACCTGAGCAAGAGTCTCCCTCCATCAGCAGATCGTTACACTTCGCTTTTCCACCCGTCCGGGCAATCGACGGCACTCACCAGAACGGGTGATCGAGGACGCAGAACCGCCGGGAAGTGCGCTTGGCAAGAGAAAGTCAATGGGATAATTCTACGAACAGGCTAACGAATCTGAAGCTGCTCAGGGGTTCAGGGGGAAGGGGAAAACGGAGGGCGATCACCAACTGCGGGCCCAGATGTTGCCGATCCCCAAATGATACCCGACGGTGATCCGAGCCCCCTCTGTCACGGCGGGCTCTGGCCGTTGGCAGTTACGACTGGATGGATTCCTCCGCGGAGGCAGAAGTCGGCCGGAGAGCGTTTGGGAAAGTTTCGTCAGAAATAGGGATTTTGTTATTCCGGCACCGTGCAAGAGGCGGAGGGTCACGGGGAGATCCTGCCCTTTTCGACGAGCACGGCTTCGTCTTTCTTTACCTGGTGATCCTGTCGAGCCGAGCGGAGGGCGCAGTTGCCAATCAGCATGCACTTCTCCGAACGGGCCTCCCAGGTCAACGAACCTCAGCGAGGCTGTGGCTGCTGAGGCGGGGCGTCGGGGCAACGTTAGACGGGGGAGGTGGCGGTGGAGGCGCTGTGTAGCGGCGCTGGGGCGCCCGCACGACAGCCGGTATCTGGTTTCCCTTCGCGTACATGCACTGCTGATACGCGATGTCGTACCGCCGTTGCACGGTCCCGACGGCCGCCTGACTGGCACCGACCCCGACCGCCGTTCCTCCCAGGAGACCGCCGCTGGCACCGATCGCGGCACCGACGCCTGGATGGCCGGAGGCGGCACCGATGGCCGCGCCCAACCCTGCCCCGAGGGCGGACCCAATGGTGGTACATTTCCATCAACCTCCCTCCCTTCCGTTCATTGCCCAACGAATAGTCTCGCGTGGCGGGTCAGACATCGACGCGCTGCCGGGCCCCCGCCGGCGCTCATCACTCTGTCGCCACCGCGCCCTCATAGATACTGATGCAAGGGACCCCCCCATCCCTTGTCTGGCGCGTGCGGACGAGTGTGATGCGGAAAATTTTCGGTCGGAATTCCTGAGGGACCAACTTCCCGGTGTCAAGCCAAGAAATGAGCGGGCGAACGGCCCGCCGCTCCAATCTTGGCCGTCGATCCCGTTCCCAGGGAAACGCGGCCCGCCGTGCCCTGTCACCCCCTCTGAGAATCATCCGGCTCCCCAACCCGTCAGGGCATTCCCCTTGACAATGCTGCTCGCGACGCGCCAGCTACCCCCGCTCGGGCGATCGTGGGGGTGTGAGGCGCTGCCCGCTCGCCCGCCCCTGCAACACCACGAGCAAATTCCCAGTCACCCCATCATCTCTGGCCCGGTAGCCGGTCTGATCCCGGTACGCCGCGGCTATTGCCGGTCGCTCCCGAACCGCGACCGACCAGAGGAGGAAGCGGCATGAAGTCATCACTCAAGTTGCCGCTGATTGCGGTGGCATTGGTGGCGGCGTGTCCCGCCGCGGCGCAGGCGGAGACCGGCGAGGTGCGCGTGGCCAAGCAGTACGGGCTGGGCTATCTGCAGATGATGCTGATGGAGGACCAGAAGCTGGTGGAGAAGCACGCCAAGGCGGCCGGCCTCGGCGACATCAAGGTGAACTGGTCGACGTTCCGCTCCAGCGACGTCATGAAAGACGCCCTCCTGTCCGGGAACCTCGACTTCGCCTGCCTGGGGACCAACGGGCTGGCCACCATCTGGTCGAAAACTCGCGGAACGTCCGTGGAGGTCAAGGCAGCCTCCGGCTTCAACTTCCTGCCGCTGGCGCTCGTGACCCGGGATCCCAACATCAAGTCCCTCTCGGATTACACCGAGAAGCATCGGATCGCGGTCCCGGCGGTGAAGGTGTCGAACCAGGCGATCCTGCTCCAGATGGAGGCGGCGAAGCTCTACGGCCAGGTGAACTACACGAAGTTCGACCCCCTCACCGTGACCATGGCGCACCCAGACGCCATGACCGCTCTCCTGTCGGGGGCCGGCGAGATCAGCAGCCACTTCGCCTCGGCGCCGTTCCTGCAGAAAGAGCTGGAGAAGCCGGGGATCCGGAAAATCATCACCTCGACCGAGATCCTGGGCGGCCCCATCTCATTCAACCTCATCGCGACGACGACCAAGTTCTATACCGCGAATCCCAAGACCTATGCCGTGTTCCTAAGCGCGCTACAAGAGGCGACCGACATCATCAACAAGGACAAGCGGGCCGCGGCCGAACTGTACATCCGCGTCACCAAGGACAGGAGCCCGGTCGATGAGATCCTGAAGATCATGAACCACCCGGGGAACGAATACAGCCTGATCCCCAAGGGCAACATGCCGATGGTCGAGTTCATGCACAAGATCGGGTCAATCAAGGTCAAGCCCTAGTCGTGGAAGGACCTCTTCTTCCCCAACGTGCACAGCCAGCCGGGGAGCTGATCGCCGCATGTCGTCGAGTGACCTCCTCTCGCCCCTGTTCGACGTTCGGGGCGTGACGCTCCAGTACAAGACCCGGGACCACCTAGTCACCGCGACGTACCGGGTAGATTTCCAGGTGCATTCCTCGGACCGGTTTGTCGTCCTCGGTCGCTCGGGCTGCGGCAAGTCGACCGTGCTGAAGGCGGTTGGGGGATACCTCACGCCAGTCGAAGGCGAGATCCGCCTCAAAGGCAAGCCGATTAACAGACCCGGCCCCGATCGGATGATGGTGTTTCAGGAGTTCGATCAGTTGCTGCCGTGGAAAACGGTGAAGCAAAACGTCAGTTTCGCGCTGGCTGCGAGCGGGATGCTCAGGGGCAAGGCGGCCGAAGAGCGGGCGATGCACTACATCGAGAAGGTCGGCTTGGCCGAGTTCGCCGACGCCTATCCCCATACGCTCTCCGGCGGTATGAAGCAGCGTGTGGCCATCGCCCGCGGCATGGCGATGGAGCCGGCCATCCTCCTGATGGACGAGCCGTTCGCCGCGCTCGACGCGTTGACGCGGCGGAAGATGCAAGAGGAGTTGCTGCGCCTGTGGGATGACACGCGTTTCACCGTGCTGTTCGTCACCCATTCGATCCCCGAAGCCATCACGGTCGGTAACCGGATCCTGCTCCTGTCACCCCGTCCGGGACAGGTCAAGGCGGAGCTCAACAGCGTGGCGCGCGGCGAGACGGATGCGGAGCGGCGCAAGGCACTGGAGGACAGGATCCATCACATGTTGTTCTCCGATCAGGTCGAGGAGGTGAGGGTGCGCTGACCGGAAGAGGCGGTTTCCGCCGGGGCGCCGGGGCGCCCTGGCGGCCGGCCGGTCGAGCGCGCCAGGGGAAATGCCATGACAGAGAGTGAAACCAGCCTGGACCGCCCCGAGGCCATCCGGAAGATAGTGGCACCGGACGCGATCGGGATCCTCGAGCAGCCGCTGACGGTGTGGGAGCGGGCCTGGAACAACGCTGCCTTGCGGAAGGTCGTCCTGCTGATCGTGCTCGCCTCGGCGTGGGAAATCTACGCCCGTTGGCTCAACAATCCGCCCCAATCCGAAATTACTAACCGCCAAGGACACCCAGCGCTGGCGCTGGGTACCCGGAACGCCAAGCCGAAATGGCTCATTGGGCAAAAACGGACGACACTTCTGAAGGCCCCATAAGCACGTTCTCCCGTTTTTCGGTGGTGAGATCGGAGCATCGCATCCTTGGCGACCTTGGCGTCATGGCGGTTCAAAGCTTTTCTCGGATCAGGGTCCGCTCTTGGTGCCGACCTTCAGTGCCACCGTCACGGCATTCTGGGAAGGGGTGAGCGTGGGCCCGTTGCTGGGACGCGCCGCATTCTCGATCAGGGTGCTGCTGATGGGCTACGCCGCGGGCATCGGCATTGCCGCGCTGCTCACCGCCTTCGCCGTGAGCTCCCGAGTCGGGACCGACCTGCTCGAGATGCTGACCTCCATGTTCAACCCGCTCCCGGCGATTGCCCTGCTGCCCCTGGCCCTGCTCTGGTTCGGGCTGGGAAACCCCAGCCTCATATTCGTCATGGTGCACTCGGTGCTGTGGGCCGTGGCGCTGAACACCCACTCGGGGTTCACGGCAGTGTCCAACACCCTGCGCATGGTGGGGCAGAACTGCGGCCTCACCGGCCTCCGCTACGTGGTGAAGATCCTCATCCCGGCGGCGTTTCCCAACATTCTCACCGGCCTGAAGATCGGCTGGGCCTTCGCTTGGCGCACGCTGATCGCGGCCGAGCTGGTGTTCGGAGTCAGCTCGGGTCAGGGCGGCCTGGGGTGGTTCATCTACGAGAACAAAAACATGCTTGAGGTCCCGAGCGTGTTCGCCGGACTGTTTTCGGTGATTCTGATCGGCCTCACGGTCGAGAACCTGGTCTTCCGCAACATCGAGGCTCGCACGGCCAGACGATGGGGGATGCAGACTTAGTGCTGCCGAACGCAAATACGGTGACACTCATTTCTGCTCCCTCTCCCTGGATGGGAGAGGGCCGGGGTGAGGGTGCAAGAAGGGATGCCGTACCCACGGTCCCCCCTCACCCCAACCCTCTCCGCACCCAAAGGGTACCCGGGGGAGAGGGGGTCGGTAGGATGGGTCGGGAAAATACGTCACCGTAATTATGGCCAGAAGCACTTAGCGCCCCCAGGACGGCATCACGAGTCCGTCGCGACGCAAGAGTAGTGGGATGTGCCCGGCATCGATGCCCCGGCGCCCGGCCTAGGATCGAGTTCTTCCGGCTGTCGCGCCTCAGCCTCCGCCTGTTGCCGCACCTAGGACTTGCTGACGCCTCAGTCCGTTCGTCGCTTGATCCTCCCCTGCACCATCGCGTCGCGACCGCCAGGGCCACTGTCGCCGTCGCTCCTCGACCTTCTCGCGTGTCTCCTCGGCGGCGCAGCAGCCAGCGCCGGGCGGCGAGTCCCGGAAGCGCCTGAAGGTTTCCCTTGACACGAGAATCCGGATTGAGTACACAGTATGCTGTATACAAGTTGGAGGCCCAATATGGCCGATTTTGCTCCCGTCCGATCCCTCGCCGACCATCAGTCCCTGCGGGAGCGGATCGTGGCCCGCCTCCGGGACGCCATCGTCGCCGGCGGCCTCCCCCCCAAGACCCGCCTCATGGAGCCGGAACTTGCCAAGCGGCTCAGCGTCAGTCGGACCCCCTTACGCGAGGCCATCCGCCAATTGGAAGCCGAAGGGCTCCTGGCCACCATCCCTCGGCTTGGAACCTTCGTCACCGAGGTGACCCACCGGGACCTTGAGGACATCTATGCCATCCGGGCCGTCCTGGAGGGATTGGCGGCGCGACAGGCGGCAGAGAGTTCCGACGCGGCCAAGGCGACCTTGTTTCGCACCATTCTGGCTGAGCTGGCACAGAAGACGGCCGACTACCGGGAATATCACGAAGCGGCGGGGCGCTTTCACGATGCGGTGTTCGCCCTGTCCGGGAATCAACGCCTCCAGGCCATGTATCACGCGCTGACGCACCAGGTGGCCCGCCTGCGCACGCTGTCCCTGGCTGTGGCCATGCGCCCCGAGGTCTCGCTGCGGGAGCACCGGCGGATCGCCTCGGCCATCCTACGCGGCAAAGGTCCAGAGGCAGAGCGGTTGATGCGGTCGCATATCGAGGGGGCATTGGCGGTCCTGCGCCGACGCATCCGGCCGCGCGCGGAGGGCCGGAACCCGGGAGTGGGAACGGAGGGGGAACCCAGCAGAAGGAGATCAGGATGAGCGAGCAACGAGTCACCGCGGAGCCTGGATCACTCACCGGCTATGTCGCTAATTTCGTCGCCTCCGCGAAGCACTCTGATATCCCGAAGGATGTCGTGCACCTCGGGAAGAAGTCCATCCTCGACGGCCTGGGTCTGGCCCTGGCCGGCTCCGTGGCGAAGAGTGGAGAACTCGTCCGTCGCCACCTCCAGGGTCTCGGGTGTGCCGACGGTGTGGCCAGTGTCATCGGAACCAGCCTGCGGGTACCGGCCCGCTTCGCCGCCTTCGCCAACGGCACCGCCATCCACGCGGACGACTACGACGACACCCAGTTGGCAGTGGCCAAGGACCGGGTCTACGGCCTACTCACCCATCCCACGGCGCCGGCCCTGCCTGCGGTTCTAGCCGTGGCGGAGCAGGGCGGCCGCTCGGGCAAAGACTTGCTGACTGCCTATCACGTAGGCGTGGAGGTCGAGTGCAAGATCGCCGAGGCCATCAACCCGCGGCACTACCAGCACGGCTTCCATTCCACGGCGACCTGCGGGACCTTCGGCGCCGCGGCGGGGCTGGCCAACCTGTGCGGTCTCTCCCGCGATGTGGCCTGCGTCGCTATGGGGATCGCGGGGAGCCTGTCCGCGGGACTCCGGGAAAACTTCGGGACGATGATGAAGCCCTTTCATGCGGGGCGCGCGGCGGAGAGCGGCGTCATTGCAGCCGAATTCGCCGGCCTGGGCTTCACGGCCACCCCCCACATCCTGGAGGCCCCGCGCGGCTTCTTCCGCGCGGCCGGCGGGGGCTACGACGAGGGGGCGATCCGGGGGAAGCTGGGCAACCCCTGGACCTTCGCGAATCCGGGAGTCTCGATCAAGCCACATCCCTCCGGATCGCTGACCCACCCCGGAATGATCCTCATGCTCTCGCTCATCAAGCAGCATGACATCCGGCCGGACCAAGTCGAACGCGTGAAGGTCGGCACCAACCAGAATATGCCCAACGCCCTCATCCACCACCGGCCCAGGACCGCACTACAGGCCAAGTTCAGCATGGAATTCTGCATGGCCATCCTGCTCCTGGAGCGCAAGGCCGGCCTGCCCGAATTCACCGATGAGGTCGTCAACCGGCCGGATGTGCAGGCGATGATCCAGAAGGTGGACTTCGGCGTCCACCCCGAGGCCGAGGCCGCCGGGTATGACAAGATGACGACGATCATCGAGATCGCGCTGAAGGACGGGCGCACGCTTTCCGGGCGAGCCGATTTCGGCAAGGGCAGCCCGGCGAATCCCATGAGCTACGATGAGGTGGCGGAGAAGTTCCGGGAGTGCGCCGCCTTCAGCCTATGGCCGGCGGACAAGGCAAAGCGGGTCATCGAGTTGGTCAAGGGACTCGAGGATCTTCCCGACGTGCGGGAGCTGACCGCGCTCTTATCGCGCTAGCCGTGATGGGACCAGGCCCGCGCGCGCGGACCGCCGGGCAGACCCCGATCCGGGCGAAGTCGCGCCGGGGAATGGTCGGGCGGCGAATCCGCCGGGTTTTCCGCTTTCATCCGAGGATGAGGGACCCGTCGAGTCCCTCTGGCACTTCGAGAGGAGGTTCCCGATGAAAACGCAATGGGGAGTGTGTGTGTTGGTCCTGGTCGCGGCGTGCCTGACGCTGGGAATCGGGAACGCGTACGGCGCCGCGAAGTTCCCCGAGAAGCCCATCACCCTGGTGGTCCACGCCGCGGCCGGGGGCGGAAGCGACATCTTCGCACGAACGCTGGCTGCTGTCTTTGAGAAGGAACGCCTCCTCCCACAGCCAATCGTCGTGGAGAACAAGCCGGGCGGGAGCGGCGCCATCGCCTTTGCTTACGTAGGTGGTAAGAAAGGAGATCCCTACTTCCTCCTGACCGCAGTGACCAGTTTTCTGACCACGCCCATCCTCCGGAAATCCCAAATCACCCCCAAGGACTTCACCCCAATCGCCAACTTCGCGTTTGACGAGTACATGGTGATCGTCAAGGCCGGCGGGAAGTACAAGTCCATGAAGGATGTGCTGGCCGACGCCAAGTCCAGTCCCAAGAAGGTCACGGTCGGTGGAACGCAGTTGGGCTCCTCGGACTCCATCTGCGCCTATCTCATCGAGAAGACGGCGGGGGTCCAGCTGAACTTCATCGTGTTCAACAGCGGGGGCGAGGTTAATGCCGCCCTCATGGGCGGCCATATAGACCTCGCAGTTTCCAATCCGGGTGAGGCCCTGGAACTGGCCAAGGCCGGCAAGGTCCTGACACTCGGCGTCTTTGCTGAGAAGCGCCTGCCGGGAGCCCCCAACGTTCCCACCATGAAGGAGCAAGGCCTCGACGCCATCTACGTTCAGAACCGTGGCCTTGTGGCGCCGGGTGGCATTCCCGCGGATGCACGCAAAGTTCTGGAAGACGCCTTGCTGAAATACACGAAGACCCAGATCTACAAAGATTACATCGCCGAGGGTATGCTCTCCGAGGCCTGGATGGACGGCCCAACCTTCGGCAAATGGATGGAGAAAGAGTACGCCCGCTACCAGGAAGTGCTGAAGGAGATGGGCTTGTTGAAATAGGTGCGGCGTCCGGCCGGGCGGAGCGCGGAACCTGCCCTCCGCCCGGTCACCGGTGGTCTTCCCCCCGAACAGGAAAGGCAGATGGCGTGATGCGACGGGCCGACCAAGTCACTGGCATCATCGTATTGATCTTTTCGTCGGTGTTGATGGAGGGGTCTCGACGCTTGCCCCCAAGCGCCACCTTCGGGCCTGGTGCCGGGTTCTTACCCTTCTGGCTCGGTGCGCTCCTGGCGCTTCTCTCCATCCTGCTGATCGTCAATGCCTTTCGGCGGCCTGTCGTCTCCGCCACGAAGCGTATCTTCCCGAGTGGAAGGGTGCTTCTAACGTTGGGGGCAGCCATCGCAGGCCTGGCCGTTTATATCCTCACACTGGAAATCCTTGGCTTCCTCGTGGGCACGGGACTCCTGACTGCCTTCCTGCTGGGCTTCGTGGGGCGGGAGAAGTGGTACACGACGATCCTGGTGGCCGTCTTGAATGCCGCAGGGCTCTACCTGGTATTTCAAGTGTTGCTTGGCGTAAACCTTCCAGCCAACAGGTTCGGTTTCTAGGAGGGAGATCCGCCGGTCGCCAGTGTCCGCATCACGAGGGATGGACGGATGAGGCGATTGCGACGAAGCAGGGCAGGTGAATTGGTTGTCTTGCGCTAGCGAAGGAATCTGATGGATATCTTTCAGAACCTGCTCATGGGTTTTCAGGTCGCCCTCTCGCCTCAGAATCTCTTTTTCTGCTTCGTTGGCGTCACGTTTGGCACCCTGATCGGCGTGCTGCCAGGGATCGGGCCGGTCACCGGCGTGGCGATTCTTATCCCCATCACGTACGGCCTGAGTGCCACCACGGCGATCATCACCATGGCCGGGGTCTATTACGGCGCCATGTACGGCGGTTCCACCACGTCCATCCTCATCAACGTGCCGGGCGAATCCGCGTCGGTGGTGACCTGCCTGGACGGTTACCAGATGGCCAGGAAGGGGCGTGCGGGTCCGGCATTGGGCATGGCGGCCCTCGCGTCCTTCATCGCGGGCACCTTTGCCACGCTCATGCTTAACCTCATCGCCCCTCCATTGGCCAACGTGGCCCTGTCCTTTGGTCCGCCTGAATATTTTGCCTTGACCTTCATGGGATTGACCCTGGTCACCAGTCTCTCCGGAGAGTCCATGTTGAAGGGGATCATGAGCGGCGTCTTCGGCGTGATCTTGGCCTGCGTGGGAATAGACGCAGTCAGTGGCGAGGAGCGCTTCACCTTCGGCAACATCTACCTGCTGGATGGCCTTGGGTTCATCGGCGTCGCCGTCGGCCTTTTTGCCATGGCCGAGGTGCTCATCAATCTTGAAGACCCAATGGAGCAGGTCTTCGTGAAGGCAGAGCTAAAGCTGAGAAGTCTGTTCCCGAATCTTCAAGACTGGAAGGATTCCCTCGGCCCCATCAGCCGAAGTTCCGTCATTGGCTTCATCATCGGAGTCCTGCCGGGGGCTGGTGCGACCATCGCCTCCTTTGTCACCTACGCTACTGAGAAGAAGCTGAGCAAGCATCCGGAGAAATTCGGCACGGGGGCCATAGAAGGCGTGGCTGCGCCGGAGGCGGCCAACAATGCCGCCGCCGGTGGGGCCATGGTCCCCCTCCTGACCCTGGGCATCCCTGGCTCCGGGACGACGGCCGTGCTGCTGGGCGCGCTCCTCATCCATGGATTGCGGCCGGGTCCCCTGCTCTTCAAGAGCCACCCTGATTTTGTCTGGGGCGTGATCGCGAGCATGTACATCGGGAACGTGATGCTGCTCATCCTGAATCTTCCGATGGTCGGGCTGTGGGCAAGCCTGCTGCGCGTCCCCTACAGGATCCTCATGCCCATCATCGTCACGATCTCAGCCGTGGGAGTGTTTGCCACGGACAAGAATGTCTTCGACATGTGGGTCATGTTCGCGTTCGGCATCATCGGCTATCTCATGCGGAAGCTCGATTTCCCGGCTGCGCCAGCGGTGCTGGGGCTTGTGCTGGGACCGTTAGTGGAAAGGTCGCTCCGCCAATCGCTCACCATCTCGCACGGCGACCTATCCATTTTCTTCACTCGTCCGATCTCTGGGGTGTTCACAATCTGCGCCCTGCTGTCGCTCTTTGCCCCGGTCGTTCGCGCCGCCTGGCAATCCACAAGAAAGCCGACGGCAGAGGTGAAGCCCTGAGGCTGTCGAGGGGGTCCCTGCAGAGAGCACAGGGTGCGTCCCCGCATGCCTGGGTGCCAGTGAAGGACTGGGTTCGGTGGCCTGCCGAGACTTTGGGGAAAAGACCATCCACCGCCATTCACATTAAGTTGCTCACAGTGTTGGTGGGATTTCATCCATCCTGATGCAGCAGATAGGAGGAAACATCCATGCAGATCGCAGGAATCATCGGAGGCGCACGCAAGGTCGTCCGCATCCTCGCGCGGGTCAAGGCAGGGGAAAAGGTGCTGATCGTGGCTGACACCGATACGCCCGTGGTCGCCGAGGCGCTGGCGACGGCGGCGCTGGAGATTACCCCCGAAGTGGTGACGACGATGATGACGCCCCGGGCCGTGGATGGCGACGAGCCGCCGGCCGTCGTAGCGGCTGCCCTCTTGGCCGCCGACGTGGCGCTTGTACCCGTGAGCTACTCCATCAGCCACTCCACGGCCGTCCGCAATGCACTCAAGCACGGGACCCGGGTCCTGTCGCTGCCGGCTGCCACACCCGACCAGCTCGTCCGGGGCGGCGCCGAGGCGGACTTCGAGGCGGCATCACCCACCGTGAGGAAAATGGGCGAGCTTTTCACCGCGGCCTCGACGGCGCACCTCACGACCCCGGCCGGCACGAATTGCACCTTCGACCTCAGCGGGCGCTCCGGGAACGCGCATGACTGCATCCTCGATCGGGCAGGCAAGTTCTCGGCCTTCCCCAATATCGAGGCCAACATCTCGCCCGTGGACGGCACGGCCGAGGGCGTGATCGTCTTCGACGGCAGCATTCCGAATCTCCGGCTGGGGCGGTTGCAGGCCCCGGTGATCTGCACCGTCAAGAAGGGGAATATCGTGAAGGTGGAGGGCGGCCACGAGGCCGACATGATCCGGAAGGTGTGGGCCGAGATGGGGGATGCGGCGGTCTACAACATCGCGCAGCTCGCCATCGGCCTGAACCCTGCCATTCCCATGCTCACAGGTGTCTGGGCCCAGGACCACGGCGCCTTCGGCACCGTGCATATCGGCATCGGGACCAGTGCCAATATCGGTGGAACGACGAAGGCCGCCTGCCACTTCGATGGGATGATGTACCGCCCGACCCTGAAGCTGGACGGTCGCGCAGTCCTGGAGGGCGGGGAGTTACGAATCTAGGCGAGGATTTCCAGGCCCTCGAGGGAACCTGGCGCCGGAAGCCGTGATGCGCAGCTACCCGGCAAACTTCGGCTCTGGCAGACCTCTGATGCCCATCCCCAGGCGGAATAGATCGCCGGCGAAGGGTTGATCGTGGATCTGCTCTTCGCTTACTCGGGTCCGGGCCGAGGTCACGTACAACTCGTCCAACCGATCTCCACCAAAGGCGCAACTGGTGGGGTATTGCACCGGCAGTCGGACCTCGCGCTCCAGCTTTCCGGAGGGGTCATAGCGACTCACCTTCCAACTGCCCCAGCGGGCACTCCAGATGAAGCCCTCACTGTCCACCGCCAGGCCGTCCGGCACGCCTTCCTCGTCGGGGGTGAAAACAAAAGATCGACGGTTGCTGATGTGGCCGGTCGCCACATCGAAATCGTAGGCGTAGATCGTCTTGCGCCGCGTATCGGTGAAGTACATCGTCCGGTTATCCGGGCTCCAGCCGATTCCATTGGATGCGGTGATGCCCGTTTCCATGGTGTGAACGGTGAGATCGGGGTCCAGCCGATACAGGCTGCTGGTAGCGCCAGGCGCCAGGGTCCCCGCCCAGAAGCGCCCCCGACGGTCCACTGCGCCATCATTGAACCGCGCCTCCGGTTTATCCGGCTCCGGATTGGCGATGAACGTGAGACTCACGGTTTGCGGGTCCCAGAAGGCAAAACCGTTCTTGGTGGCCATGACCAAGCCGCCGGAAGCCCGAAGGCCCAGGGCGCCGACCGGAAGGCCAGTGTCAAAGCTTTCCAAGGTGCCGCCGGCCGGGCGAAAGCGATAGAGGTGGTTCCCCTCGATATCCACCCAGTAGAGAGCCCCCTCGTCCACGCTCCAGAGAGGACCTTCGCCCAGGCGGTTCCCGATCTTCAGAACCCGTTCCACCTCGTCCATGCGAGCCCTACTCTTTCACCGCGCCGATGACGACGCCAGACCGGTGCGCCTTACCGTCCTCGTCTTTCCCATCCTTCCTCGAAGAGGCGCAGGAAATTGTTCTCCCCGTAGGGGTGCTTGGCCATCTCGGCCTCGTCCAGTTCCACGCCGATGCCTGGGGCGTCCGAGGGCTCCAGGTAGCCGTCCTTCACGCGCGGCACGCCGTGCATGATCTCTCGGGACCACGGGACCAGGAAATCATCGAAACATTCCTGGATGAGGAAATTGGGGATGCTGGCGTGGATGTGGGCATTGATCGCTGTGTTGAGTGGGCTCTGCGCCTGATGCAAGGCGACGAAGGCCTCCGCCGCCTCGGCGATCGCCGCGGCCTTGCGCGCCCCGGAGATGCCACCGATCCGTAATGTCTCCGGCTGCACGATGTCCACCACGCGGTGCGATAGAAGCTCCATGAACTGTGAGAGGCGGCTGTAATGCTCGCCCGTGGCGACGGGCACTGTGATGGCGCGGGCCACCTCGATGGTCGCCGGGATGTCCGTCGACATGACCGGCGTCTCGAACCACATGGGACGGAACTCCTCCAGCTGCTTGCCGATGCGGATCGCCGTGGAGACTCCGAACCGGTCGTGCCCCTCGATGCCGAGATCCATGTCAGCGCCGAGTGCCTCCCGCACGGCGCGGACGATGGCGAGGGAGCGTTTCTCCTCGGCAGGATCGAAGAACCGATAGGCCGTGCCGAAGGGGTCGAACTTCAGCGCCGTGTAGCCCATCGCTTTGACCTTCGCGGCCGCCTCGGCGAAGAAGGCCGGATCCCGCGGTCCCTGGTACCACCCGTTGGCATAGACCCGAAGCCTGGGACGCTGCTTCCCGCCCAAGAGCTGCCAGAGGGGACGATTCAGGCTCTTGCCCAGAATGTCCCAGCAGGCGATCTCGATGGCGTTCATGGCCACGTCCACCCGCAGGAACAGCCCCTTGTACATCTTCTGCCACAGCACCTCCGGTTGCAGGGGATCCTCACCGATGACGAAGCGAGACAGCTCGCGTACCGCTGCCTCGTTGGGCTTGGTGCTGAATCCCCTCGTCGCCTCGCCGATCCCGGTCAACCCCTCGTCGGTCAGGACCTTGACGAACAGCCAGTTCTTCCAGGGGTTGCCCACGACGAAGGTTTGAACCTGTGTGATCTTCACATTCCTTCCCTCCTGGCGGGTGCTATATCCAGAGGCCACCAGAGATGTTCAACTCGCAACCGGTCACATGGCTGGCCTCGTCGGATGCCAAATAGGCCACCCCTGAGGCGATGTCCTCCACCGTCTCCAGGCGTCCCAGAGGGGCCTGGCGGGATTTCTCCTCCAGAAAGGCCAGACCGTCCCCTTCGATCCGGTTGCGCAGTTCAATCTCGGCCGGTGTGGCCACCCATCCCACCATGATCCAGTTGACCAGGATGCGGTCGGCGACGAGTCCCCGAGCCAGAACCTTCGTCATGGTCAACAAGGCGCCCTTGGAACACGCGTAGGCCAGCCGGTCCATCTTGCCGCGGAACGGCACCGTGGAGCCGATGTTGATGATGCGGCCGCCACCCTGTCGCCGCATCGCTGGAATTGCCTCGCGGCAGCAGAGGAAGGCGCCGCGCACATTGATAGCAAAAACCCGGTCCCAGTTCTCGGCGGTCTCCTGGTCAAGCGGCGCCGCAGGGGTGATGCCCGCATTGTTGACCAGGATGTCCAATCGCCCGAAATGATCCAGAGCACCCCGGATCAACCCCACGCAATCTGCCTCGCACGCCACGTCGGCGCGAACGAACACGGCTTGCCCACCAGATGCACGGATATCTCGCGCCACCTGTTCGCCTTGCTCTGTCCGCCGTCCCGACACGATGACTGCGGCGCCCTCGGCTGCCAGCCGGCGGGCGATCCCCTCGCCCATGCCGCCGGTCGAGCCCGTGACCACGGCAACCTTTCCGTGAAGGCGAGCCCCGGTAACTCCAGATTTGGTATCCATCGTGATGCTAAATCGTGTACAGCGGCTCGATGTCGGCCAGGATGGCGTCCAGCTCGGCGCGATCGTTGTCGTCCAAATCCCTTCCGGGCGTCCGGCAGACCCGCGTTGCCACCACGCCGCGTCGGTACAGGATTTCCTTGTAGAGCCCCACCCCATACTGCCGTTCGTAGTTGACCAGAGGCAACACCCGGTTGAACAGGGTGCGCGCTCCCGCCATGTCGCCCGCTTCGAGCTTGTTCCAGAGAGCCACCTGCACGTCGGGGATTTCGCAGGCCGGCATGTTCCCGGCTGTGCCGCGCCGGTACTCATCCACCAGGTACAGGCCACCCTGTCCGCCGAACACCCCCTTGCAGAACTTGCCGGCGGCGGCGATGGTCGCGCTCATCATGCGCGACGAGGGAAGTGTCTCCTCCTTGATGTACTCCACGCGCGGCAGATCGCGGCACATACGGGCCAAGAGGTCAGGGCTCATGGGCGTACCGATGGGGCCGATGTAGTTCTGGACCATGATGGGGACGTCCAGCGCCTCCGACAGGGCCTGGTAGTAGGCGTAGCATCCCGCCGCATCCGGGTGCTGGACGTGGGGCGGCATGGACATGATGCCGTTGGCTCCCACCTTCTGCGCGTACCGGCTGAGGGCGACAGCGGGCAAGGCATGGCCCGAGGTGGTGCTTCCGATGACGGGAACCTGCCCGCCCGTCTCAGCAACGACGATCTCGATCCACCGCTTCCGCTCGTCGTCCGAAAGGGTGGAGAACTCGCTGGCGTTGGCCGGGCCCACCAAGCCATGGACGCCAGCCCGCAGGCAGAAG